>JACCDY010330665.1_pt1 | contig 16953 bp, 19 predicted proteins | sample 7446391 | NCBI WGS metagenome assembly JACCDY01 (sample SAMN15323451, study PRJNA562643) | freshwater metagenome | isolation source: river surface water | place: USA:Blue River Watershed | collected 2017-08-18
ACATCGAAGGCGAGCTGCGAGATGACCGCAAGGACATATTTGGGTTTTCCGAGCAGGTGAAGCCAGCACGGGAGATACCGTCCAGAGTCTTTCCCATCGTAGTCGTCGCAGCCTGAACTGACCGTACCGTTTTTTAAACCGCCGCCATGGTTCGCCCTGGCGGCTTTTATTATGGAGAAACGAATGCCAGAACCTACAAGCAGCGGCGTCCCCGGAGCAGCGGTGGCCTACAAAGCATTTGGTGGAACCGCTGCAGCGGCTGCCAGTGGAGCCACCCTGGCTGCAGTGGTGGTCATGTTGATGACGCCACCTCGCAACAAACGGGAGTGGGCCGTTGGGCTGATCAGCACCGTGGTGTCCAGCATTGGCGGTGGCGCAATGACCGTCGAGCACTTTGGACTGCACCACTGGGCGTTCTCAACCATGGGGCTGTGTGCTTTGGGTGGGTTGATCTTCGCGTGTGGCCTGCCAGGGTGGGCAATGGTTCGTTGGACCTTTGCGTTCATCGACAAGCGCCGGGATGACTCGATCGACGAGGTGGCCAAGGACGTGAAGGAGATGCTGTGAATCCCAGTGAATTCATCATGCGGCTCACCACGGCCGCCATCGCGTCAGCCAAAGCCACGGGTGTTCCCGCCAGCATCACGATCGCACAGGCCGCCCTTGAGTCCGCCTGGGGGGAGTCTGGATTGGCTAGGAATGGCAACAACCTCTTTGGGATCAAAGCGGACAGCCTCTGGCGCGGCCAGACCTTGACCCTGAACACCAAGGAGTTCATCAAGGGGCATTGGGTGGTGGTGCCAGCCCTTTGGCGCAAGTATCCAAGCTGGCAAGCCAGCATCGATGACCACGCCGCATTCCTCAAGCGCAACCCCCGCTACAAGGCCTGCTTTACCTGCACTTCAGCCCAGGCGTTCGCCAAGGCACTGGCTCAGGCAGGCTATGCCACAGACCCAGCGTATGCGGACAAGGTCATTGGACTGATCAAGCAGCACAACCTGCTGGTCTTGGACGGAGGTGCCCCATGAACTGGCTCAACCGTTTCATGCTGGCCAACTGGTCGCACATCGTGGATGCACTCCTCCTGCTCTTGGCGCTGCTGTGTGGGATGCAGATGGGCGAATCCCGTGTCCAGAAGGCCTGGGATGCAGAAAAGCAAAAGATCGCTCTGGCCCAGGCCAGGCAAGAACAGCATGTAGCCGATGTGCGGCAGTCACAAACTCAAATCTCGCAGGAAATCTCAAATGAATACGCAAAAAGGTCAAAGCTGCTGGCTGCTCGCCAGCCTGACAGTCGCGCTGGCGGGGTGTGCAACATCACCACAGCCGGTGGCAGGGATCTGCCCGCCGTTCCCGAAGTTACCGCCAGAGCTACTCCAACCCGCTCCGACCCTTTACCTGCTCCCCAGGGAGATGCGGGATCGGTGAGCTGCGAACAGCTGAGCAAGGATGCGGCGGAGACCACCCTGATGCTGGTGGAAGTACAGCGGTGGTACCGAGAGCAATCAGCGATTGACCCCTGAAAATCAAGCCCGGCTTGTCTTTGGACAGGTCGGGCTTATGGCTTTTGCAATAGTCAAAAGCAATTGAATTCCCCGCAATTTCGGTGCAAAAATGGACCGCCAGCCATCTTGCTGGATATACTGTATATAATAACAGTTATCCGGCCTGACAGCAGAATGGAAAGCAATGATCAATTTTTCAACTCAGTCTGATTTCGGAGCGATCTCTCCCATGCTGGAGATGGGCGCGTACGAGTGGCTGTGGCAGCAGGACATTGCCGAGAAGAAGCCGTCGTTTAAAAATCTTGCTGAACTTTTCAGACAACACCCTGATAGCTTTCCCTCTGAACTAGCGCCCCTGGAAGGGGCTGCAGCATGTGCGGCTGAGGTATTGAGTAAGTTCAACAAGCGTGGAGTTGGCTCTTTCAGCGTCAGAGTTAGGGGCAGTAGTGAATTTCCCGAGTCGTTGCTGGATGCGGAACACCCTGTCCAATTCCTGTACTACAGAGGAAATTGGGACTTGGTTTACACCCCGCAGCGCGTAGCAATTGTGGGGACGCGCGAGCCCTCACCCGAAGGTGAACGTAGAACGGCAAAACTTGCCAGCATGCTTGCATCTAGAGGCGTAACGGTTGTCTCTGGCCTTGCTAAGGGTGTAGATACGATTGCGCATGAAGCCGCAATACGACATCAGGGCAATACGATCGCTGTGATCGGAACCCCGATTGATCAGGTCTACCCACGAGAAAACAACGAACTCCAAGAGCTGATTGCACGTAAACATTTGCTTGTCAGCCAAGTTCCGGTGTTGCAGTACTCAAAAAGACCCCCTAGCGTCAATCGATTTTTCTTTCCAGAGCGAAACATCACGATGAGTGCCTTGAGTCAGGCAACCATCATTGTTGAGGCTGGTGAAACCTCAGGCACATTAATCCAAGCAAGGGCAGCACTCAAGCAAGGGCGCAAACTTTTCATTCTGGAAAGTAATTTCCACAATCCTTCTCTGACCTGGCCGCACCGTTTTGAAAAGCTCGGTGCCATCCGCGTCAAAGAGTTCGAAGATATCCTGGCCCGCATAGATGTCGACACCGCCCTTAAAAATTGACGATAGCAATAGAGGCGATCACTACCATCTCAACGCAGAGCATGAGTGTTACTTTTTCTATGAATTTACTGCGGGGAAGATGGCTGGGCATAGCCCCGGCAATCAACTCATCCGCAACCTGAAGAAGTCCGTTTCGCGTAGTCATTTGCCTGAATATCGATACAAAAATCAGGCGATTGCAGAGTCGGCAGCATTTCTCAATGCTGCTTTCAAAAAGGGCTCAAGCGTTTTAGACAAATCTGTTGTATGCCCTATCCCTCCGTCTAAGGTTCGAGGGGATCCCGAGTACGACGATCGGATGCTCCAAATTGCTAAAAGAGCATGCCAAGGAACTGGTGGTGTTTGCCTTGAACTCCTCCAGCAGACTCAATCCTACGCTGCAGCCCATCATCAACAAGCCGGTGACAGACCGAAGCCAGTAGACCTTGCGGCAATCTATCAATTGGCGGGCCCATTGGATAAACCGGTTGTCATTTTGGTAGACGACATGCTGACAACGGGTGCACATTTTGTTGCCGCAAGAAATGTGATTCTTCAGGCATATCCCCAAACCCGAGTGATCGGTTTTTTCATGACTCGCAGAGCTTTGCCTGATCCAGCGGCAGATTTCGAGGTGATTTTCTGAATTCGGACACATTTCCGATGTGTGAAATCTGATACTCGCGTCCATTCACCTAAAGGCTTCAATCTGTCTTGGTTGTTGTTTCCAATCGGATAATTTCAACGATCTGAAAAGTCTTGGATGCACTACCAGCAAGATGAAGTGCCACATCATCACCAATAACTGCCCCTAACAATGCTTGAGCCAGCGGGCGACTTTCGTTCACGATGCCGTTGGAAAAGTCATCCTTGCCTTGGGTGATTTGAACTGTCAGAACATCGTTTGGATGAGCTAAATCAACGTAGCGAACTACATCGCCTACTTCGACCTCCAGTTCATCCTCGGTATCGATCAGAACTGAGTTGACTGCTTCCCGCTCCATTTCGGCTTGGGCTGTGTTCTCAATTGGTTCGATTGCCTCATTCACGCGGGAGATCGTCTGCCCAGCCCCTTGACCCTCTTCGATCCACTGGTTAGGCTGGACACCATGTTCATAGACGCCGTCAATGAAGTTGATTCTTCCGTTGCAGCCCGTCTAAAGCTTGCGAGTCCCGTCGGATTTGGCTCAACCAAGTTGCCCGGAGGCTTCAGTATTTGGTCAATGGAGAGGGATGTGCCGGCCACTAAACTAGACCAAGCAGCGGAAATTTTTGCTTTCGATTGCTTGACGCAAAATGCGGATCGCAACCGCATGTCTCCAAACGTGATGTGGAACGGAACTGACTTCGCGATCATTGATCACGAACTGGCGTTCCAGATACAAGGGGTGTTGTTTTGGAAGCCTCCATGGGAGAGGGAGTCTTTGACATCTTTTGCAAACGGTCACGTATTCCATCGGTCGCTTAAGGGAAAACCCTTGAACCTCTTGGGGTTGAGTACACGGTGGTCTGGAATATCGGATGACGGTTGATTGGGAAAAGAAAGACAAATACGGACGGACCGTTGGAAAGATCTCAGCGTCAGATGGAACCGATATTTGTCTTGAGCAGATCAACCGAGGAATGGCCTGGCATTACAAGCAATATGCCAAGGAGCAGAGCGCAGTCGATCGAGCAAGTTATTCGGCTGCCGAAATGACGGCCCGAACCAATGGAGTCGGCCTTTGGCAAGACAAGTCTCCAGTGCCACCCTGGGAGTGGCGAAAAAAGTAGTCCAACCCATCCTGGAGTTCACCGGGCACTCCGCTGTTCTTCACTGTTGACTGATAAATGCATATGATGGCTGGTCATTTCATTGCATGAGATCCCAATGTCAACTTTTGCCAATCAGCTCAAAGGCGAAATCAGTCGTCTGGCCAAGAAAGAGGTTCGTGCTGAAACGGTGGCCCTGAAAAAGGCTTCCGTCCAATACCGTTCCGAGATTGCAGCTCTGAAGAAGCGTCTGGCCGTGATGGAGGCGCAGATCAAGAGAATGGGGAAGGGCAGTGCCAAGACTGCTGAAAAATCCGTGAGTGAGGATGACAGTCCTTCTCTGAGATTCAGAGTCGGTGGGTTTGCCGCTTTACGCAAGAAGCTGGGACTGTCGGCTGCCGAGATGGGCAAGCTGCTCGGCGTTTCGGCCCAGTCCGTCTACCACTGGGAAACCGGTAAGACCAAGCCCCGTGCCAGCCAGCTGGCAACGATCTCCGCCGTGCGAAAGATGGGCAAGAAGGCGGTTGCAGCCAAACTGGCAACCGATGCTCCATCCGGGGAATAACGCATCCCCGGTTTATTGGGCAAACGCCTCCCAAATCCTGACCATCGAGTAGGTGTCCAGTTCGCAGTACTTGCGTAATTGCTGCTCGATTTCCTGCTTGCGATCGCCAGTTGTCTCCGGTGCAATGGCTTCCAGATAGGCTGCAATCGCCATGTTTCCGTCCTGAACCCCGTCGAGATCTGAATATTTGAGTTCGGGTACCAAGGCGGGCAATACCTTCTTGATGCTCCAGCTGCCTTGCTGTGACGGATGGTAGTAGCGGTTCTTGGTGATGGGCATCAGATCAACGATGCGACTGTTGATGCCAAGCAGTTCGGTTTGCAGATCCGGGAACTTGCCCGCCAATTCAGAAATCCTCGTCTGTTCGAAGGCGGCATTGAAGACATAGATCGCCTCAGGACCAGTACCACAGGCCTGGATCAATGCCCTGGCAAACGCTTCGGATGGGTCACTTCCAGAGAGGTCGAGGAATTCAGTGTGTTCCAGGGTGTCATCAGCGTCCAGGCGGTGCAGGCTGAATTGGAAGCAGATCTGCTGGTACGGCTTGGTGCCAGCCCAGATTGGCACACCAAACTGAACGGATTCAAAGTCCAGGTGAGTATTCGCATGAAATCCATCACGGTTTCCAGTAGCAAATCCACCAGGCATTCGCATCACAAAAACACCAACGATTCGCGTAGTAATACCAACAGCGAACTGAGAGGTTACTGTTTATTCTAGAATTCGCACATGCGTCTGTTCCGGCTTTTCCTGCTGATGCTGTTGTGCTTGGCTGTTCCGCTCCAAGGGATCGCCAACGTCCATATGCTGTCGGCACCATGCCCCATGGAGCAGCCCGATCGCATGGCACAGACAAAAATGGCCAACATGGACATGGATATCCAGACCATGGTCGACCATGATTGCTGCAATGACATCGAAACCATCACCAAGACCGGCAAGGTGTGCAAGACAGGGCAGGATTGCCCGGTTTCTGCGTTGTACCCAGCCAGCTTTGCAGCCTCACTTTCGGTTCCGTTAGCCCCGGCCACGTTGCATTCCTTCCTCGTACTGTCCGTACGCTCCTTCGACGCTTCCAGTGTTTGGCGACCGCCAACACGCGCGTAATTTCTCTCGCAGCTAACACCGTGCTGTTGCACGGAACACGCTCGGCTTTGGCCTTGCGTGCGCTTTGGTGGCTCCGCGCCGCTGAAGCAGCATCGCCGTTTGAAACCCGAAGGAAATAACATGAAAACCTCTCTTTCCCTGGTGGCTGCCTTGGCCATCCTGCCCGCCACGTTCGTCCATGCCCAGAGCATGAAGACACCCCAGGGCGACATCAAGACTGTGCCTGCTGCCACCGAACTGACCCCTGGCGAGGTTAAGAAGATCGACGCAGCAACCGACATGGTGGTCATCAAGCACGGCCCGCTGAAGAACCTGGGCATGCCTGGCATGACCATGCAATTCGGTGTCAAACCTCCCGCCCTGCTCAAGCAGGTCAAGGTCGGGGACAAGATCCAATTCCTCGCCGAAATTGTGAACGGTGTTCCCACCGTCACCAAGATCGAGCAGGCCAAGTAATCCATCCCCCCGGTTGCGCTCCCACGGCTTGGTCCGTGGGAGCCAGCCTCTTCGATGCACCGTCGGGTGTGTTGACTCTTAGGAGCTGGAAATGCTTAAACCTGCTTACGCGGCCGCCCGGTCGCTTTGTCTCCATGGCTGTTTGCTGTTCGCCGCCTGGGTTGGATTGGCGTCGAACGCCTGGGCGCAATCCTTGACCTTTCAGAGGGCGCTGGAGACGGCGGTCATGGATACGCCGGCGCTGCGCGCCTATGCCGCCCAAGTCGATGCGGCGCGGTATTCCGTGACGCCGGCCGGGGCGCTACCGGATCCGAAACTGGCCATCGGCATCGACAACCTGCCGATTCAGGGTCAAGACCGTTACAGCCTGACCCGCGACTTCATGACCATGCAGCGCATCGGCATCATGCAAGACATCCCGAATGCGGCCAAGCGCGATGCGCGCATCTCTGCCGCAACCGGCCGGCTGGAACTCGCCGAAGCTCAGGCACGCCTGGCGCGGACTGGTGTCTTGCGCGAAACCGCAAGCGCCTGGATTGCACGCCACACGGTCGAGCAGCAGCTGGCTCGCATTGAGGCCCTGGTTGCGGAAAACCTCCTGCTGGCCAGTGCCGTGCGCGCCCAGTTGGCCGGCGGCAAGGGTACAGCCGTCGACACCGTCATGCCGCGGCAGGAGGCCGCGATGATTGATGAGCGTCGTGATGAACTGACAGCGCGGCGCCTGCAGGCGATAGCGGTATTGCGGCGCTGGCTGGGGGCGACGGCTGACATGCCGCTGGCCGCAGAGCCGCCCAACTGGAATCTTGACCGCGATTCCCTGGGGCACGCCCTGCACCAGCACCCCGAGCTGGCCTTGTTTGGGCCCAAAATCAGGGTGTTGGACGCCGAAGTGGCCGAAGTGCAAGCCGGCAAGCGCCCCGACTGGGGCGTGGATCTGGCCTATCAGCGACGTGGCCCTGAATTTGGCGACATGGTGTCGGTACAGCTGCGCTTTGACCTGCCCGTTTTCTCGGGCGCGCGCCAGGATCCGCAAATCGCAGCACGCCAGGCCGAGCGCACGGCGCTCGATGCGGAGCGTGAAGCGGCCCTGCGCGAACACACTGCCATGCTCGACGCTGACTGGTCCGACTACCAGCGCTTGCTCAACGCCTCACGGCGTCAGCGCGAAACCATGCTCCCCCTGGCGGAAGAAAAAGTGCAGCTTGCCACCGCCGCCTGGCGCAGTGGCAAGGGGGCACTGGCCGATGTGATCGCCGTCCGCCGCGAACGCATTGACGCCGAACTCAAAGCCATCGCCGTGGAAGGCGAACGCCTGCAGATGGCGGCCCGGCTGCACTACGCCTACGGCGACCTTTCTGGAGAACTTCAATGAAACGCGAGAACAAACAAAAGTTGATCGCTGTGGCCGTCGGTGTTGCACTCCTGGCCCTGGGAACTGCCGCTGGCTGGTGGTGGTCGCAACGGACGATGGCGTCCATGGGCATGGGAGCTTCCGCTCCCACCGGTGCGCAGCAGGGCAAGGTGCTGTACTGGTATGACCCCATGTATCCGCAGCAGAAATTCGACAAACCTGGCAAGTCGCCGTTCATGGACATGGAGCTCGTTCCCAAGTATGCGGATGGCAATGGGGAGTCGATCGGGGTCAAGATCGACCCGACCATCGCCCAGAACCTTGGCATGCGCCTGGCGCCGGTGGTCAAGATTTCACTGGCCTCCCAGATTGATGCGACCGGCGTCATCGGCTTCAACGAACGGGACGTGGCCATCGTGCAAAGTCGCGCTGCGGGCTTTGTCGAGCGAGTGGCCCCCCTTGCTCCGGGTGATGTGGTCAAGGCCGGGCAAGCCCTGGTCGATGTCCAGGTGCCCGAATGGCTGGCGGCCCAGCACGAGTTCTTGGCACTGAAGTCGGCGGGGGATTCAGCCCTGTTGGTGGCAGCCCGTGACCGCCTGCGCTCGCTCGGCATGAGCACCAGCATGATCCACTTGTTGGAGTCCACCGGTCAGCCTCAAGCCCGTTTCACCATCACCGCGCCGATCGGCGGTGTCATCCAGAGCCTGGACGTGCGCAACGGCATGACGTTGATTGCCGGGCAAGCCCTGATTCGTATCAACGGTCTGTCCACGGTCTGGCTGGAGGTGGCGGTACCCGAGGCCTTGGCGGCCCAGGTCGAACCTGGCGCTCCGGCAACTGCGGTGATCGCCAGTCTGGCTGCGCCCGTGGCTGGTAAGGTTGCTGCCATTGTTCCGGTACTGAACGATGCCTCGCGCAGCCTGCGCGTGCGGGTGGAGTTCCCCAATGCCAAAGGGCAGTTGCGGCCGGGGCAATCGGCCCAGGTCACGCTCGGCAATACCTCAAAGGAAAGCGCCTTGGCAGTGCCGGCCGAAGCAGTGATCCGCACCGGAAAGCGTTCCCTGGTGATGGTGGCCGCCGAGGGCGGCCGGTATGCGCCCGTCGAGGTCACGCTGGGCCGGGAGGTCGGCGACCGGATCGTCATCAAGAGCGGGCTCGCCGAAGGTCAGCAGGTCGTGGTGAGCGGACAGTTCTTGCTTGACTCGGAAGCCAGCCTCAAAGGAATCACGGCCCCGGCCCCCGCAGCCAAACCGGCTGCCGTTTCACTGCATGAGGCCGACGCCCGCATCGTTGCCTTCAGCGACCAGGAAATCATCCTGGCGCACGGCCCGTTCAAGACACTGTCCATGCCCGGCATGACCATGCCGTTTGCCCTGGCGAACCGCGAGCTGACCCAGGGGTTCCAGAAAGGAGACCGTGTCCGGGTCGGTGTGCGGGAGACCGACAGCGGTCTAGTGGTCGAACGCCTGCAGAAACTGGAAGGGAATGCGCCATGATCGCCAAGCTCATACGCTGGTCGGTGGCCAACCGTTTCCTGGTGCTGCTGGCGACTGTCTTCATTGCCGCCTGGGGCATCTGGTCCATCAAGACCACCCCCATAGACGCGCTCCCCGATCTGTCGGACGTGCAGGTCATCATTCGCACCAGTTATCCCGGCCAGGCACCGCAGATCGTCGAGAACCAGGTCACCTATCCGCTGGCGACGACCATGTTGTCCGTACCTGGCGCCAAGGCAGTGCGCGGTTTCTCATTTTTTGGTGACAGCTTTGTTTATGTGATCTTCGAAGACGGGACGGATCTGTACTGGGCGCGTTCCCGCGTACTGGAGTACCTGAACCAAATACAGGGCCGTCTGCCGGCATCGGCCAAAGCCTCCCTGGGGCCGGATGCCACCGGCGTAGGCTGGATTTACCAGTATGCGCTGGTCGACCGCAGCGGCCAGCACGATCTGGCGCAACTGCGCTCGCTGCAGGACTGGTTCCTCAAGTTCGAGCTCAAGACCCTTCCCAATGTCGCCGAGGTGGCGACCGTGGGCGGTATGGTCAAGCAATACCAGGTGGTGCTCGATCCGATCCGGTTGGCCAGCCGGGGCATCACGCATGCACAGGTCATCGAGGCTATCAACCTGGCCAACCAGGAAACCGGCGGTGCGGTGCTGGAGCAAGGTGAAGCCGAGATGATGGTGCGCGCCAGCGGCTACCTGAAGTCGGTAGCCGACTTCCGTGCGATTCCTATCAAACTTGCCGGCAGCGTGCCGATCACACTCGGCGATGTGGCGACCATCCAGCTCGGGCCGGAGATGCGCCGTGGCATTGCCGACCTCGACGGCGATGGCGAGAGCGTCGGTGGCGTCGTCATCCTGCGTTCAGGCAAGAACGCACGCGAGACGATCGCCGCTGTGCATACCAAACTGGATGAGCTCAAAGCCAGTCTGCCCAAGGGCGTGGAGATCGTCACGACGTATGACCGCAGCCGGCTTATCGACCGTGCCGTTGAAAATCTCACCCACAAGCTGATCGAAGAATTCATTGTCGTGGCCTTGGTCTGCGCGGTATTCCTATGGCATCTGCGTTCATCCCTGGTCGCCATCGTTTCGCTGCCGCTGGGCATTCTCGCGGCCTTTGTCATCATGCGGCACCAGGGCATCAACGCCAACATCATGTCCTTGGGCGGCATTGCCATCGCCATTGGTGCCATGGTGGACGCGGCGGTGGTCATGATCGAGAACGCCCACAAGAAAGTCGAGGCTTGGCAGCATGCGCATCCAAACCAGGAACTCAAGGGCGAAGCGCATTGGCAGGTCATGACGGAGGCGGCCATCGAGGTCGGCCCGGCGCTGTTCTTTTCCCTGCTCATCATCACCCTTTCCTTTATCCCGGTCTTTACCTTGGAGGCACAAGAGGGGCGGCTGTTCGGCCCTCTGGCCTTCACCAAGACTTATGCGATGGCGGCCGCGGCCGGCCTGTCGGTGACCCTGATTCCGGTGCTTATGGGGTTCTGGATACGCGGCAGGCTGCCGGATGAGTCGCGCAATCCGCTCAACCAGGTTTTGATCCGCGCCTACCGCCCGTTGCTGGAGAATGTGCTGGCACGTCCCAAGCTCACGCTGGCCGTGGCTGGCATCGTGTTCCTGACGGCTCTCTGGCCGGTCAGCCGGCTGGGCGGCGAGTTCCTGCCGCCGCTCGATGAGGGCGACCTGCTCTACATGCCCTCGGCCCTGCCTGGCCTGTCGGCACAAAAAGCGTCGGAGCTTTTGCAGCTTACCGATCGCATGATCAAGACAGTGCCAGAAGTCAAGCATGTTTTCGGCAAGGCAGGACGGGCGGAGTCCGCGACCGACCCTGCACCGCTGGAGATGTTCGAGACCACAATCCAGCTCAAGCCGCGCGACGAATGGCGCCCTGGCATGACGCCGGAAAAGCTGGTTGAAGAACTGGATCGGACAGTCCGGGTTCCGGGGCTGAGCAATATTTGGATTCCGCCGATTCGCAACCGCATCGACATGCTGGCAACGGGCATCAAAAGTCCGATCGGCGTGAAGATCGCCAGCACCAATCTCGATGACATCGAGCGGGTGGCGCAGGCGGTCGAGTCCGTGGCAAAGACTGTCCCGGGCGTTTCGTCGGCACTCGCCGAGCGACTGACCGGCGGCCGTTATGTGGATGTCGACATCGACCGTCCAGCCGCCGCGCGTTACGGGCTCAATATTGCCGAAGTCCAGACGGTGGTAGCCAGCCTCATCGGTGGCGACAACATCGGCGAAACCGTCGAAGGCCTGGCCCGTTATCCGATCAATGTGCGCTATCCACGCGAATGGCGCGATACCGTGGAGCGCTTGGCGCAGTTGCCCATCGTCACCGCCCAAGGTAGCCAGATCACACTCGGTATGGTTGCAAAGATCAAGGTATCGGATGGCCCTCCCATGCTGAAGAGCGAGAACGCTCGCCCATCGGGTTGGGTGTATGTCGATGTCCGGGGGCGCGACTTGTCATCCGTGGTGCACGACCTGCGCATCGCCGTTGCCCAGGAGGTCAAGCTGGTGCCGGGAATGAGCCTTGCCTACTCCGGTCAGTTCGAGTTTCTGGAGCGTGCCAATGCCAGGCTCAAGCTCGTGGTGCCGGCCACGCTGCTGATCATCTTCGTGCTGCTGTACCTGACCTTCTCACGCATGGACGAGGCGCTGCTGATCATGGCAACGTTGCCGTTTGCACTGACCGGCGGGGTCTGGTTTCTCTACCTCATGGGCTACAACCTGTCGGTGGCCACCGGCATAGGCTTTATTGCGCTCGCAGGCGTCTCGGCCGAATTCGGCGTCATCATGCTGATCTATCTCAAGCAGGCTTGGCAAGAGCGCATTGGCGCAGGGATGAACCACGATGAGGGATTGCTGGATGCGATTCGCGAAGGCGCCGTGCTGCGGGTGCGTCCAAAGGCCATGACAGTGGCTGTCATCATTGCCGGCCTGCTGCCCATCCTGTGGGGCAGTGGTACGGGCAGCGAGATCATGAGCCGAATTGCTGCGCCCATGGTCGGCGGCATGATCACCGCACCTTTGCTGTCCCTGTTTGTGGTGCCTGCGGCATATCGTCTGATGCGCCGCGCAATGTGAATAGCGGCAGCACCTGCAACGATGGCACGCCGTGAGTGCCATCGTTGCAAGGAATTACTGCACAGCCTTTCGAGATGCCCTGTTGTTTGGCCCTCTCGTTTTTCGCAAGGACTCGCCAGACAACTGCATGTAATACGATCCGTGGACGATGCGATCCATCAAAGCATCCGCCACCGTTTTATTGTCAAATGCATCGTGCCAAATGTTCAGAGGGAATTGGCTGGTGAACAAGATCGAGCGCTTGCCAATCTCGTTGTCGATCAGCTCCAGAAGGTCATTCTGCGACCGCTGGGGAAACGTCTCAATCCCCCAGTCATCCAGAATCAGTAGGTCAAACTTCTTGAGACTCGCCAGTTTCGAGCTGAAGTTGGCCGTGGCCCTGGCCGTGACCAGGCTCTCCATCAGCATGGGCACACGGATGAAATGGCAGGACAACCCCCGGCGGCAGGCTTGATTTGCAAGTGCGCTGGCTAGCCAGGACTTGCCGGTTCCCGTTGGTCCGGTTATCACCAGACTGTTGCGGTTCCTGATCCAGTCCAATGAGCACAAGGTCTGGAACTCGGCCTTGTCCAGGCCGCGCGGTGCCCGGTAGTCCACGTCTTCAATGCTCGCATCCACCGGCAGGCAGGCCTTTTTGAGCAACAGGCGCAGGCGCTTGTGGTCGCGCAGCGTGAGTTCGTGGTCCACCATGCTGCGCACTCGGTGCTCGAATGCCAGTTCGTGGGCGGTGGGGGTTGTCAATTGGCGCTCCAACTCGTCGGCCATGCCGAAGAGCTTGAGAGATTGCAGTTTTTCAATGGTGACGTTGTTCAACATGGTCAGGATTCCTTTTCAGTCTTGAGGATGCGGTCGTAGTAGCGCGCGCCGCGGATGTTTTCGTGCTCCACATCGGGAGGGAATGGGATGGTGGCGTCTCGGGAGAGCAGCTTGTCCAAACGTTTGTCCAGAATGGTTCGCAGGTCCGCCGTTTTGGAAATCTTGTAGGCCAATGCATAAGTGCAGACTTCTTCCAGCCGTTCAGCACCATGTATCTTGGCCAAGGATTTCATGTCCTGGGTTGCGCGGTACCCATAAAACTGACCGGGAACTTGAGAGAGCTTGGCCTGAAGCACCATCTGGGTACTAGGCCCCGCAGATGTTGCCCAGGCAAGTGCAGCTTCTTGGCTCCAACCTTGTATCGCCTGGTGTGCCGCAGGCCGATGATCATTCTGGGTAGTGGGTGCCTCTACTTGGTAGCTGCGCTCATGGGTCACCACTGACTTACCTTTAAAGAGCAGCTCTACCACTTTGTCGGTCAAGCGGTATTCAAACTCCTGCCCCCGCATTTCGTAGGGCACGCTGTAATGATGGCTACTCGGTCTTGAAGTCTGGCCGCTGGCTTCCTTCCCAACAGTTAACAACACTGCTCAATAGAAGAAAGGTTGTGATGAGGTCGCAGACTCGTGACTGTCTTGGCCCCTGCAAACCGGGGCCAAGACAATGTCACTGCGTTAGCCCTTGAATGCCGCTGTGTCTCCAGGACGACGCAGCATCTTGTTGACTTCGTCCTGGTGCAGTTCCTCGTTGACGATCATTTCGCGCGCGTATTCCTCGAGCAGCACCGAATGGCCTTCTGCGATCTTCAGCAGGTCGTAGTAGGCGGCCAGGGCGCTCTTCTCGTGCTCCAGGCTCTCGCGCAGGATGTCGCCGATGTCGTGCTGCTCGGTTTCCAGTAGGGGGCCTATCTTCAGCGAAGGGTGGCCGCCCAGCAGCGTGACCAGTTCCCCCGCCTTGTAGGCGTGCGCCAGGCTCTCGTCGGCATTGCCTTTCATCCATGACACGATGGGGATGCGGTTGTAGCCATACACCATCAGCGAGTAGTGGGTGTACTTCACCACACCAGCGAGTTCGAGTTCCATGATGCGGTTGAGCGCAGCAATGGCGGCTTGGGTCTTGGATTCGTCCATGGTGGTTTCCTTTACGTGGTTGGAACTGTTCACGGCGCAGGTGCATTCTCAGTGGTTTTTACCGCTGTGTCATCCACCGCGATCTGCTGAAGGGAGCGGGCCAGCGAGGAGGTGCTCGGGTTCTCGACGAAGACGCATTGCTTGCCCATGCGCTTGCAGAAATCCTTGACCCGCCAGTAGGCGTTATGACTGATGCAGCCGGTCTGGCAAATCACCAGGTCCGCCGCGGCCAGCACTGAGTCGAGTGCCGCCTGGTTGTCTTCGAGTCCGCCGTCGTGGTGAGCAAAATGGCCACCGGCCTTTTCAATCACCGTCCGGTAGCTCGCCACGTTGCCGTTGCGGCCCCCAACACAGAGCACCGTCTTTTCTCTCAGGTGGAACGTGACAGGGACTTCCTTGACGCTATCGGACTGTCGTTCTGCGGGCGGCAAGGGCGCATCTTTTTTGCTGCGTAGGCTCAGTTCGCGTTGAGCTAGACCTAGCTGCTGTCGTAGCTGAGCGTTTTGCGCTTCGAGCTCGGCTTGGCGGGTGGTGAGCTGCTCGACCCTGGCGCGCAGCCTCGCGGCGTTTTCGTAGTCGGGCAGGGCTGCCTTGAGCTGCTCCATCTCTTGCACGAGCCAGCCGATGCGCGTATCGCGACCAATCACCTGTGCTCGCTGCTCGACCAGGTGGGCTTGAAGCTGCTCAATCTCTGCCACCTTCTCCGTGAGCACGCGGGTGTAGCGCTCCTGAGCCTTGCCAAGTTCACGGCTGAGCACGCCGTTTTCCTTGATCAGCTCGTTGACCTTGTTCACGTCGACGCGGATGGCGGCCCCGGCCTGATGCTGCAGCATGTGCATGTCCCGCAAGACGACTTCCTGCAATACCTCGTCGCAGCGCGGGTGGGTCAGGGTGGCCCAGAAGGCACCAGGCACATCGACGCCGCTGCGGACCGCCTGAGCCCAAAGGTCAGCCACTGCCCTGGGGGTCTTGCCGACCCTGAAAGCCTGCACGCTTCTGGCGTGCCTTGCCTCCAGCTCCTTTTGTAGGATTTCCGACAAACGATTGCGTGTCGTGCATTCAGTCACTGCACCCACATGAACCTCGTAGTCATCCGCCACAGCCTTGCCACCGAGCGCCTTGTTCACCAGGTGCCGCAGCGTGGCCAGCGGAACACACACACCGACAACCGGGCAGTGGCATTGGTGTGGCAGATCCCAAAGCCGTCTGCGGCGTGATCCGGTGGGGACTGAGAGGGGGCTGGAACATTGCTCGCACATGCGACCTCCTTGCTGCGTTTTAGACTGATCAATGAAGAGCATGGCCGGGCGAGTTTCGGACATGGCTGCCGCCTGTCTGCCTGCTGTCCAGGCGCTGCTTCGCTTGCGACAGCATCTGGGCCAGTGCCTGGAAGGCGGTCAGTTCAAGTCTTAGCGAAAGACAGTCAAGCGAGAGATGGACGACGCCACACTCTGGGCAGACAGACACATGCCCGACAGGGCTACGGGCCAGCAAGGCGTGCTGACAGCTGGACGAAGTGGGCGAGCGCTCCATGCGAACCTCTTGCGACAAATGTGGAAGCTAGATTGTAAACAAGAATCATTCGCAATAAATCTGAGGGCTATGCGTTCTAAGCTGGGCATAGCTGGCACCAGGTGAAGGGGCGGTGACCTTGCACCTCCTCTGCCGACACACAGCAAGGGCAGGCCCTCGGCGCCGTTTTTTTCCAGCTACAGGGCTCAGTCCTTATAGGGCGGGGCTGAGCTCCGTCACCTTGCGGGTGAGATTGTTGTCAATGGCCCAGCACAGGCATGCGATGGCAATCGCTGCAAGACCGATCAGCGAGGAGTTGCCAGCGCCCTCGGGTTGCCATGAAAGCACTGCACCTCCAGCAACAATCGCAACCATGCCTAGAACGATGCGCTTGTCGGCGTTCTCTTTGAACACCATCCATGCGACCACTGCGGTCAGCACCGATTCCAGGTTGAGCATCAATGAAGCAGCGGATCCTGAGACAGACGTCAAGCTGTACATCAAAGCAACAGGACCAAGGACACCGCCAAAGAAGATGGCACCCAAAAGCCATGGCCATTCGCGGGCTTGAATTCCTGACGGTTTCCAGCCCCTGTCTCGCAGCATTCTGAACAGCCCCAGCCCGATACCACTTCCCAAATAGAGCAGGCCACCGAGGAGAACAGGTGAGACATCACCCACCAACAGTTTAGCCAGCGGGGTGCTGGCACCAAACAAAACGGCGGCAGCAATAGCGAAAGTAACGCTCTTATTCACGATGGGCCCATTATGGGTGCCCAGCACTTAATCCCTGCGAAAGGCTTGGTGACAGGTATTGCAAACGTCACGCATCTGCCCCACAGCAACCCTGAATCGTTTGAGATCACCCGACTCGGCAGCAACCGTCACCGCAGCCGTATTGGCTTGCAAGTCATTGGCATACCGCTTGAACTTGTCTTCTTCAAACCAGATGTCGTCCTTGGCGCGGGTGTCACCCCGTTCGCTGCCTTCGACAAAACCTTCCCATGGCAACTTGCTAAGCAATTCCACTGTTCGAGCATCTTGCGCCATCAACTTCGCATCGAACGGTC
>JACCDY010178638.1_pt1 | contig 16943 bp, 23 predicted proteins | sample 7446391 | NCBI WGS metagenome assembly JACCDY01 (sample SAMN15323451, study PRJNA562643) | freshwater metagenome | isolation source: river surface water | place: USA:Blue River Watershed | collected 2017-08-18
CACGATGACGACTCCAAGATCGCCGCCGCGCGCATCACGATCAGCGCAGAAATCGCGCTGCCGCAGATCATCAACGATGGCGTCGCGTACCTGGTGGGGCTGTGCAAGGATGCTTTTGCGCTCAAGTTAGTGGTGGACGCCTCGGGCAACTACAGCCTGCTCGCAGCCTCGGGCCACGGCAGCCTGCTCGCAGCCTCGGGCCACGGCAGCGTCTGCATGTCAGCCGGCTGCGGCGCAGCCGTTCGGGCCGGAGAAGGCGGGGCAATTGCCATTACCTACCACGACGGCACCCGCTACCGCATCGCTGTTGCATACGTCGGCGAGGGCGGAATAGAGCCGCACGTCGATTACCGCGTCACCGATTCCGGTGAGTTCATCAAGGCCCTTGGCTGACATCGATCACCTCCCCCAAGAGAAGCGCCAGACGCGGCTGGATTACCGGGCGACTCCGCGAAGACCGCGCCCGGGTTTTCTTCTCGACGGGATCCACTAGGAGATGGACATGCACCGCAGCGAGCACGACCCCGACCTGCACGCAATCGCGCTGGAGGCGATGGCGCAAATCCTGGTCGATCAGTGGGCTACGGATCCGTTCAAGTCCGGCGAGGCGGGCATGTGCCTTGCCGACGACGAATACGACGCGATCACGGCTGCGTATTGCAGTGGAGATCCGATCGCCCACTACCAAGCGACTGACCGCGCAATCCGCCGCGTGCTGTCCGAGTGGGCAGCGCGTGAGGCCGAGCCGGCGCTTGAGCGGCAGCGTCGGGATGAACGCCGCCGCGATGACGAAGACCGCGCGGCCGATCGCGCAGAGTTCAGGAGGGCTTACGCATGAATCCCATTCTCGCGCGGATCGTCGCCGCGCTTTGCATGCCGGTGTTCATTCTGATCATCGTCATTGCCGATTTGTTCGGCCTGATGGACCTCGATGATGAGTAGGCAGCGATACCTGCCGCCAGGGTCGATGCGCCGGCAACGAAGGCTTGGGCGCATTGAAGGAAGCATCGGGATGCTGCTGCTGGTATGCGCAATCGGCGCTGCGCTTGTCGCAGCAACGCCGGCAGAACTCTACCGGCCAGCTCCCGCAACGATTCACCCGCGGCCGACAGGCACGCCCGCACCCGACGTTCGCGCGGAGATCCCGCCGTGTATCGGAGGTGGAAAAGATTGCAGCGAAGAAATCAACACCGTCCCCGAGCCTGGATCACTTGCCCTTGTTGGCGCTGGGCTTGTCGGGATCGCATGGAGGAAATGGTCATGAGTCAGACCGCACACGAACGCCTTGCGCTCGACCGCCTGCGCGAAGAACGGCAGCTTCAAAGGATTGAGCGCGCCAATCCGCACCACTACAAATTCCCGCGCGAGACGCCTCGCCAGCAGCGGCACACGCCCTTCATCGCCGATCGGCGCGAGCTCGTCGAGCTGCGCGACGCGGTAATCGGCTTGATCGCTTTCGCCGGCCTCGTGACTGCCCTCGTTACCGCGCCGTGGTGGCTTTCATGACGGTCCAGCGCAACGCCACCGTCCTGCCGCCACACATCACGCGGATCGTAGCCTATGACCGCCGCACCGACGGCCGTCACCTGACCCTCTCCGAGTGGGTCGAACAGAAGCGCCGGCAGTTTGAAGCGGCGCACCCGGAATACAGGAAGCGAAACGGCGAAAGCCGGATCGCATTTGATCGATGGCTGGAGAGATTGTAATGAGCACTGCACTGACAACGCTGACCAGCAAGCTTGCGGCAAAGCTGGACATGGGCGCGGACGGAAGCGACTTGATTGAAACCCTGAAGGCTACTGCCTTCAAGGGCGAAGTCACCAACGCGCAGATGACTGCGCTGATGGTTGTCGCAAACCAGTACGGCTTGAACCCCTGGACGAAAGAGATTTATGCCTTTCCTGACAAGAACAACGGGATTGTGCCTGTCGTTGGCGTGGACGGCTGGGCGCGCATCATCAACGACAACCCTCAATTTGACGGCATGGACTTCGCGCAGTCCGACGAGATGGTGAGGATGCCGGGCGCAAATAGCGACGCGCCAGCATGGATTGAGTGCGCGATGTACCGGAAAGATCGGACTCGCCCGGTCATCATTCGTGAGTACCTGGACGAAGTGTACCGCGAGCCATTCAAGGGCAAATTCGGGCCTGTTATCGGCCCGTGGCAGACACACCCGAAACGGTTCTTGCGGCACAAAGCAATGATCCAGTGCGCTCGTATGGCATTTGGATATGGCGGCATCTACGACCAGGACGAGGCCGAACGTATCACCGAGCGCGACATGGGCGCCGCCGAGGTCGTCAGCAGCCGCCCGGCACAAGCCGCGGCACCCGCCGCCCTGCCGGACTACTCGCAATCGGCCTTCGCCGACAACCTGCCCAAGTGGTCCGCCCTGATGCATTCCGGCGCCAAGACGGCCGACCAGATCATTGCGATCGTCAGCACCAAGGGCGTGCTGTCCGAGGCTCAAAAAGCCCAGATCCGCGCCGCAGCGCAACCCAAGCCCGCACCTGAGCCCGAACCCGAAATCATCGACGTGCCCGAGCAGAAAGCCCAGGCCGATGACGACGGCTGGATTGAAGACTACGAAAGCACGGAGGCAGGACAATGAACATCACGATCACCAACCGCGTCACTCACGACTGCGCCCAGGGCTCCGATGCCTGGCACGCGCTGCGCGCCAAGCACTTCACCGCCAGCGAGGCCAGCGCGATGCTGGGCGTCTCGAAATACCAGACGCGCGCCGACCTGCTGAAGCGCAAGGCGACCGGCCTGGCCGAAGAGGTCGACGCCGGCACGCAGCGCCGGTTCGACGCCGGTCATGCCGCCGAAGCTGCAGCCCGCCCGATCGTCGAGGGCATCATCGGCGACGACCTCTACCCGGTGACGATGACCGCCGACGTCAACGGCCTGCCGCTGCTGGCTTCGATGGACGGCTTGACGATGTTGGGTGACACCGGCTGGGAAACCAAGCTGCTGAACCAGGATCTGCGCGCCGCGGTCGAGGCCGGCACGCTGCACGAGCACTACACCGTTCAGATGGAACAGCAGCTCATGGTGTCGGGCGCCGATCGCATCTACTTCACCACGACGGACGGCACGCCGGAGAACACCTTTGGCGTGTGGTACGAGTCGAACCCGGCGCTGCGCGAGCGCATCGTCGCCGGCTGGCAGCAGTTCGCCAAGGACGTTGCAGCCTACGTGCCCGAGCCCGAGACGGCGAAGCCGGCCGGCAAGGCGCCCGAAACCCTGCCGGCGCTGCGGATCGAAGTCACCGGCATGGTGACGGCCTCGAACCTCGCCGCATTCCGCGATCACGCCTTGGCGGTGTTCAGCTCGATCAACACCAGCCTGCAAACGGATGCCGACTTCGCTGACGCGGAGAAGACCGTCAAGTGGTGCAAGGAGGTCGAGGACCGACTAGACAGCGCCAAGCAGCACGCGCTTTCGCAAACGGCGACCATTGACGAGCTATTCCGCACGATCGACGCGATCAAGGAAGAGGCGCGGCAAAAGCGCCTGACGCTCGACAAGCTGGTGAAGGCCGAGAAGGAGAACAGGAAGTCGGAGATCGTCGCCCAGGCACGCAGGGCGTATGGCGATCACTGGTCCGCCCTGTGCCGGCGCGTCGGCGGAGAGTGGATCCCCGCCGTGGGCGTGTCGTACTTCGCCGACGCCATCAAGGGACTCAAGAGCCTGGACAGCATGCGCGACAAGGCATCGACCGCCCTCGCTCACGCAAAGATCGAAGCCAACGCCGTCGCCGACCGCATCGATGCCAACCGCAAGACGGTCGAGGACATGAGCCTGATGCCCGACTTCGCCCAGGTCTGCACGAAGGCGCCGGATGACTTCGCCGCGCTCTACGCGATGCGCAAGCAGCAGCGCGCAGACGCCGAGGCGAAGCGCCTGGAGGCCGAGCGCGAGAAGATCCGCCGCGAGGAAGAAGCCAAGGCGCGCGCCGAGGCCGAGCGCGTCGCCCAAGCCGAGCGCGAGCGGATTCGCGCGGAAGAGCAAGCCAAGGCGCAAGCAGCAGCGGAAGCCGAGCGCGCTCGACTGCGCTCCGAAGCCGAAGAACGGCAGAAAGCGATGCAGGCCGACGCGGCGAAGCGTGCAGCAGAAGTTCAGGCGCTCGCCGATGCGAAGCCCGAGCCGATCCCGCAGCCGGCCGATACCGGCGCGAAACTCACGCTCGGGCAGATCAATCAACGCCTGTCGCCGATCGCCCTGAGCGCGGCCGGCATTGCCCAACTCGGCATCCAGCCGGCCGGCAAGGAGCGCGCCGCTGTGCTGTATCTCGAAAGCGACGTGGCGCGGATCTGCTCGGTGCTGATTCGGCACCTGACGACCGTGGCGCGCGGTGAGATCAAGGAGGCGGCATGAGCTGCGATTGCCGCGAAACCATCGAGTCCAATCTGCTCGCGCGCTTCAAGGAACAAGTGCCTGACGCTCAGAACCACGAGGCGAGCCTGAAGGGCTACGGGTTTGTTCTCGGCGCGTCCGTGCGCGAGGTCGGCTGCATGCCGATCGAACTCACCGCCGACCGTCCGCTGAAGCGCGGCGGGCACAAGCGCAAAACCGACCACATGAACATGTTTTTCACCTTTTGCCCGTTCTGCGGGAAGAAGTACGAGAAGGAGGCGGCATGACCACGATTGATAACGGCGGGCCGGCATTCCCGTCTGAGGTGTGGGATAGCGAAGGCTGTCCGCAGCACACGCAGGGCATGAACCTGCGCGACTACTTTGCAGCGAAGGCCATGAATGCTTTTGTGGCCGGGCTGCTATCAGACGGGGAGCCGGTCATTAAGGGCGACGACAAGGACATCGCCCGAAGGGCATACGAAATTGCCGACGCCATGCTCGCCGTGCGCAAGGAGGCAGCATGATCAAGATCGAAGACGGCGGACCGGCGTTCCCCATGCAGGAGCCGCAAGCCATCCACGCCTACGCCATCGCGGCCGTCGACGGAATCACAGACCCCGACGAGCGCGACCGCGCGTACATCAAGGCGCGCGCCGAGGCGGTCGGCGGCATGTCGCTGCGCGACCACTTCGCCACGCACTGCGGCGCGCTTGGCGACGAAGTTTCCATGGCCATTGCGGCAGAACTCGCCGCGACGCAAGGAGTTGCGAAGCCGACCGACAACAAGGATGTGATGGCCTGGCATCGGTTCTGGTGCGCGGTCCATGCCGCCCATCGTTACATGATGGCCGACGCCATGCTCGCCGCCCGCAAGGAGAAATCATGAGCACGATCGAAGCCACCTCAGCCTGGACCAAGCTCCCGCCCATCGAAGCCCACCACGGCGGCTGCCTCAACTGCGGCCCACGTCCTGCGCAATTCCCGCCTGACGGGGTGATCGCGGTTGGCTTCGGATATGCCGCGCTGCACAAGGATGGAGTGCCGTTCTGGACAGAGCTTAACGATGTTGTCGACGACGAGCTGATGACCGGCGCCGACGCCGAAGCTCTTGCCGTACAAGACCCCGACCACGACTGGCGCATCGTGCTGCATGGCCCGCTGTCGGGCAGGACATACCAGCGGCACGGACCCGGTCAGTGGATGCTGGTCGAGAAGAACGAAGGTTTCGCGTAGCTGTAACCGATCAACGGGGCGAAGCCGGCCACCCTCTCCCGTCCGATCTACAGGTCGGCCGAACCCCACCAGACACAGAGGACAAGCATGACCACCACCCCCCCCAAGTTCGCCCCCATCACCGGCGAAGCCGCTCTCGCCATGCGCAAGAAGCTCAACGTCAACCAGTCGGAATTCTGGTCTCGTGTCGGCCTCGGCCAGTCCGCGGGCAGCCGCTACGAGTCCGGCCGCAACATCCCGCGCCCGGTGCAGATGCTGCTGCGCATCGCCTACGGCACCGCGGCGCAGTCGGCAAGACAGATTCGCGCCCTGCTCGGAGAGGAGTCCGTCGAATGAGCCTGCGATACGAGATCCTGAAGGCTTGCGCCGCGAACCCCGGCGCTCCGATGACCGAACTCTGCGACGCGATCGAGCATGATCGGCAGAAGACCACATGGTCCGTTCGTGACTGCGCGAAAGCCGGCCTGCTGTCAATGCGCCGCGACGACGTGACCGGCCAGCCCGGTTACACCCTGACCGCCGAGGGCAAGCAGCGTCTTGCCGAAGGTCCGCCGCCGCCGCAGTACGACCCGAACGAGGTTGCGTTCAAGCGGACCGGCGAGGTCGATGTGATCCGCACCCTTGCCGATGCGCGCCTGCGTGAGCTGGTGCAGGCCGCCGAGATCCTGGCGCCCTGCGTCCCTGGCGTGATCGACACCAGCGACATGGAGCTGCAGGAGATCGCCGACCGGGTTGTCGCAGGCGTTGCTGACCTGACTGCCCGGCTGGAGAACAAGGACGAGGAGCTTCTGAAGCAGGCCGCGGTGATCGTTGATCTGCGCAACCAGATCGACGAACTCCAGCGCGAAGCGATGCGCGGCGCCTCGCTCCTGTCCGGGCAGGACCGCTACACCGCCGCCGGCTACCTCGTTCGCGCCAGCAAGCGCAAGCCGCGCACGCTGCTGGACAAGGACAAGGCGCGCGATGCGGCCCTGAGCTCGATCCGTGCCGGCGCGCAGCGGGCGGAAGTCTTTGCGCTGGTGCCCATCGGTCACGCCCGCCGCGGCGTGGAGTGGAGGCCGGCATGATCCGCCCCGAGCTCAGGCGCATCGCCGCCGCCATGCTCGGCTACACCCGGCGCGGCACTGGATGGATCAAACACCAGAACAGGAATTTGTAATGACGCTCTTGAACACGGACAAACAGCGCGCAGCGCACTTGCTCTCAAGGACAACGAAAACTGAGACCGGGTGCATGGAGTTCAATGGCTGCGTTCAGTCCAACGGGTATGCGCGCGCTACAGTTCGCCGCAAGACCGACTATGCCCACCGGCACATTTACCGGCTCGTGAAAGGCGAAATCCAGGACGGGCTGGATGTTTGCCACTCATGCGATAACCGCCGCTGCATCAACCCAGAGCACCTATTCCTGGGGACTCGGCTCGACAACATGCAAGACGCTGTACGCAAGGGAAGGCAAGCCAAGGGAAAGGCGCTGCCTCAAACAGTGCTGGACGAGGACGACAAGCGTCGCATTGTGGATTACGCGGCAAGCGGACGTCTTTACAACGAAATCGCCCGGGAGTTTGGGATTGGGCGCCAGCACGTCGGGCATATCGCAATTCAGAACGGCATTAGACGCGCCAAATCAAACCAAGGAGGAATAAATGGCGTCCGTAAATAAGTGGATTGGAATCGGGAACCTAGGAGCAGACCCGGAGCTTCGTTATGCGCCAAGCGGAGACGCGATCTGCAATATTCGGATTGCCTGCACCGAATCGTGGCGCGACAAGAATACGGGCGAGCGCAAAGAAATGACCGAATGGGTGCGTATCGGCTTCTACGGCAAGCTCGCCGAGATCGCCGGCCAGTATCTGCGCAAGGGCAGCCAGGTCTATATCGAAGGCAGCTTGCGCACGCGCAAATGGCAGGACAAGGACGGCAAGGACCAGTACACCACCGAGATCCGCGCCAACGAAATGAAGATGCTCGGCAGTCGCCAGGATGGCGACAGCGCGCCGCGCCAGCAGTCCGCGCCCCAACAGCCGCGCACGCAACAGCCCAAGCCGCAGCAGTCCGGCGGCGCACAGGGCGGGTTCGGCGACTTCGACGACGACATCCCGTTCAGCAGCCACGGCCACGGCAGCGCCTGGAGGGCCATGTAATGCCCGCCCCGAGCATCCACATCGATTGGCAGCGCGTCGCCCTCAACCTGCGATCGCACGGCATCCAGCTCGAGGCCGCATCGCGCCGCCTGGGCAAGCATCGCAACTGGCTCGGGCAACTCGCCCGCGCCGAAACCGGGCAGTCGGTCGAGTTCCACGCCGGCCTGCGCCTGCTCGACTACCACCTGTCCGTCTGCGGCGAGGCCGCCCACCTGGCGCTACTTTCGGGACAGCAGACGCTATCGATCAAGGAGGCGGCATGAGCGCACTACGCCAAGCCATCGGTGCAGCCTACCCCGCGCACAACATGGACCCCGATACCGTCGCCAGCATCACGCGCGCCATGCGCAAGATCGAAATGGGCGAAAAGGCGCACATCATCGCCGCGCCAATGCGTGCGCTGATGGACCTACTTGCGACGGGCGAAGCCTACGAGATCGACGGCCGCGTCGTGATGTCGATGCCCGACATCGATGAGCGATTTGCCGAGCGCGCCGAGTGGGTCGAAGTGCCGCCCGCGATCGAAGGATGGCGCGACTGCTGGCAGCGGCTCGCGCCGGACATCAGCACGTACTACCTCGGCGTGCTCGCCGCCCGACTGCGAGACGACAAGCCCATCACGCCGCGGTTGGTCGAGCAGGCTCGCGCGGAGTTTGACGCGACGGTCACGCGGATTCCCGAGATCGAGGACGGGCGCATCAGCAGCGCGATCGTGACCACGCAGATCGCGTGGGAGGTGGAGAAATTGCAGAGAGGAGAGGGCACATGAAGAACTGCACCGGCTGTAAGCACGCGCTGTGGACAACGACGGCAAGCGGGCGACTGCACCCCAGCGGCGACGGTCAATGCAAACACCCTTGGAAGTTGCCCGAGTTGCCGCAGGCATTTAGTTGGGGTGGAAGCCAGCCTAAACCGTGGGGCGGGCATATCAACCGCCGCACGGAACTGAACGACCACTGCGTGTACTTCGAGAGGAAAGAATGACCGTAAAAACCACTGGCGCTGAGTTCAAGCGATTCTATTTCGATGACTCCTATTGGCCTGACGGAACGTGGCACGAGGATGAAGATCTTGATGTTGATGGCGCTCCGATTCACGAAGACTTGGCTATTGAGGACATTCCTGACACGGCTTCCGTAAAAGTCACAGGCGGCGTTGTCATGGGGCTGCCTGATGATAGCGCGCCCTCTGTTGAGGCCCACTTCAAGAAGTGGCGCAAGGCGCAGAACACCACTTTGTTTGTAGTTGAGTGCGCGAAAGACAAGGAAGAATCGGTGCACGCGGCTATTCGCGCCGCTGGCGGGCGCATCGCATGACCCCTCCACCCTGCAACTGCGCCCACGTCCAGACCGCGATTGTCTGGACGCGAATCACCAAAGAACCGAAGCCGCAGCGGCACGACCGCTGCAAACACCCGAGCGGGCCGCATCCGATGTGGGAGCCGTGCGCGTGGGCGGCGGCGAAGAGAGAAGGAGCGAAGGAATGACCTATCAAACCGTAGAGCAGATCATCGCGGAGCGCGACGCTCTGCGCGCCGAACTCGATGCGCTGCGCAGCAGCATGGCGTTCCGTACAAGCTTGATTGGGCGTGTCGAAGCGGAGCGCGACGCCCTGCGCGCCAAGATCGAGGCGATGGAGCGGCAGGAGCCTTACGCCTTCGCGGTGAACTTCCCGGAGTCATCTCGCGTTGAATTGGTTCACGACTTGGACGAGGCGTACGAAGACATGATATACGAGGCGTACGAGGTCAGGAAGCTCTACCTCGCCCCCGGCGCAAAAGGAGAAGAGAAATGACCAATGAATTCATCCATGAAGAACGCTACATCGTTTTCAAGATTTCAGACGTGGTTGAACACCTCACCACAACTGAAGCGATTCACCTTGCAAGACTCTACGAAATTCAACGAGTCGGCAGAAAAGAAGCGGGAAAGGCAGAACTTGAATGCGTCGTGGTCGAAAAGGACTGGCCTGAGTACGAACCGACATGGAAGGCTATTGAAGCTCGTGTTACTGGCGAGCATCCGGTGCAGCGTTTTGTTGGACGTTTCGGCACCAAAGAAATGGAACCAGCAATGCAAGACGCGCTGATGAAGTTTGACCCCGCGACCGGCGAAGAAAGGCCGTACCCAAGCCACGCAACCCAATGGCGCAACTGGCACGGGATTGCTGCATGGCTTTTCGATCCGTGGACGGGGAGGCGGCGCAATGCATATGACGTGGGCAGCGACGTGCACGGGCTGCTGATTGCGCCCGCTGGGACACTCGGGATGGACATGGGCGGCGGTTGCTCTACGACGACTGAAGGAGTGATGAAACGACAACTGGAGGAATCGAAATGACCGACATCACAGGACTGCGGGAAGACAAGCGCCCGCAAAGCTCAAGAATCGTGCATGCGCTTCTAGACCGCCTCGAAGCGGCGGAGTCCGATTGTCTTGAACAAGCCCGCCTGAACGGCATGGGCAGCGAGCGCGAGGCTGCGCTGCTTGCGAAGCTCGAAGCGGCTGAGAAAGAGCGCGACGCCCTGCGCGCCAAGGTCGAAACGGCTGAATCTGCTCCGAGAAACTGTCGTAGTAGCTGACGCTGGCAAGCTGGCCGTTCAGGTAGTTCGTGCCATCGCCGCCTAGCCGCGCCTTGCAGTCGTTGACCGTCCACAGCCCAGTCAGGCTGTAGTCGGTGTTGGCAGCAACTGTGTCAGCATGCTCAATACCTCGGCGGGATTATGATGCCGTCAAGCGGAATCCGCCAGGTCGATGCAGGCGTTCCTTCCTGGCGAAAATCACCACTGGAGTACAGGTACCGGAAACGCACAACCGTTCCGCTACCGTCAGCAGAGAATGCTGAAAAGTTTGCAAACGAACGAGTCCTTCCGTACTCGTATGGCCTAGCTTCTGCCGGTAGCTGAAATACAATAACGTTGGTTTTTGCTGTTCCGTTGACCAACCCACTCAGCAGTGTTGAGTCGCCTTTTTTGAACACTGTGGGCACTCCAAAATCTGCGTCAGGTGCAAGCCACCCATTTAAAAGCGTTAACGTGACAGGGTTGCTGCTCCGGTAATATGTAGTGTCCGCAAATGCGTCGTAAAAGAAGTAGAAGTTTTCCGCGCTGACAGTAGGCAGCGTTGCTTGAGTGTATGCCCGCACGAACCCGGCGTTAGCTGTGCCTGTTTCAGATTTGGTGTCTGAAATCTCCAAATGAACCAACTCAGTCGTACTAAAACTTGCCAACCGCTCTAGGTTATTTCCTGCTTGTGCGAATCGCAGTTGGTTGTTTTTCTGAACGTAATGCCGCATCAACGTGGCAGAGGAAATCCGGAATATTGACGCTAGTTGAAAGTTGTTGTTTTGAATGTCCAGTGTGTCAAACGCATAGCCACTGAACAAGATACCACCCCCAAACTTGGAGGTGTTTGGCGATGCCGATGCCGGGAAGTTAGTCGGCAGATCCTCTGTGTAATAGTCCTCGACATAATTGCCGTGGAACTTCACCACCGGATATTCGTTTCCGCTTGATGTAACCAGATTCCCGTTAAACACCTCAAACGAGTTTCCAATAACATTCGTTGGGCCATCGTTACCGTTAACGATAATGCCGGTGTTGAACTTAGAAATACGGTTTCCGATAACCTCTAAATTGTTGCTCGAAAAGTTGTACAAAACCCATCGGGCTTGTTCCAACCTGTTGTCAATGAATTTGTTGTAAAAACTGTTATAGTTTGACTTGACCAACGTTTCAAAGTTGGACACCCAACAGCCACACATTTCGATGGCGTTAGCTCCTGCCGTAATGTCTATACCTACTGCCCCGGGGTTGTAATAGTCTGTGCTAACAGCCGGAACGCCTTTGATGTAGATGCCGCCCTGCATCTTGGGGTAGTTGACTGTCGCAGTGAACGTAACAGCCGTACCGGTGCCACCGTATTGGATAGTGGCTGGTGCGTACTTGTTTCCGGGCCCAATGAAACACTGCCCTAACTGCGAGCAGGTAATGGTCGATGTGATGAGGTAAGTGCCAACGGGGAAATAGACGTTTTTGTGCGCGTCTACTGCTGCCTGAATCGCCGCCGTATCATCAGTCACTCCATCGCCCACAGCGCCGAAATCCTTGACGCTCACCACCTCGCGCATCTTGTCCTGCGCAGTGCGCACGACAGCGCCTGCGCTGGCCTGCCGGAATCCGACAAGCGACGACCCATCGGCCGCCGCCAACTGCTGCCCGAGTAGCGTCCCGCCGATCGGCGCGTAATTCTTCAGCCCGTCGTTGCTTTCGTTCCACCCGATGAGCATCCCTCCCACAGGTGACGGCAGCGTCTGGTCACCGAGCGGCGACGTGACCGCCACTTTCAATGCGCGGCCGACCTTCTCGTCGATCTGCTGGACCTGCGCGACATGCCGATCGAGAGCGTCCTCGATCACGCGCGGATAAAAGCCGCCGTTGTTGGTGATGTCGGTCGGTTGCAGGTTGGGCACCGCACTGGAGACGACGAGGCGGTGGCCGCTGGCGAGCGGCGCGGCCAGTGTGACGGTTCCGCCGGGCGCTGCGTCCTGGTCGGCGTTGAGTGCGACGGCGTAATCGGCGCCAAGCGCCAGCACGCTCTCGTTCCATTGCGTGTTCGCCACTGTAACGGTCGCGTCAGTGGCTGCGAAAACCTTGAAGGAAAACGGGAAGGCGGTCGTTACGCCGTTGCCGGTGAATGGGCCGGCCTTTCGGAGTTCGGTCGAGATGGTCATGCGTGCGGGTCTCCAGGAGTAGCCTGCACGCTACCCCCGGAGAATCGAACCACGCGCACCGGGTCAGTTGCGCGGCGGCGGCCCGGCGATCACCGCCAGCGGGTTGTCGGTACGCCCCTCGAGCAGCGCGGCCGTGCCTTCGACCGTGCGATTCACCTGACCGGCGGGGTAGTGGAAGAGCACGCCCGCTGTGTTGTTCGCGGCCTTGAAGGCGGCCATGTCGAACTCGCCCTGGCCGACTTGAGCGCCCAGCCTGTAGAGGTCCGAGAAGAACCGCAGGCCGGCCGGCCCGCTGTAGCCGAACTGCCCGCCGAAGCCAGTGGCCGCTTGCACCGCGCTCGTCATCTCGCGCGTGAGCGGGAAGAAGCCCATCAGGAACCCGATCTGCTCCTTGATGATCTGCTCGACCCACTCATCGTCGTCATCGGGCGCGCCCTTCATCAGCGCATTGATGAGCACCGAGCCGATCACCGGCACCACCATCAGCAGCAGGTAGTCGCCAGCCAGGCGCAGCACCTCGTGCGGCCTCTTGAAGTTGGTCTGTCCTGTGCGCTCGACCGCGAGCTGCAGCGTGGCAGCGAAGTAGCTGTAGAAGTTGGTGAAGAGCTTGAGCAGCGGCCCGCCGCGCTGGATCTGCGCGAGGTCTTTGATCTGGCCACCGGACTGCGCCGCGATCACCGCCTGGTCGGCCATCGCCACTGCCTTGGCCTCGTCGATCGTGCCGTCCTCGTTGCGTAGCGCCGGGTCGGCCATCGCCTTCTCGAACGCGCCGTACCAAGTGGGGTAGTCGACCAGCGCCTGCGTCTTCTGGATCAGGATGAAGAAGCTGGATTCGATGGCGAGCTGCAGGTCGCTCTTGCCCTTGTCGAGCCGGTTCACCACGTCGTTGATCTCGCGGTTCATCGTGCGCATGCGGTTGCGCAGGAACTCGGACTTCGCTTGCGCCTCTTCGACCTTGCGCGCCATGTGCGCGGGCGAGCCGTAGAACTCGCGCAGGCCGCGGGCGATCCACGCCGGGCCGACGCGCACGATCGAGTTCGTGAGGCCCAGCGGCTGCAGCAGTGCGGTGCGCAGGTTCCAGCCCAGGCCTGCGATGGTTGCGCCGCTGCGCAGATGCCCCAGGGTGCGCTCGAACGCGGTCGTAGCCGGCTGGTCGCCGCGGGCGATGTCTTCCATCGCGCGCTTGATCGCCGTCACCTTCTCGGCGCCGAAGTGCTGGCGCATCGGTGCATCGAGCCGGCGCAGGATCTTGTTGGCGTCGATCAGCCACTCGTGCCACGACAGGTCGTGGATCACCTCATTCGCGCCCTGGTAGATGCCGTCGAAGGACAGCAGCAGAGGCCGGTTCATCACACGATCGGCGCGGCCCTTGGTGTAGCTGCGGCGCGTGGTGGCCGCGGTGTAGGCGGCGCGCATCATCTGCTTGGCGCTCTCGGCGTCGGCATGCGCCGCAGCCTCGCCCGACTGCATCGGATCGTACTTGATCGGGTAGTAGCCGCCGCGCATCTGCACCGCGCCGCCGTTGGCCGACTCGATCGTGAAGGGCGCCGGCTCGATCCATTCCGGCTCCTTGCCGGTGACGCGCTTTTCCTTCTCGGCGACCTGCGGCCGGTAGCTCTCGAAGAAATCCCACACGCCTTGCACGAACTGCCACTCGGCCGGCGTCAGCGTCTGCAGCACCGGCATGACGCGCTCGGCCGTCCAGCCGCGCCCGTCCAGCAGGCGCTGGCGGTTGCCCTCGTTGCCCCAGTTGAGCGCGATCGCCAGGCGCTCGCCCCGGTTCAGGCTGCGCCCCAGGCTGGGGAAGTGCCGGCCCTTGCCGCCCATCTTGCCACCCTCGGCCAGTAGCGGCTTGATGAGCGCGTGCAGCCGGCGGGTCGCGTCAGCGCGCATGCTGGCCTCGCGCTCGCCGGCCTCGTTCATCGTGCGCACCAGCACGTTCCACAACGGCCCGCCGTCCTGATAGCCGTCCATCTCGCGCACCAGGCTGTGCATCTGGCGGTGCATGGCCATGAAACCGCGCGCCGCGTGTTGCACCTGGCTGGCCAGCGTGTTGCGCCGCTCGTTGTCGATCGTGCGCCCGCCGGCCACCGCTTCCATAGACGCGGCGATCTCGGCCACGATGGCGTCGAGCGCTCGCGCGTCGCGCGCGGTGAGAAGCTTGTTCTTCAGCCGGCCCAGGTGCTCGATCTGGCGCACCGAATCGACCAGCCCGCGGAACTGCTCGACGGTCAGGTTCTTGTAGTGCGTGCGCGCCGCCTCGGCCTGCAGCCACTCGGGAATGTCAGGCTCGGTGCCCTCGTTGGCGCGCTCCTCGATCCACTTGGCGAGCGCCGTGCGCTTGTCGATCGCGCGCATGCTCTGACCCTTGCGCAGGTCGAAGCGCTCGAGCAGGGTGTCGATCTGCTCGAGGTAGTCGGCGTCGATCGACTTGCGCGTGCCGTCGCCGTCGAACTTCTTGAGGTAGCGCAGCCCTGCCTCGATCTCGTCGAGCACCCGGTGCGCCGCGCGCGCCGCCTGGTTCTGCACGAGCTGGTTGCGCTTCTCGGCTGCGGCCTGCTCAAGGTCGCCGGCCTTCATTGCCTGCGTGGCCGCCTTGCCGGCGCGCGCCTCGGCCGCGGCGTACTGGCCCGGCTTCACGTTGCGCACCAGCAGGCGATCGACCATCTGGCGGGCGTACTCGCGCGCGGCTTGCATCATCACCCGCGGCCGGCCGGTAGCCTTGGCCAGGGCGTCGAGCTCGGTCGCCACCATGCGGGCGCGCACGTCGTTGTGGATGGCACGGTCGGCTGCGCGCGCCAGCGCCTCGGGGCTGGCCAGGTCGCCGTGGCGCTCGATCATGCGCAGGTCGGTCAGTGCCTCGATCTCGACGGCCGGCGGTTGCGCCGCGGCTAGCGTGCGCACCAGCTCGTCGCCAGAGGTGAAGCCGAAGAGCTCGGCCACCAGATCCGGGTGCAGCCCATCCTTTGCCGTCATGCGCAGGCCGCGCAAGTGCTCGATGATCTCCGCCGGCAGGCCGATCTCGGTGAGTGCCGCACGGTCGAGGCGCCCAGCCATCAGCCCCTCGATATTGGCCACCTGGTCGCCCGGGCGCATGTCCTGCAGCGCGTCGAAGTCGGCCGCGCTGGAATACTGCGGGGCGCCGCCCAGCTCCTCGAAGAAGCGGTCCTCGAACTCGCGCGGGTTCCAGTCGGCGCCCCCCTCGTTGGCGTCGAGATAGCCGTATTGCACCAGCGCGGCGCGCATCTCGTCGATGCTGCGCCCCCCGTTGCGGCGCAAGACGTGCTTGCCGAAACCCTGCTGGGCGATCTTCTCCTTCGGGTCCAGCCCCCACTGCGCCTCGAGCTCGGCCCGGTCGATGCCGCCCAGCTTGGCCACGGCCACGAAGAGCGAGTCGAGCGCGGGATCAACCACATCCGGGTCGGACTTCGGGCGCGCGAGCTTGGGCAGGCGGTCGTCGGCGGTCAGCTTGCCGGTGAGGAACTGCCAGGCGCGATAGACGGGCTGGCTCAGTACCTCGCGGCGCGCTTCCATCTCCATCTGCTCGCGCAGCGCTGCGGCCTCTTTCTGCAGGCGCTTGAGTGCACGCGAGCGCGCGCCGGCCAGCCACTGCATGTCGCGCACGCCACGGGTGCCGAGCTCTTCCTGTGCAGCCTCGGTCGCATCATGGCCGAGCGCCTGGTAGGCGGCGAACGCCTCCTCGGTCATGCCGGCCTGCTGCGCGCTGGCAAAGAGCGGCATCAGGCTGCGCGCCTGCTCGGCGGTCTTGATCGCCTGGTCGGTGGCCAGCATGCGGTCGAACACGCGGCGCACGTCGTCGGAGAGCTCGCCCGCGGCCGGGTTGCGCACGAGGAAATCCTTGATGCTGCGGTACACGTTCAGCAGCCAGGCGCGGAACCGGCCGAACATCGGCTGGAGCTCGATGCTCGGGGCGTTGCCTTCGGTCAGGTACAGCTCGAAGGACTCGGCGAACTTCTCGTGATAGGCGCGCTTTTCCTCGAAGTCGAGCGCGCTCCACTTGTGCAAGTCGCGCAGGCCGAACCACTGCATCAGCGCCTGCACGTCGCGCAGCACGCCGCGCTCGCCCTCGGTGAGCTGGTCGGCGTCGTAGGTCTGCACGCTGGCCGCCATGTCGGTCATCACTTCGAGGAAGAAGTGGCCGGACTCGTGCAGGAACGAGGACAGATCCGCGGCCTGCAGCAGCGCGATCGTGTTGGTCGCCGGGTTGAAGCTGCCGCGCGGGGCGGTAGAGCGGGGCGCAGCCTGCGGGCCGGCGAACTGATGCAGGATGTTCGGGTCGCTCGGGTCGAAGTTGCCGTTGTTGCCGGTTTTGGACTTGATCTGCTCGGGGTGGAAAGCGACGTATTGCACCGGGCCGCTGCCGTCCTGCCACCCTTTGAGGATCACCCCATCATGCCCTTTCGACTGCGCGTATTCGATCATTTCTTTGATCGCGCTCGCAGGATAAA
>JACCDY010063938.1_pt1 | contig 16936 bp, 14 predicted proteins | sample 7446391 | NCBI WGS metagenome assembly JACCDY01 (sample SAMN15323451, study PRJNA562643) | freshwater metagenome | isolation source: river surface water | place: USA:Blue River Watershed | collected 2017-08-18
AAAAACTTTAATCAAATAGTTACTTTGAGTATTAAGGATTTATTTCCAGATTATGAACCCGATCCTAAAGTTCGCCAAGAATATAAAATAATTTCAATTAATTCAAATTGTTTAGTATTTTATGAATTTAAAGAATCTATTGGTATCTGCGATGTTTATTGTTGGGATTTTACCACTAATTCCAGAGTAAAATTTCCACAGAATAAAATAAATCCAATTAATAAAGGAGTTTATCCTATTAGGGCTTCCAATAATGCATCTAAAATTAAGTTTTTTATTAATGAAACTGAAACTTGGAAATTACCATTTGTGTATCAAATATGTGATGCAGAACAGGAATAATTGAAATGGTATTTGCTTAATTTATATAATTTATTTATTTCAATGGCAGACTCGATTGTATATGAACATCCCAAAATTAAATATAATCAAAACAATATTAATAATATAAAACTAGTTAAATGGAAAGACCAAGTTATTTCAGTTGAATCAAAAATAAAATCATATTATATAACAAATTGCCAAAAAATATTAATTAAAAATCTTACTACTCAAAAAAATCAAATTGAGTTTTTAATTAATACTGATCAAAGAAAATTAAACATGGAAATTGATGAAAGTGTACATTTATATGATCCAAGTGTTTTTATGTATACTAATTCTATTTTATGGATTGGATATAAATGTAGGTATCTTACGGTTGGTGAGTATTACTATAATATTTGGTTAGTTGACCTTGAAACGTCAAATATTATTAAATCTTGGTCAATTGATTGGATTGTAAAAGTCATACCAATAGGACAACAGTATTTTCAAATTGAATCAAGAGAAATTCTAGCGGAAAATTATGAAAATAATATTTATGAATGGCACAAATTGGTTGAACTTGATAAGCCTATTGAGCCAGTTTATCAAATTAATAAAAACTTCCAATTATATTCAATAAATTGGAGTTCAAGTTCTATTGGGCTTTTATGTTCCTGTGAATTTATACTTGTTAGTTCTGGTTCAGATCAAATGAATTTTTTAAATAAAAACTTTTGCAAAATTTTGTCATTAAACATAAAAGACTTATTTCCAGACTATAAACCATCTCCTTTTAGTGTTAAAAAATATTGTGTAAATGCGAATTGTTTAATATTTCATGAATACTTATATAGTATGAATTTATATAATTTATCGTGTGGTACGAGTTCGACTAAGACTTTTTGTTGGGATTTTACAACAAATTCTCCAGTTAAATTCACCTACAATGATTTAGAAACAAAAATTACTAATGTTATTCCTTTTCGTATAAATCCAACTCTTACCACTAGCAAAGTTAAGTTTTTTATTACTGAATCTTGTAAAAAAATAAATTATACTTTATATAAAGTATGTGAGTCAGAATAATTGAAATACAATTTGCTTAATTTATATAATTTATTTATTTCAATGGCAGACTCGATTGTATATGAACATGAATCAATTCAACCGGATAGTCCGAATGGAGTTCTTTGGAGTTACAAATTAGTTAGGTATAATAATCAGGTTATATCTGTAAGTACAAGTTATGATGCAAATCCAAACGGTCCAAATGATATTAATAATATAATAATTAAAAATTTAGATACTCAAACTGAAATTACCAGCTGGAAATTAAAACCAGAGTATTGGAAATTAAACACAATAAGTTTGGATGTATTTATGTATTCTGATTCTATTTTATTTGTTGGACTAATAGGAAAACAAAATAACCCTTATCAAATTTGCCTATATGATTTGGATCAAGGGAAATTTATAAAAGCATTTACTATTGGTTCAGTAAGACAAATTGTACCAGTTGGACAAAAATATTTTATTATAGACCCGCCAAATAATAATATACAAGGAAATAATCCACAAGCAAATAATCAAAACAAATCTAAAATATTTGCATGGTCTGATTTGGAAAAACTTGATAGTCAAGTTCAACATATTAGCACATTAGATTATAGAACTAGAATTTACCCCATAGATTGGAGTTCCAGTTCTATTGGTCAATTAAGTGCTAGCGCATATATACGTGTACCTTGGGAGTCATCACAAATGGAATTACTTGATGAGGATTTTAATCAAATAACATCAATTAATGTACAAGGATTATTTCCAAATTATCAACCAATTGAATTGGAAAATAATTATTGCCCAATTAATAAATTTATTAATGCTAATGCAAATTGCTTATTGTATTTAGAATATAAATCTTTTAATAAAATGGATAAGAATAGTGCAAAAACAGGACAGACGAATATTTATTGTTGGGATTTTTCATCAAATGCTCCAGTAAATTTTCCAAATTACCAAATGCAAACAAGTTATATTTTAAATTTTATGCCTTTTCGCGACTCTAAAAATCAAGTTAAATATTATTTAAGTGATTGGTATTATCCTTTGGTTTGGTCTCAAGTATATGTGTCAGAATAATTGAAATGCCATTTGCTTAATTTGTAAATTTTATTTATTTCAATGTCAGAATCAATTGTTTATGAGCATGATGGAATTAAACCAAATGAAAATAACAAAGTTCCTGGTTCCTATAGGTTAGTTAAATTCAATGACCAAGTTATTTCAGTTAGCATACAGGACCGTGTTATTAAACCAGAACCAGAACCTATTCCTGATCCAAATGAAAAAATTACTTTTAAACTTATTTGGAAACCTTATAAACCTAAAAAAATTTTGGTTGACATGGTAATTAAAAACTTGGATACAAATCAAGAATTGGATATATTGCAATTGTCACCCGAGTATGCCAATACTCAAACTACTAATCTCGATGTTTTTATGTACTCGGACACAATTTTATTTGTTGGATTAAAAGCACTAACAACAGAAATTTTAGGTGGGCTAGATTATCACTTTACTAATTATGGAGTTTGGATTTATGATTTGAAAAATTTAACATTAGTTAGTCAAACAAATTTAAAAAAATTTCGTAAAATCATTCCACTTGGAAAAAAATATTTTTTAATGGAACCAACACTTTACCAACATAAAAATTGTGTATACCCATGGTCAAAACTAATGGATTTGAATAACTTGGATGAGCCAGTTTACACATTTGAAAGATTAAGTCAATTATATCCAATAGATTGGAGTTCCAGTTCTATTGAGCATTTTAGTTCTTGTGCATTTGTTCAAGCACCTTTGGATTCTAGTCAAATGGATTTTTTAGATGGGGATTTTAATAAAATAATTACATTAGGTATACAAGATTTATTTCCTGATTATCAACGAGTTTCAGAAGAAAATTCACTTGGTGTATATTCAAATCCAAGCAAGATAAAAATTTCAGCTAATGCAAATTGTTTATTAATTGTTGAATTTACACCAGCCCCATGGACTGGTTATACAGTACCAGGCACAATTAATATTTATTGTTGGGATTTTACGGAAAATTCCCAAGTTAAATTTCCTAGTTACAAACTTGAAAACCAGATTCGTTCAGCAATACCATTTAAAAATTCAGCAAACCAAGTAAAATATTTTGCTGAAGAAATTGCTAATTCTAAAATATGGGCAAAAGTATATGGGTCTAATTAAATTATTATTAGACTAAAATTTGAAAAAGATGAAATTACTTTATTAAATTTGTCATTGATTATATTAGCAAATGGCGGATTCAATTGTGTATGAACATGATGCAATTAAAAAGTATTGCAAGGTTGGTAAAAAATATGTTAAGTCAGAACAATTACCGCATTATAAATTAGTCAGGTCGCGTGGTCAGGTTTATTCTGTAAGCACCAGTTATAGTGCTAATTCAAATATTACATCAACAAATTTTATTATTGTGAAAAATCTTGATGAAAGTTTTCCAAAAAAATCCCATATTAATCCTTGGACCCAAATGGAAAAACTTGTTGTAAAATGGGATATCAGTTCCAATTATAAACAAATACCAACAGAAAAATTGGATGTGTTTATGTATACAGATGACCTTTTATTTGTTGGGACAAAAAGTAATTATAATGCACATTGTGTATCATCTTATGGTGTTTGGATATTTAATTTGTCTAACTCAACATTTTATAAACATTTTACAATTGGTGATGATTATATTCAAGTGCAAAAAATTATTCCGCTTGGACAAAAATATTTTATCATTGAACCAGCCCGTGGATATTATTGTGACAAATCATATGTGCATACCTGGGAACAATTACTAAAATTTGCAAAACAACCTGTGCCTAATACATATGATTCGCCAGACAATTATGTAAAACCAGTTTATATGATGGATATTGGTTGTGCATTATATCCGGTTAATTGGAGTTCCAGTGCTATTGGCCATCTTAGTTCGTGTGCATTTGTGCAAACATATCCTTATTCACAACAAATAGATTTTCTTGATGGGAATTTTGCCAAGGTTATTTCTCTTGACGTAACTAATTTTTTTTCCCATTATAAACCTGTTGAAAGCCCAAATAAAAAAATTTTAATAGGTATTAATGATAATTGTTTGTTGTTTTGTGAACATGAACTACCAGATACCTCAAATATAATAAATCCAGGTCATACATATTGCTATTGTTGGGATTTTACAAATGGAAAGGAAATTAAATTTCCCGATTATGAGTGTGAGGTTTGGGTTTATAAAGTAATTCCTTTTAGAGCAAGTGACAACAAAGTAAAATATTTAGCTTGGGAAAATTCTAATAATAATTTATGGTTAAAAGTATATGAGTCAACAGACTAAATTTGAATAAAAATCTTTTATTTGTTATTTCGGCTTTCCACAAAAATATTGATATTTACTTTAATAATTACCAATTAATTATGTAAACAAAATGGCGGATTCAATAGTGTACGAACATGATGGAATTCAATTCGATTCCAATGGCTTTGCAGATTGCTATAAACTAATTCAATGGAATGGACAAACTATTTCGGTTGCAATTGAAGGTTCAAACAAATCCAACCCACCAAAAAGCTTGATTATTAAAAACTTGGATACAGGTAGTCAACTTGTTAAATGGCTAATTGATAAGGAACATGAACACAAATCAACAGAATATTTAGATGTTTTTATGTATTCGGATTCAATTTTATTCATTGGGCTTGGTGGTAGTCAGTATAGTGGATGGACTTTTGATTTTACAATAAACCAACTAAAGAAATTTTCACCAAATCATATAAAACCCATTAGACATATTATACCAGCAGGACAAAAATATTTTATGTTATTATTTACAACATATGGGTCAAATGTTGAAATATATAAATGGGATAATTTACTTAATTTGAATAATTTACCCTTACCAGTTTATATAATCGATGGTAAAAGCCGTATATATTCACTAAACTGGAGTTCCAGCGCAATCGAGCATTTGTGTTCAGTTGAATTTGTTCAAACATTTGACAATTCTGAACATGTCAAATTACTTGATAAAAATTTTAATTTGGTTATGTGTTTAAATGTTCAAGATTTGTTTCCAAATTATTTACCAGACGAATCTATTGAATATAATAGATCTTTAGAAAGAGAAGTTATAATAAATAAAATAATTACAGCCAATTCAAATTGCTTATTATACTTTGAATACTTACAACCAAATATACACAGTTATAATAATAATCTTGGTAAAACAAATATTTACTGTTGGGATTTTACTTCTAATTCACAGGTTATGTTTGTGAATTACACAAGTTCCAAACAGGTTCTTTTTGCAATGCCTTTTCGTGATGTAAAGTCCAATAGCAAAATTAAATATATTGCTCAAATGCATTTTTCACATGATAAGGAGAAATTTAAAATATTTGAGTCAACAAGTACTACGTCAGTCTCATAAATTTATAGTAAAAAATTATATTCCAAACTTTACCTCGGAAAAAAATGAAATGGGATTTATTTAATTAGATTATTTAATATTCCAATGGCCGATTCAATAGTTTATGAACATGATGGATTTAATTATGACGCCGATGGGTTTGGAGGGTCTTATAGATTAGTTCGGTATAATGGCCAAACAATTTCAGTTACCATTGAAAATACAGGTACAAAAATTGATTCTGCTCAAAATATTGTTATTTCAAATTTAGATACTGGGGAAAAAATTACCAGTTGGCGATTATACCCATACTCCCCATATGCTTTAATAGAAAATTTAAAGGTTTTTATGTATTCCGATTCTGTTTTATTCATTGGTTTTGAATCTACAAATTATTTAGCTTGGGCATTTAATTTGGCAAGATCCAAATGGAAAGACTTTAATAATTTTTTTTCACCTTTACCAATTAGTAAAATTATTCCGGTGGGACATAAATACATTATGCTAATACCCAAGTTTAACAATTGGCAAATAAAAATACTTACCTGGGATAACTTGCTACATTTGAATAATTTGTCCGAACCAGTTTTTACAATTGACTTTGCCAGTCGTTTATATCCAATTAACTGGAGTTCCAGCGCTATCGGGCATTTGAGTTCGGTTGAATTTGTCCAAACATTTGGTAATTCTGAACACGTTAAGTTGCTTGATAAAAATTTTAATTTGGTTATGGACTTAAATATTCGAGACCTGTTTCCAAATTATCAATTGGGCAAATTGGACAAATTGGACGAACCAGATGAATTTACTAAAGATAATGTTATTAATGAAGTTCCAACAGTAAAAATAACAGTCAATGCAAATTGTTTATTATACTTGGAACACAAACCAAAATGCAAAATTACCAAGGACAAACATATTATTATTAGTCAAACCCATTGCTATTGTTGGGATTTTACTGCTAATAACCCAGTTACATTTCCAATTGGTAAATTGAACCATAACATTAGGTCAGTTGTGCCTTTTCGTAATTGTCAAAACCAAATTAAATGTTTTGTTGAAACAACACATCCACAAGCATCTTATAAATTTTTTGCAAAAGTATACGAGTCAAATAGTTAATTTAATAAAAAATGAAATGGGCTTTATTTAATGTCCGATATTAATTATAAGCAAATGGCGGATTCGATTGTTTATGAACATAATTCCATTAAACCGGATTGGGAGGATAAATTTACTGGATATAATAAATTGGTTAAATTTAATGGTCAAACTATTTCTGTTAGTTTAAGTACAGTATATCCAAATAATATGACACTAAAAGATAAACCATATTTAGATGAACCAAATTACATTAAAATAAAAAATTTAGATACTAATACCCAGCTTGCAAGTTTGATTATTGAAAATAATTTTAAAGACTTGAATAATAAATATTTAGAAGCTTTCATGTACTCAGAATCGGTTTTATTCATTGGTATACATGGAGTAGATTGGACTTTTGGTGTTTGGCTTTTTGATTTGGTAAATTCCCAGTTAATATCCCATACAATTGCAAATTTAGTTACCAAGTTTGAAATTGTTGGACAAAAATATTTTATTATTAGATCCATGGATAGTTTAATAATAAAGGTGTACACATGGGCTAATTTAACACATATGGATAATTTGGATGAACCTGTTTGTACTCTACATTCTGCTTATCAAATATATCCAATTAATTGGGGCTCTAGTTCTATTGGACATTTTAGTTCAATTGCCTATGTGCGTGTATTTCGTGCATTTGGAAAAAAATTAGAGTTTTTAAATGGGGATTTTCAACTTGTAGTTACACATAATGTTTGGGATTTATTTCCAGACTACCAACAAATTCCAAAAGAAAAAGCAAATGGACGTGAAACTAGAAGAACAATTACTGTGAATGCAAATTGTTTATTATTTTTTGAACATAAGCCATACTTTAACTATGATGGTTCAATCGCGATTGGTTACACAAATTGCTACTGTTGGGATTTTACAACAAATTCCCAAGTAAAATTTCCAAATTACGAGCTAGAACATCATGTACATAGTGTTATACCTTTTCGTGATGCTAAAGACCCATTCAAAGTTAAATATATTTTTAATGGGGTTCATAATCTTAATGTAATATCTAAAGTATACGAACCAATTGAATAATTGACCAAGTAAAAAAAATGAAATGGGCTTTATTTAATTAATATTTATAATGTCTAATGGCGGATTCGATAGTATATGAGCATAATAGCATTGTGCGGAACGAGCAGGGGGAATTTGATGGCTCTGTCAAGTTAGTCCAATTCAATGGGCAAACTATTTCGGTTAGTTTAGGTATTATTACCGATTCAGAAGAACAAAATTGTATTAGCATTACAAATTTAGATACAGGGAAGAACATAGCATATTGGACAATTGGTTCAGTTAGTAAATATTTCACGCCCGATGTAGAGGTTTTTATGTATTCTGACTCGGTTATATTTATTGGGATGTCCGGGATTGATGTTGATTTTACAGTTTGGATATGTGATTTGGTAAATATGCAATTGTTAATTGAATGGACATTTGCACATATAAGTAAAATTATTCCAATTGGAAATCAACATTTTATGATTACTTATACTAATGGTGATTTACCAGCAAAAATATTCACCTGGTCTAATTTAATGCATTTGGATAATTTAGATGGGCCAGTAGGTTCTTTTCATCATGACGATAGGTTGTTTCCTATAAACTGGAATTCCAGCTCAATTGACCAATTTAAATCAATTGCATTTGTAAAAACACGCGCGCACTCAGAACAAGTTGAATTTCTTGACGGGAATTTCTCTCCTGTAATGTTACTTGATGTTCGTACCATGTTCCCAGATTATCAACCGGTTTCAAAGGAGAAATTTAGTAAATATTTTCCCAATGGGGAAAATCTTTGTAAGTATGTTACTGCCAATGCAAATTGTTTATTATATGTGGAATTTATTCAAGCTGTGTCAAGCCCCTGGTCTGATTTTTCTCCTGGTTATACAAATTTCTATTGTTGGGATTTTACTACTAATTCTCAAGTTAAATTTCCAAATTTCGAACTGAATTTTACCACAATAGGTCATAAAGCCAGGTGCTTTCGCGATTCTACTGGCAAAATTAAATGGGCTATCTACCAAGAACACTATTCCAAATCAATTGGTAGAATTTGTTAATCAGATTGAATAAATTATATACTGAGCTTCACTACAAAACAAGTCTAGAAAAAGATGAAATTCCTTTATAAAATATAATTATTATATACTAGTTAATGGCGGATTCGATTGTATATGAGCATGATTCCATTGCTTGGGGGAATTATGAAGGGGGATTTGCTGATCCATACAAGTTGGTCAAATTCAATGGAAAAACTATTTCTATTAGCTTAACAAATAAAATTAATAATAATTTAAATGCACCTGGTCCAGGTATTCAACCAACAACACAAAATTATCTGGAAATAAAAAACTTGGATAATCAAAAAATACTTAAATTAACAAGTATAGCTAATAAATTTAAACACACTAATACTTCAAGATTACAGGCTTTTATGTATTCAGAATCTGTTTTGTGGATTGGTTTAAATGGAATGGATCGTTATTATGGAATTTGGATATATGATTTGGTTAAGGTAAAATTAGTAAAACATTTTGGCTTTAAAAATTGTTCATCAATTAGAGAAATTATACCAGTTGGACAAAAATATTTTATGGTAATACCACGTAGTCCTGACTGGGTGAAAGTATTCGCTTGGTCTAATTTATTACATGTGGACAATTTAGATGAACCTGTTTATCATATGCAGTCTGCGGATGAGCGGGTTTATCCGATAGATTGGACATGTAGTTCTATAGAGTATTTTAAATCTATTACGTTTGTAAAAACACGTACTTCATCAGAACAATTGGATTTTCTTGATGGAAATTTTTTACCTGTTATTACGCTTGATGTTCGTGATATGTTTCCAAATTATGAACCAATAGGAGATGAAACACCTGGTATTGGTTATCAAATTCAGAAAAAAGTTACTGTAAATGCTAATTGTTTATTGTATTCAGAATATTATCCGAAAAAACCAAATGAAAATTTTCCCAATACCAGTTTTCCCAATGTAAATTGTTATTGTTGGAATTTCACAACAAATTCCCAAGTAAAATTTCCTAATTATTTTTCCAAATGTGAAAATTATGATGTAATAGCTTTTCGTAGTCCTAATACATCAAGTACTCTAGTAAAATATCTATTAACTCAACGCAATTATCCAAAAGCATTGTGCAAAATATTTGAACCAATCGGGTAAAAATATTGATTTAATTGGCTATTAAAATAAAATTAATTAGTAGATAATGGGTGACTCAGTTGCATATGAATATAATTTTATTTACCCAGATAGTGCAAAATACATTGATGTAAATAAAAAAATTAGTTAAATTTAATGGACACTTTGTTTCTGTTGAAATCACGAATAATAAAAAGGAAAAAATCCAAAATTTTAAATCATATTTAACAATAACAAATTTAAATACTCAAAAAACTATTGGGAAAGTTGAATTAGATGATGATAATAATTACAAAAACAATGAAAATTTAAAAGTTGTTATGTATTCAGATACTATTCTGTGGATCGGACTAAAAGGATTTCACTATGGAGTTTGTATATTTAATCTAGCAAAAGAAAAACTTATTAAACACTTTACAATAAAGACATTTAATTGTATTATTAATTTTATTGAACAAAAATATTTTATAATAACACAATATAAATTACCAATGCAACCACCACTAAAAGTTAATACTTGGTCAAACTTGTTAAATTTAGAAAATATAACTGAACCTCCAATTTACACATTTAAAAGAGAATCAAACTTATTTCCAATTAATTGGAGTGCCAGTTCCATTGAAAAATTTAATTCAGTTAGATTTGTACAAACACATTTAGATTCAACCCAACTAGATTTTTTAGACGGGAATTTTTTTCTAGTTATTACACTTAACATTGGTGATTTATTTCCAGATTATCAACCAATTCCAAACTCTACAAAAAAACAAATTGTAAATGATAATTGTTTATTGTTTATGGAAAAATTTGATGGAAACTTAGGTGATAACAATTCAAATGAAAAAACAAATTACTATTGTTGGGATTTCACCAATAATAAACCAATTATTTTTACAAACAATATTCTTATAAATAAAAATTATTACCTTACACCTTATCGTGATTTTACAAATACAACTACTGGTAAAATCAAGCATGTTGGCTATAGGTTAAAATTAAATTCACCTGAAATATTTGAATTAATCGGCTAGACACATTTCGGGCTTCGTTACGAAAAAATATTGATTTAATTGGCTATTAGTAGTTGCAAATATAATTGCTTGCAAATGGCGAATTCAATAGTATATGAGCATGGGTCCATAGGACAGGAGGGATTAGCCGGGTCTTATCGGTTAGTTCAGGCAAATGGACAAGTTATTTCTGTTAGTACTGATTTTATTGGCAACCCAATTATTGTTCCTTTTGGTAGAGATTATGAGGAAATTACATATGAAAAACCAACAAATATTATTATAACAAACCTTGACACAGGAAAAGAAATTATGCAAATACCAACAAAATTAACCCAAATATTTACACGTCAATTAGAAGTTTTTATGTATTCGCCTGATATTTTATTTGTTGGATTTGCAGATAAAACGGATTATCGAGTTGGTTGGCTAAATATTTATAAAGTCTGGCAAATTGATTTGGTTAATTTCAATGTAAATAAATATTTCGAGTTACCAACAGTGCGGTCAATTTACCCGGTTGGTAATCAATATTTTATTATTGAACCAACACGAGCCAGTAGTAAATCCAAAGTATATCCCTGGAACCTGTTAGTTCAGTTGAATCAGTTAGATAAATTAGGCATTCCAGTATTTCAAATAAATCCGGGAACTCGGTTAACTGCAATAGATTGGAAGTCCAGCACTATTTTGCATTTTAGCAATTGTGCATTTATGCACACTCAAAACAATTCCAAACAAATTGATTTTCTTAATAAGGCATTTGAACTAGTTGTAAGTTTAAATGTGTCGGATTTATTTCCTAATTATCAACCAGTTCCTATGCCTCCAGATTTACAAAATCCTAACTATGCTCAAAGTTATGTAATGGGCAATAACAATTGTTTATTATACTGGGAATATCAAAGAGAAATTAATAAGGATTATTTATTTCGTTGTCTACAATCTGAAATTATTTATTGTTGGAATTTTACAACAAATACACAGGTATATTTTCCATCCTATTCAATGGCATATAGAGTTCATTCAATTATTCCTTTTTCAAATTCTACAAACCAAGTTAAATATTTTGCGGAAGAATTAGGTAATGAAAAATATATGGGAAAAGTATATGAGTCAATATAAAGTTTATTTATTTAAAAATATTGATTTATATTTTAATTTATCACAAATAATTTATTGAGCAAATGGCGGATTCAATTGTATATGAGCATGAGTCTATGGGGCAGAATGGGCAGGAGAAAATTGCTGGTTCTCATCGGTTAGTTCAAGCAAATAACCAAGTAATTTCAATAAGTACAGATTTTGTTGGTAACTCTGATATTATTACTTTTGGTGAAGATTACGACGAAAAAGAATATGATAAACCAACAGATATTATTATTACAAACCTTGATAGCGGAAAAGAAATTATGCGAATACCAACAAATAGCTTTCAAATATATACACGACAATTAGAAGTTTTTATGTATTTACCTGATATTTTATTTGTTGGATTTTTAGATTCTACAAGCAGAAGACCTTCATTGATTATTTACAAAGTTTGGCTAATTGATTTGGTTAATTTGTCTATAAATAAATATTTTGAACTGAACAAAGTGCGATCAATTTACCCAGTTGGTAACAAATATTTTGTTATTGAACCAGAACTTAAAAACAACTTTTTTAGTAATCCAATTTTATCCAATAACAAATCCAAAGTGTACCCATGGAAAAATTTAGATAAATTGGATAAACTCGAAGCACCAGTTTTTCAAATAGATTTGGATTCACAATTAAGCTCAATTGATTGGAGTTCCAGTAGTATTGGGCATTTTAGTACTTGTGCATTTGTACAAACACGAAACAATTCCAAACAAATTAATTTTCTTGATAAGGCATTTGAACCAGTTGTGAGTTTAAATGTGTCGGATTTATTTCCAAATTATCAACCAGTTCAAATGCCGGCAATTACAATAACTATAAAACCAACTAATCCTAACGAATCAAACACAAATAATGAACCTACAAAGTATAATCATATTTCTGATGATAATTATATTGATAGAAAAATAATAGTAAATGCAAATTGTTTATTATATTTGGAATACGTAAAAGATGACTATTTAGATTTTTTCCCACAATCTGCAAATATTTATTGTTGGGATTTTACAACAAATACCCAAGTAAATTTCCCATCTAATCACAAGAGTCAAAAAGTTCAGTCAATTATACCTTTTCGTAATTCCTCAAACCAAGTTAAATATTTTGCGGAGGAATATGATAAACACAAAATATATGGAAAAGTATATGAGTCACACTAATATCAAACTATAGTCGGGCATTGCCTACAAACAAGTTTAGAAACAAGTCTAGTTCGGCTCTGAAAGAGCCATATCGGGCTTCGCCTCGGAAAAAATGAAATTGAATTTATTTAAATCCACTAATTTCTATTCGATAATGGGAGACTCAATTGTTTATGAGCACGAATCAATTAAACTCAATAGTTCTGAGCGTTGTAAATCTTACCGATTAGTTAAATTTAAAGACCAAATTATTTCTGTAGAAATAACTTATAACTCTTTTCAACAATTTCTAGTTATAACAAATTTAGATACAAAAACTCCAATTATTAAATTAAAATTTCCACTGACAACAAAAATTATAAAGTTTGCTACAAGGGATATAACTGCATTTATGTATTCGGATTCACTATTATGGGTTGGACTGTATAATTCTACATATAAAGTTTTTGTTATAGATCTAGATAAAACAACATTAAATAATGAATTTCCATTTTTTGTTATTGAACGTTTTTATAATTATGGTGTTAAAAAAATAACTCCAGTTGGTACTAAATGTTTTATGCTTGAACCAAATAATAATTCATATCCAACTAAAGTATTTGCTTGGTCTAATTTACTAGGAACATTAGAAGATAATATTCAACCAATTTACATATTAAAACCGGAAACTTATTTGTATCCAATAAACTGGAAATCCAGTTCAATTGAACATTTAAGCAAGGTCCAATTTTTAAAAACAAAAGCAAATTCTGAAAAAATAGATTTGCTTGATGGGCATTTTAATTTGGTTGTTACGCTTAATGTATGTGGCTTATTTCCTGATTATCAACCATTTACACTAGAACAATTAACCAATCCATTAAATATATTTAGTAAATTACTGTCAGTAAATGAAAACTGTCTGGTATATGTTGAAAAAATACACTTTAATAAAAAAAATGTACATAAACATATTTATTGTTGGGATTTTACAACTAATACTCAAGTTAAATTTTCCAATTCAATATCAAAATTTGATATTGATTATATTGTACCTTTTCGTTCTACAAATAAAATAAAATTTATTACTTTTGAATTTATTAAAGATTATAATCTTTATTATAACTATAAAAATAAAAATTTATATACAAATGATAATAATTTTAATAATACAAAATTCCCTCATACTCATTGCAATGTGTATGAATCAGAATAAATCAAAGCCAACCATTTCCTTTAGCTAATTTTTCGTAAGATTTAACTGCATTAGCATAGTCATATCCGGATGGTTCTAGTTGTATATAAGGCAAGTTCGGTTCAATAATTAGAGAAAATATTTGCACAATTAGGTTTTCAATACTAATGGCTGGTAACCAATTGGATTTTGTTAAATATTCACAACAAATGGCTCCGCTTGATGTGATATTAGTTGCTTCCTGGCTAAACCGTGGGCTTTTAACAAAAACAAATGCCGGTTCAAATGGGTATAATTGAGGGAACTTGAAAGTCAAAGTAACTCCTGACCAAGTAACTTCCCATTCTAATATGTTGGAATTAACTAGGGTTACTTGGTAAGCTGATTCTTTCATCCTGGCAAATTCTTTGGCTAATTTTTTGTTGGAAATTACCATCATTTTTGCAGATTCAGTGGATTTGGTTTCATTTAGCTTGGATGAAAAATAATCATTAATCCATTTAGTTTCATCATAAACCTGGTCATCTGGGGATCCCAATGAAAACTTAATTCTATGTTGAGGCTGAATATGTGACTGGGATGTTGTTGGTGCAGGTTTACCAACTATTAAATATTTCAACAAGCATGATTCATGTGTTGGGACCACGTAAATATTTTGAGATTTCAAATACTGGGCTTTATCACCAAGCACCTCGTAAACCCCAACAATACAATTGGCTGGGTTAGCTGGATTAGATCCATTGGCCTGAGTATTGGCTGTACTTGCAGTGCCAAATCTTTGAGAATATCCCAGAGCAAAATTATAACTGTCGGATACATAAATACCTGGTCCATACGCTGCCCCATTTTTTTGTAAGGATGTGTTGGATAGAACTTTAATTCCATTGCGCAGAATTGAATACCAGCAAGCACCATTGGATCCGTGGAATAAATGAGAATTGGGTTGACCTTGAGTTTTTTCTTTAAATTGGCTCTCCACATAAAACGGATGAGTTATTTTCCAAATTTTTACAGTTTGAGAGCTCCATTGGATTTCCATATTGACACAACATGACTTGATAATAAATCTGAGTAGTTGGTATGTTGGTTTACCCAGGGTATCTGATAACATTTGGTCTGTTGGGTAGGAATCTGTTATTCCCTCTAATATTTTTGCCGGTTCAATTGCATCTAAAGTTTTCTTTAATAATGGAATATCTTTGGCTTTGTTATATTCTGCCAAATCTGATGGGGACAATTGTAATTTAATCAAGGTTCCCCGTTTCTTTTTAATTAATTCGGTTTTGTATTCTGACTTGAGAAAATAATTTGGAAAAGGATCTAGCATATCTAGCACCTGAAGGGAGTTTACTGTTAGCGCAGTAGTTGCGCATAGCAACTTAAATACTTCAAAATTTCCCTTGATAAAATCTGTTACATCATTGTCTAACATCAGCTCCTCCAACTTGTAGGAACAAACAATGTCACCACAGGTTGCAAACACATTAGATTTAACTTGTAACTTGACCCCACAACCAATACAATAGGATTGGATATTTTGAATAACATCAGCTAACCGGGTATAAAATTCATCCTGGGTTTTATAATGATTCTGGTTCATTAATTGGGCTATTTGCGACTGATAAAAATCTTGGGTATTGGATTTTACTAATTTAAAATTATTTTCAGAAACAAATTCAAAAGTCCATGCGGATTGCCCATGCACAACTAGCAACTCTGTAGGCTCTGGCTGTTCAACAAATATCCCGGCTGATTCTAATTTATTTTTAATACTTTGAGATATCATTGAAGTGACTAGTTGTTTTGGTTTGTTGGGTTGAATTTATCAATTTTTCTTAAATTGCGAGTTTTTATTGGGTGAATCCTGTTCAATAAAATGAGCCTTTTAAGAAAATATTTAAAGTAATATTAAATTAATTATCTAATGTTTGATTGTAAAATTTGTTTTTTTCAGTATCAGACTTTGTCTGGGTTAAATAAACACATTGAAAAATATCATAAGACACCAATTATTGATGATAAGCTTAAGTGTAAATACTGTTATATGAACTTTAAACATAGACAAAGTAAATGGAGACATGAACAAAAATGTAAAGAAATACCTGACATACCAATAACTGATCAAATAACAACATTAGCAAATACAGTAGCTAATTTACAAAAAGAAATGAAAAAAACCCCCACACCAATTGTAAAAGTAATTGAAACACCAACTCAATCAAATCCAGTTAATGCCCAACTATTAAATATTATTGTGGAAAAAAGTTTATCAATTAATAAATTAAAACAAGATTTGGATGAACTCAAAACTCGAGAACTTATAACTAACTCATATTTTTCATGTAAATCAAATGAACCTTTAA
>JACCDY010066364.1_pt1 | contig 16912 bp, 16 predicted proteins | sample 7446391 | NCBI WGS metagenome assembly JACCDY01 (sample SAMN15323451, study PRJNA562643) | freshwater metagenome | isolation source: river surface water | place: USA:Blue River Watershed | collected 2017-08-18
AACTACCTGAGCCGTTAGATCTTCGAAGCTTGAATGCGTTCTATCGCCTGCGCCGTCCTGAGCTTAAGTTCGAACCACATCAGATCACCACGAATCCCTACCTAGAAGCGGATGAGGATGAGGCTGCCGATATATTCGCTGCCTTGCGTGAGCGAGAAGTTTTGGTCCACCACCCTTACGAATCTTTCGCAACCAGCGTTCAGGCCTTCTTGGAGCAGGCTGCTCAAGACCCGCAAGTCCTGGCTATCAAGCAAACGCTCTACAGAACTTCTGGCGACTCGCCAATTATGGATGCGCTGATTGAAGCAGCTGAAGCAGGTAAACAAGTACTGGCTTTGGTTGAAATCAAAGCCAGATTCGATGAGCAGAACAACATCGGCTGGGCAAGAAAACTTGAGAGTGCCGGGGTCCATGTTGTTTATGGTCTAGTTGGACTAAAGACTCACTGCAAACTTTCGCTGGTTATTCGTCAAGAGGGAGACCAGCTGCGTCGCTACTGCCACGTCGGGACCGGAAATTACAATCCCAAAACTGCTCGCTACTACGAAGACTTGGGTCTTCTCACCGCGCGCAACGAAGTCGGCGAAGACCTAACCAAACTATTTAATTTGCTCTCGGGCTATGCCTCCGAACCTCAATACAAAGCTATGCTCACATCACCAGGCGGAGTCCGCGACGGCTTAACTGAGCGAATTCAGCGTGAAATTGCAAATCATCGCGAGGGTAAGCCAGCTCGAATTGCACTGAAACTGAACTCTTTAGTGGACGAGCGGGTGATTGACCAGCTCTACCTGGCCTCGCAAGCGGGTGTCCCAATTGATGTTTTAGTTAGAGGAATGTGTGCTCTCAAGCCCGGTGTAAAGGGGCTGAGTGAGACCATCAGAGTTAGGTCAGTCTTGGGTCGCTACCTGGAACACTCGCGCATTTTCTATTTCGAAAACGCAGGAACACCCGATGTCTTCATTGGCTCTGCCGACATGATGCACCGAAACCTTGATCGTAGGGTTGAGACGCTGGTGAAGATTGTCCAGACCGATCAAATAGAACAGCTCAAAGGAATTCTTTACCTTGGTATGAGCGACGAAGTTGCATCATGGCATCTTGGTTCTGACGGGGTTTGGCAACGTAAGGCTCAATCAGCAAATGGCAATAAGCTGGCGGACCTGCAAGATCAGATGATGTTTCAAGCACTCTCAAAAAAGCGGATCCGCTAATGACTATTTTAGCCGCGGGAGTTGTTTGTTGGCGTGAGCAAAAAGGCAATCTTGAAGTGCTTCTAGTGCAAAGAGAGAAATACCAAGACTGGTCCTTTCCAAAAGGAAAACAAGATCCAGGTGAGTTGCTGCCTGAAACTGCAGTACGTGAAGTCTTCGAAGAAGTGGGAATTACTTTAAGACTCGGAAGAAAACTATCCGTAGTGACTTACAAAGTTTCAAATGGTGAAGAGAAGGAGGTTCACTATTGGTCTTCAAAACTCAAGTCAAAAGCAATCAAAAAATCAGAATTTGAACCTAATGAAGAAATTTCAAAAGTTAAGTGGATGATTGCGTCGGAAGCGATACAAAAACTTTCTTACAAGCATGATCAAGATCTTCTTCAGGAAGTGCTCAAGCTTCATAAAACTAAAGAACTTGAAACAAGAGCACTCATCTTGCTCAGGCACGCTAAAGCCACACCACGAAGTGATTGGAAAGGCTCGGAATCTAAACGTCCTCTGCTTCCCGAGGGCAAGCAACAAGCCAAGCGATTAGTGAGATTGTTGAACTGTTATGGCCCGAAGAGGCTAATTACTAGTCCCTGGACCAGATGTGAGCAAACTATCGAGCCTTACGCAAAGGTGATGAAGAATAAAATCATTCAGCGATCGCAGTTAACTGAGTTAAGCAGCACGCTTTCGCCCAGGAAGACTATTCACGCCGTAGAAACGATTTTTGATTCGAAAAAGTCCGCACTTATTTGTTCCCACCGCCCAGCTCTGCCAACGATTACCAAGACTTTGGCCACCAGGGCCACCGCAGAAATTAAGGACCAACTACTTTCTGCTACATCCCTGGAACCTGGGGAATTTGTGGTTATTCGGCTAACTCTCGGGGCAAAGCCCAAATTCGTGGCAATTGAGCGGGTTAACGCTGGCTTTCCAGCAACTTAACAGAGTTGTTAACCTTCCGTTAACTAGGTGTACAAGCCCTCTTTGCCTTTTGCGCATACTTTCCTCTAATCCACCACGAGAGGAAAAGCAATGAATACCCAACTGAAATTGGCAGCTGCACTAGCCACAAGCACCATGCTGCTAGCCGGTTGCGCCGCAAACGAGGGATCAGGACCGACCGAATCTTCGGTTGCACTGTCCGGAACCTTAGATGGCTCAGGTGCTACTTCCATGGCAGCCGGTCAGGAAGCCTGGATTGCTGCATTCCAAACAGCTAACCCTGGCGTAACCATCAACTACAACCCAACCGGCTCTGGAACTGGACGCGACCAGTTCGAACAGGGACTGACTTTCTTCACAGGTTCCGACTCATCATTCAAGGATGAGGAGCTTGCCACCGCTCACCCAAACTGCTCGCCTGCTGATGGAGCTGTTTTTGAATTTCCAATTTGGATTTCTCCAATTGCGGTCGTTTTCAATTTGGATGGAATCACTTCTCTAAACATGACCGCAGACACCATTGCCCAGATCTTCACGGGCAAGATCAAAAACTGGAACGATCCAGCAATCGCTGCTTCGAACCCAGGTGTTGCACTGCCAAACCTTGCCATCACAGCGGTTCACCGTTCTGACGAGTCCGGCACCACCGGTAACTTCACTGACTGGCTTGCCAAAGCTGCTCCAAGCAGCTGGGTGCTAAATGGTGAAAACGTTGGCGCAATTGAAGCTTGGCCTGCTGAATTCGGTGGTGAAGGTGGTCAGGGAACTTCCGGAGTAATCTCCGCAGTCGAGGGTGGCCAGGGGACAATCGGTTACGCTGACGCATCGCGAGCTGGCAACCTAGGAACTGTTGCAGTTGGAGTCGGTGATGCATTCGTTTCCTATAGCGCCGAGGCAGCGGCAGCAATCGTTGATGTTTCACCGCTAAAGTCTGGTCGTCCCGAAACTACACTTGCTTACGACCTAGCCAGAGACACCACGGAGTCTGGCGTTTACCCAGTAGTGCTGATTTCATACCTGCAGGGTTGCATGGACTATGCGGATGATTCCAAGGCTGCTTTGGTAAAGGCTTACGCGTCCTTCATGGTCTCGGCAGAGGGACAACAGGTGGCAGCCGCAGCAGCTGGATCAGCCCCAATTACTGATGCCCTGCGCCAAAAAGCTCAGGCCATCATCGACCAAATTCAATAAAGAAAAACCTTAGGATTAGCCCGAGCTCGGGAAGCTGAGCTCGGGCTAGTTCAAATAAGAAAGGCGAGGGACATGACCGCAACGGCCAGTCGTGGTAAATCCCAAACTCGCCTTGGCGATTTTGTTTTTTCAAAACTTGCCATCTTTGCCGGCGCCTCCATCTTGGTCACTCTTGCCGCAGTGGCCTTTTTTCTTTTTATACAGGCGCTGCCCGCATTTGCGCCTGACGCCGAACTGGGAGCACAAGCGCCAGACGGTCCGCTGGCCTATGTGGCACCTTACGTCTTCGGGACTTTATACGGTGCGCTAATTGCACTCCTAATCGCTACTCCCCTTGCTATTGGAATCGCGCTTTACATTTCGCACTATGCCCCAAGGCGTTTCGCTCAAACCCTGGGATACGTAATCGATCTGCTTGCAGCAATTCCTTCGGTGGTTTATGGCCTGTGGGGAATTTTGGTGCTAGCCCCATTTCTAAATCCAACCTATTTCTGGCTAAACGAGAATCTGGGATGGATTCCACTGTTTGAGGGTCAGGTATCGGCAACTGGCCGAACCATGCTGACTGTTGGCATTGTCTTGGCAATCATGATCTTGCCAATCATGGCTGCGATTATTCGTGAAGTTTTTCTGCAAACACCAAAACTCCACGAGGAAGCAGCACTTGCTCTAGGTGCTACTCGCTGGGAAATGATACGCATGGCGGTAATTCCGTTTGGCCGGCCAGGAATCATTTCTGCCATGATGCTCGGCCTAGGCCGTGCCTTGGGTGAGACCATGGCTGTCGCAATGGTGCTGTCTCCGGCCTCCATCATCAGCTTTGCACTGCTGACTTCGCAAAACTCCAACACCATTGCCGCCAACATTGCCCTGGACTTCCCTGAGTCTGGTGGGGACTACCGAAGTCTTCTCATCGGCACTGGACTGATGCTCTTCATCATCACGATGGTTGTAAACATGATTGCTCGCTACATCATTAGTCGCAGAGCCGAATTCTCGGGAGCAAACTAATGGCAATCATTTCAACTGGACTCCAGGCATCCGCGGCCCTGCCGCGGTGGTTCTCGCCAGCGGCGCTGGTTGGCTCTTTCTCGATTAGCTACGCAGGTTTTACTCTTGCGAGCGCAGGTCAAGACGGCGGCCCGAACCTAGTCGGGATTGCCTTGGTTGGCTTTGCTATTTACCTACTTCTCACGCTCTTCATTTCAAGATTGGTTGAGGGGCGCAGGAAGGCTTCCGATCGCCTGGTCACCTCTCTTGTGACCGCCGCGTTTATCCTTGCTGTGATCCCGCTAATTTCACTTGCTTGGACTGTTATCACTAACGGCCTAGCACGACTAGATATTGATTTCTTCTCCAATTCAATGAGGAACGTGGTTGGCCCAGGTGGTGGGGCACTTCACGCGATTGTCGGAACCCTAGAGCTGACTGCAATTGCCAGTTTGATTTCTGTTCCGGTTGGAATTATGACGGCGATTTATTTGGTGGAGTATGGCCGCGGCAGACTTGCTAAGGCTGTCACGTTCTTTGTTGATGTCATGACAGGTATTCCTTCAATAGTGGCTGGTCTGTTTGCCTTCACGCTTTTTTTGGTTTTGCTAGGTCCGGCAGCTGCCATCAATGGCTTTGCGGGTGCAATTGCCCTCAGTGTGTTGATGATTCCGGTGGTTGTGAGAGCAACCGAAGAAATGCTAAAGATTGTTCCCAATGAATTACGAGAGGCTTCTTACGCACTTGGCGTTCCGAAATGGTTGACGATTGTCAAAGTTGTGATTCCAACCGCACTTGCAGGTATCGCAACCGGTGTGATTATTGCAATTGCTCGTGTAATTGGTGAGACAGCGCCGCTACTGCTTGCCGCTGGCTTTACAACGTCGATGAACTACAACCCGTTCTCTGACAAAATGATGACCTTGCCAGTATTTGTTTACACATCTTTCGCAAACCAAGGTATCGACACCCAGTCTTATCTTGATCGCAGCTGGACTGGCGCCCTGACGCTGATGCTAATCGTGATGGTCCTAAACCTGCTCGCGCGACTTATTTCTAAATTCTTCTCACCGAAGGGAGCCTAGATGGCCAAGCGAATTGAACTTAAGTCACTGGATGTTTACTACGGCAAATTCAAAGCCGTGGAAGACATCAGCATGGTGATTGAGCCGCGGGCCATCACGGCGTTCATTGGTCCTTCCGGTTGCGGAAAATCAACGCTGATTAGAACTCTAAATCGCATGCACGAAGTCATCCCTGGTGCCTATGTAGAAGGTGAGCTATTAATGGATGGCGAAAACATTTACAGTGAAGAAGTTGATCCCGTAAAGGTGAGGCGACAAGTGGGCATGGTCTTTCAGCGTCCAAACCCATTCCCAACAATGTCGATAAAAGACAATGTCTTGTCTGGCTACAAGTTAAACAACAGCAAGATGTCCAAGTCCGATGCCGATGCTTTGGTTGAAAGAGCACTCAAAGGTGCGAACCTTTGGAATGAAGTAAAAGACCGATTAGAAAGACCTGGTTCGTCACTCTCAGGTGGTCAGCAGCAAAGACTTTGCATTGCTAGAGCGATTGCAGTTGAGCCAGACGTAATCCTGATGGACGAGCCAACATCAGCCCTTGACCCCATTTCCACAGCTGCCATCGAGGATCTTGCCGTTGAACTAAAAGAGAAGTTCACCGTAGTTATCGTTACCCATAACATGCAGCAGGCGTCGCGAATCTCAGACATGACAGCGTTTTTCAACATTGCAGGCACAGGGCTGCCCGGCAAGCTCATCGAGTATGACAAGACTGAGAAGATCTTCTCCAACCCCACTCAGCAGCAGACCGAAGATTACGTTTCTGGTCGCTTCGGCTAGAAACAATTTGACGACTTTTGAGGTTTAGTTACTCATGATTGAGTCGGTAACCAAGGATCTGCCCGTTCTGCTAGCAACTGATGGCAAACCAGCCCGAGTATTGGTGACTGGAGCAACCGGCTATGTTGGGGGCCGCTTGGTTCGTGAGCTACTAACCCATAACTACCGTGTGCGGGTCTTGGTCAGGGATGCCAAGCGACTTCAGGATTACCCCTGGCGCGACCAGGTCGAAGCAGTAGAAGGCGATGCTCTGGACGTAGCCGCCCTAACCAAAGCCCTCAAAGATATTGACTTGGCCTATTACATGCTCCATGCGCTAATGGCTCCAAAGAACTTTGAGCAACTAGAAGAGGAACTTGCCAGAAAGTTCGGTGAAATTGCCAAGGCCAGCGGCGTAAGAAGAATTGTTTACCTTGGCGGCATTGCATCGCAAGATGACAAGCTCTCTCCTCACATGTCTGCTAGGGCTGCGACGGGAGAAATTCTTAGATCGTCTGGTGTTCCAACCATTGAACTAAGAGCCGGGGTTGTAATTGGTGCAGGGTCCGCCTCATTCGAAATGCTTAGGCATCTAACCGAGCGCTTACCAATTATGGTTACACCCAAGTGGCTAAAAAATCGTATTCAACCAATAGCCATCAGGGATGTTCTTCGCTACTTGGTAGGAAGTGCAACCATCGATTCGAGCGTAAATCAAGACTTTGACATTGGTGGACCGGAAGTCTTTACCTACATGGAGATGATGCAAATCTATGCAGAGGTCGCAGGCCTTCGAAGAAGGGTCATCATTCCCTTACCGGTACTAACTCCAAAACTCGCATCTGGATGGATCGGGTTAGTGACGCCAGTGCCAGTTACACTCGCCAAGCGCCTAGTTGCCTCACTCAAGCACGAGGTGGTTGCTAGAAATGACGAGATTAGAAAGTATGTGCCTGATCATCCAGAGGGGCTAACTGATTTTAGAAAAGCAGTTTCTTTAGCCCTTACCAGAATCAAAAACCTTGAGGTCGAGACTAGGTGGTCCTCGGCCCAAACACCCGGAACCCATTCTCAACCACTCCCCACTGATCCCGACTGGGCGGGTGGTTCGCTCTACGTGGATGAAAGAAAATACTTATCTAGCGACAACATTCAAACGGTTTGGCAGCGAGTAGAGGCAATCGGTGGAGATAACGGATACTCAACTGCCACCTGGGCCTGGGAACTACGGGGACTAATGGATCGTTTTGTTGGTGGAGTTGGATTGAGGCGAGGAAGAAGAGACCCCTTCAGCCTTCGAGAAGGTGAGGCACTCGACTTCTGGCGAGTTGAGGAAATTAAGCGACCACACTTGTTGCGACTTCGGGCCGAAATGAAATTGCCCGGGCTTGCTTGGCTCGAGTTTCGAGTTGAGGAAAAAGATGGCAAAACCCTTCTAACCCAAAGGGCCCTTTACCATCCGCGGGGTCTCTTCGGTCACATCTACTGGTGGGCCGTCTTTCCAATGCACGGAATTGTTTTCCCATCCATGGCCAAGAAACTGGCCGGTGCGGGTTGCAGCAAGGCCTGAAGTATTCTTGCCCAATGACCAAAATACGCCTGGCGGTCCTAGCCCTGCTGGGCGTTGGTTTTGTCTGGGGCGCTGCCTTTGTTTTGATGAAGGACGCAATCAAACAACAGCCCTATATGGATTTTCTTGCAACGCGTTTCACTATTGCATTCTTTGCAATGCTGTTGCTGAGACCAACAATTGCCACCCGATTTGAAAAGGGTGACATAAGTTATGGCGCACTGTTGGGGGTGGCTCTTGCTCTTGGCTACATCACACAAACGATTGGTTTAGAACTTACTACCGCAGCCACCAGCGGCTTTCTCACTGGTCTCTACGTAGTCTTCACTCCCCTTTTGGCATGGTTGTTTATGCGTCAGCAAATCGCCAAACGGGTGATTATTGGAGTTGTGGTAGCGATGGCCGGCCTTGCAATCTTCTCCGGAGCCGCCACAGATATCGAGTTTCAAGTAGGTCAGCTTTGGCTAGTTGCTTGCGCAATTTTCTACGCAATTCACATTCTGCTTCTTGGAAAACACGGCAAGGGTAGATCTGCCTATCGGTTTGCGATGCTCCAAATCGGTTGGATGGCAGTAGTGACTTGGGGCTTTGCATTAGTAGACGGATATCAAATGCCGCCAAACCTAGATGTTTGGTTTGCCCTTTTCTTTACGGCAATTCTTTCAACTGTGCTTGCCTTCTGGATTCAAACCTGGGCGCAGGGACTGATAGACCCTGCAAGAGTCGCATTGATCATTACATCCGAGGTGATATTCACTGCGCTGGTCGCAGTTGCGGTTGGGCAAGAGCCAGTGACTTTTGCGATGGTTATGGGCGGCGGTCTGCTGTTTACGGCAATGCTGATTGTCGAGTGGCCCAGCAAGCAACGGACAGCTGAGACACAAACTCAGCTACACGAATAGGCTCGTTGGAGCCCTAGCTTCAATTAGTTCTAAGCTTGCAACTATGTATGAAGGTGAATCCAAGCTGGCGGCGCAGGCTCTCAATGCCGGCTATGCCGCCGATGACATCATCAAGAATCTGAACCTGGAGTTCGCACCTGCCACCATCACTGCCGTGGTTGGGGCAAATGGCGCTGGCAAGAGCGCGCTACTGAAAGCACTGGCCAGAAAGATCAAGGTTTCCGGCGGAGCTGTCTTGCTAGATGGTGTTTCGATTTCCTCGCTTAGTAAAGCGACCGTAGAGGGGGCAATCGGGTTCCTTGGCACCATCCCCGCCACAAGAAACAGTGAGAGCGTTTATGAGCTAGTTTCACGCAGTGCCATGTTGGCAAATCAAATTTCTAGGGTTAGCCCAAGGCTCAAGTCTCAGATCGATGACATTCTGGTTCGGACAGGACTTGACGGCCTGAAAAAGAAAAAGATTGGTGAGCTCTCCTCTGGTTGGAGACAAATTGCAGTCATTGCGGCCGCGCTAGTAAAAGACCCACAAGTACTGCTGCTGGATGAGCCGACCAATTCACTTGACTACTCTCATCAGCTGCAAGTTATCAATCTGCTCTCTACCCTCAAACGAGAGAAAAAGATGACCATTATTACTGTCATCCACGATCTGAACCTAGCTGCCCGGTTCGCCGACTGGGTAGTTGTTCTAAAAGATGGGAAAGTAATCTCTCAAGGAAATCCCAAAGATGTAATAACCCCCTCTAACTTGGCGGATGGATTCAATATTCTGGCCAGGGTTATTGAAGATCCTGTAGCCAAGACCCCAGTTGTTGTGCCAATTCGCCAGCTTGCCGACTAGCCAAAGTCGATTTCCTGGGTGATAATGGTGGTGTAGTTCCCCAGGTGAAGGCACGGTTACTAGCTGTGACGCCAAAGAGGCTTGTGCCTATCGGGGAATGAGGGCAAAGACTGGGCCCGTCCAAGAAATCGGTCACTTGTTTGGTTGTGAAATACAATGCGAATCTTGCTCATTGGAGCAGGCGGTGTTGGCGACGCTATCGTCAAGATTGCCGCAGAACGTAACTTCTTCGAAAAAATGGTTGTTTCTGACTACTCGTTAGAAAGAGCCCAAAGAACCGTCGACTGGGTTAAGAAATGGCACCCGGGCGAAATCGCTAGCAAGTTTGAGGCAGCTCAAATCGATGCCAGCGAGCCTTCGTTAGTAGTTGAACTAGCTAAGAGACACAAGGCTGATTACATCCTCAACGCTGTAGAGCCAAAGTTTGTTCAGTCTGTTTTTCAGGCTGCGCTGGATGCAGGAGTGAACTACCTGGACATGGCGATGAGCCTTAGTCATGCTCACCCAGAAGACCCATTCAACAAACCAGCTGAAAAGCTAGGTGATTGGCAATATGACAAGCACGAGGAATTCAAGAAAGCTGGCCTGCTCGCGCTAATTGGAATTGGCGCCGAGCCCGGAATTTCCAACATCTTTGCTCGCTATGCAGCTGATCACCTTTTCAGTGAGATTGATGACATCTCTATTATGGATGGCGGAAACCTTGTTGTTACAAACGATGAAGGCGAAGAGATTTTTGCCCCATCGTTTTCAATCTGGACTGTTATTGAAGAGTGTCTAAATCCCCCACTGATTTGGGAGAAAGAACGCGGGTGGTTCACCACTCGCCCATTCAGCGAACCAGAACTATTTGAATTCCCAGAGGGCATCGGACCGATTAAGTGTGTGAACGTTGAGCACGAAGAGGTCAATATGCTTCCGAGAACAATGGATGCCAAGAGAATTACGTTTAAGTACGGTCTTGGATCAGAATTCATCAGCGTTCTAAAAACCCTGAATGCCTTGGGTCTAGACAAAGTAAACCCGGTATGGGTTCGCTCACGCTCTGGAAGGGCTGAGGTGGCACCGCGTGACGTTGTAGCTGCGGTACTGCCAGATCCGGCTTCATTGGTTGACCGAATGACCGGTAAGACCTGTGCTGGAACTTTGGTGACTGGCAAAGGTAAGGACGGAAAACCACGAGCAACTTTCCTCTATCACGTTGCCGACACCAAATGGACCGCCGATGAGTTTGACGCTCAAGCTGTGGTCTGGCAAACAGCTTTGGTACCAGTGGTGGCCCTAGAGCTACTCGAAAAGGGTGTTTGGTCAGGTAAGGGTGTTATGGCGCCAGAGGAATTCGACGCTAAGGCTTTCCTGGATTTGATGTCGACTGTTTACAAGCAGCCATATGGCGTGCAGGACAGAAACCCCGAGAATCCAAGCGTTATCGACGAGGAATGGGAATAGTGACTCCATCCCCAGAGTTATTGTTAGATACTGTCCAGCAATAACTCTGGGGCTTTCAGACAACACCCAGTTGAATGCCTTAGCGTTATGGGCGAAGGGTGATCACTATGAAAATTTCGAAGCGTTGGCTACCAGCTGTAATTAGTCCCGTTGTCATTGGAGCTGTCGCGGCTTTCCCGATTCAGGCAAGCGCTGTGGACCTACCAGATCTAAGCCCTGAACAACTAATGGTGATGATGCAGGATGCACAGCCAATCGAATTTACTGGTGTTGTACTAAAAACCACCAATCTTGGACTTCCAGCTCTCGAACTCTCCTCGATGTTGAGTGAAGAAGAAGTTGAGCGCATGAGAGAGAAAACTCCAGAAGGATTTGCAGATTTTGTTCCGGAGGTCGCAGCCTCTCAAGAACTTGCTAAGGCAATGGAGCTCATAACCGGTGAGCACCGAGTAAGAGTATTTGTTGGAGAAACTGGCATGCGAGCTCAAATTCTTGACCGGATGTCACAACGCGACTTGATAGTTAATAAGAAAGAAATTTGGACTTACGACTCTCGTGAGCAGGTTGCCACTTTTGCCTCAGTTGACGAGGAGAAAGTTGAGCAGGGGCGAGTCAGCGGAATGCAGCAACTAGAAAAATACGCTGCAGAAATTGGCTTGGATCTAACTAACCCCCAATCGGTAGCGGACTATGTCATGAGTCAAGTTGGCGATAGCTCAGAGGTGAGTGTTGGAACCGACCACTACAAAGCGGGTCGCACTGCCTATCAACTGATTGTTAGACCAAACAGCGACGTGTCGCTAGTTGATTCGGTGGTAATCTCCATCGACTCTGAGACTGCTGTTCCCCTAGCGGCTGCGATTTATTCTGTTGAACAAGTTGAGCCCGCGATTGAGGTTGGTTTTGAAAGCATCAGCTTTGGTAATCAGGACGAGTCTCTGTTTACTTTCACAGCACCAGCTGGGGCGACTGTGACAAATCTTGATGAAATGGCTAAACCAGAAGTTGCTGAAACTGATAAGCCAGCATATGACGGTGAAATGCCAACCATGATTGGCCAGGAGTGGGAAAGCGTCCTTGTAATGCCGGCCGGAGAGAATGACGTCTTGGCTGAACTGCAAGACAGCCAACTTCTAAGCTCGTTGCTCAAGTCAGTCGCTGGTGGCGTGGCGTTTGAAACTCCGATCATGAAAGTCTTTATCTCAAGCGACGGACGCATTTTTGCTGGTGCCGTTAGCCTCACTCATCTGCAGAAGCTGGCCAACTAGTAGATGACCGAGCTGGCAATTAGGACCAGCCAGCTCACCAAGCGCTTTGGTGAACAGGCGGCAGTTGATGGGATCAATCTCTCTGTCCCCAAAGGTTCCGTTTTTGGTTTCTTAGGCCCTAACGGCTCGGGTAAAACCACCACGATTCGAATGCTGCTTGGATTAGCAGAATCCACAAGCGGCAAAATTGAATTACTTGGGCAAGAAGTCCCAAAAAAGATAGAAAATGTGCTTCCCAAGGTAGGCGCACTGGTAGAGGGTCCAGCCTTTTACCCATTTATGTCGGGTCGCAATAATCTGCTTCGAATCGATGCGGCGGATCGATTTGCAGACAGTGCTACAACCAAACAACGAGTCGATGCAGCACTAAGCCGTGTAGGGCTAGTAAACGCAGCCGATAAAAAAGTCCACGCCTACTCTCTAGGAATGAAACAACGCCTTGGTCTAGCCAACGCACTGCTAAAACCGAGGGAGCTTCTGATTCTTGATGAACCAACCAACGGTCTTGATCCACAGGGAACCAGAGAGGTCAGAAATCTAATTCGCAGCTTGGCAGATGAAGGAATCACTGTGTTTGTCTCTTCGCACCTGCTAAGTGAAATTGAAATGCTGTGTAGCCACGTGGCAGTAATGAATGCTGGCCGGATTGTGGCTCAAGGTTCACTGAAAGCATTGCGTGACGAAGAGCCAACCAGGCTAGTGCTTGGAACAAACGACATTGATTTAGCCATTGAGTTACTGAGGGCAACAGGCCTGTACGAGATAGCGGTCAAAGAAAACCAAATAACTACTGTTGTGGCTCATGATTTTGATGTCGCTAATTTGAACAAAAACCTGGTCACCAAGGGTATTTCCGTGCATGAGATCAGACTCGAGAAGTCTTCCCTCGAAGAGAAATTTGTGAAACTTACTGGAGAGGGGTTTGAAGTTGTTCGCTAAATCCCTAGGTCTTCGACTGATGGCATCAGAGCTTAAAGTTATGTTTACACGCAGACGTACCTGGGCAATGCTTGCCGCTATTGCGCTGATACCGATTCTCTTGGCCGTCGCTGTTGCTCTATCATCTGAAAGACTCTCGCCCGGAGAAGGTCCGCCGTTTTTGGCACAGGTGACTCAAAATGGTTTCTTTACGGGCTTTACAGCCATGCTTTTGGCATTACCGCTGTTCTTGCCATTGACGGTGGCAGTTGTTGCAGGTGACACGATTGCCGGAGAGGCTGGACTTGGAACCATCAGATATCTGCTGATTGCCCCCGTGAATCGAGTACGGCTTCTGATTGTTAAATACCTAGCGAGTCTGGTCTTCATCCTGGCTGGCACCTTCACGCTGATGATTGCCGGTGCGATAATCGGAGCCATACTTTTTCCAGTGGGCCCAGTCACCCTGCTGTCCGGTGACACCATTTCGATCGCGGAAGCCTTTGGGCGAATGGCCCTGGTTGCGCTCTACACAACCGTTTCACTTTCTGGCATGGCAGCGGTCGGCTTGTTTATTTCGACACTGACAACTGTTCCAGTTGGAGCCATGACCGCAACGCTTGTCACTTCCGGTGTTAGCAACATTCTTGGAAACATTCCGCAGCTGGAGTGGATGCATCCTTGGCTATTTACTTATTACTGGTTAGATTTCGCAGACCTGATGAGAGTCCCAATTGAATGGGGCTCACTCGCCTCTAATTTGCTTCTGCAGCTCGCCTGGATTGCCGTTTTTGGAGCCCTGGCTTATGGCCGATTCACCACCAAAGACATTCTCTCTTAGCCTGTTAGACTTCTAGGCTGCAAGGGCCTCTAGCTCAGTCGGTAGAGCAACGGACTTTTAATCCGTGGGTCGTCGGTTCGATCCCGACGGGGCCTACAAAATCCAATTATTCTTTTGTTCCCACTTGCAATAAAGACCCTGAATAAGCTTGAGCTGTGACTTTTCCGCTGTTTAGTCAACGCTTGCGCATGGAGCCTCTGGGCTTGGCAGATGTTGACTCGTTTGTGGCTTACAGAAAAGATCCTGAGGTCGCTAGATTTCAAAGTTGGGACACCAATTATTCGAAGCAACAGGCAATTGCCTTGGTGGAATCGCAAGCTGGAGTCACGCTACCTGCGGAGGGTGAGTGGCTACAAATAGCACTTCGGAGCAAAACCAGCGGAGACTTAGTTGGTGACCTTGCCCTTCATTCACTTTCATTAAATGACTTGACTTTTGAACTAGGTTTCACAATCGCACGTGAGCATCAAAAGCAAGGATATGCCAAAGAAGCTTTGGCGAAGCTGATGGAGTATCTATTTAGTGAACTGTCTGCCACCAAACTAATTGCTCATACCGATTCACGGAATACAGCCGCAAACAAATTACTTTTTTCGCTGGGGTTTGTGAAAGGCGCTTCTAGGGGCTGGACCGAAATTTTTAAGGATGAGTTGGTAACTGTTGAGTATTTCGAAGCTATAGCCGGAGCTAGAGCGCCTTCGAAGTAGAGTCTTCCACCGTTTTCTTTTGATGAAGGTATTGGGCCCAAATCACAAAAGACAGCCAAACCACCTGCATCACTGCAATAACCCGCTCAGACAAGCCAACAATTGGCTGTCCTGGTTCCAGCCAAGTTAGCAAGAACCAAAGAGTTGTTAACCCCAATACGACTGTCGCCGAAATAGCACCGATCGGCCGCAGCGACCAGTGATACCTCTTATCAAATCGCATTGCGAGTATTGGCCAAGCTGAGAACAGCACAAAGGCCACCGTTGCATAAAAGCGATGCTCCGGTGAAAATCCGATTTGAGATGGGGTGGCGTAGAAGGTGTAGCCAAAGGCAGCTATGGCTGCTAAAACGAGTGCAATCCGACCAGGCATTGCGAGCGCTTTTGCACTAATCGCTGCCACCAGGGTTAGTAGCGCACCAACAAGGAAAAACGACGATTGAATCCACTTCACAGGTGAATCATCCGCTGCAAGGTCACTGATCGTTTTGCCTATGGGGTCATAGCCCGGCCAGAGTGCACCTGAAATACTCCATCCAAGTACGTTCTGAATGGGGCCTAGAGTTGCCGCGATTACGGCCCAGATTCCAACTAGCTGCACCCTCACAACATACCCAAGACAGACAACTTGTGCTGCAAGTAAATCGAGAATTTGGGATGAATTCCTGGGTAGCCAAAGTTGTAATGGATATGGAAATCAAGACACTCATTGGTGTTTATAAGGCCGATGGCGGCCTAGTTGGTGAGTTGTCTTATTTCTTTGGTCATCTCGTCGGAACTAAAGAATGCAGCCTGTGCGACATCACTCACTCCCCTTTTCGAAAAAAGAGAGAGTTTAAGGACTTAGAGAAAAGACTAAATCAGGAATTTGGAGTCGATTTTCGACTGGTTCACATGAATGAGCGATCTGATAGCGAACTGGAGGCATCCGAGGGTCGGGAGCCCTGTGTCTTATTGCAACACCAAGATGGTTCTATTTCAATGTTTTTAGATTTTGTTGAGCTCAAAGCTGCCGATGGGAGTGTCGCCTCGTTCGAGAAGTTAGTGCGAAACCGGCTGGATATCTTTATTTAGCTCTGTTTACGAGTTAGCTGCTTTATTAGGTTATAAAGCACATAGATTGCTACCAGAGCCAATAGGCCATAAACCGCCCAATCTAGAAATTGGGCAAACTCGTCAGCAGCCTTCCAATTTTCTCCCAAATTTACGCCGAGGAGAAGCCAAAGCGAGTTCCATGACAATATCCCGACGGTTGAGAAAAAGTAAAACTTTGCTAGTCCCATTTTTACCAGGCCAGCTGGAATGCTCACCAAGCTTCTTACGATGGGAAGCATTCTTCCGAAAAAAACCAACGACGAGCCATGACGCTCAAACCAGTGCATAGTTTTCTTGAGATTCTTTAGAGGCAATCCAACATACTTGCCATATTTACCAACAATCGACTCGAGTCGCTCTTCGGTAAAAAGATAGCCAAGCAAGTACAGGACAGACGCTCCTGCAATTGATCCCAAGGTTGTTGCAAGAAGCGCTTCGAAAAACCCAAACCTGCCCAGTGAAACATTGAATCCAGTCAGCAGAAGGATTGCCTCGCTCGGGATGGGCGGAATTATGACTTCAATTCCGATCAGTAAGGCCGCGCCTAATAGGCCAATTTGGTTGATTAGATCAACCGCAAACTCAATCACAAGAGAACACTACATAAAGAGTTGGTTGAACAGAAAATCCGCCACAGAACAAAGTGGAACTATCTACTTGCCATCATCCGCAGACCGCGATAAACGCTGAGAAACATAAACCGGTATCAACGAAAGAATGATAATCACAGTGGCTACAACGTTTACAACGCTTGCTTGGGTCGGCCGTGCCATTTCTTTCAAGATCCAAAGCGGTATGGTGTCAACTCCTGGTGGAGCAGTGAAGATTGTTACGACTACCTCATCAAAACTCAGCGCAAATGCCAGCAGTGCGCCAGCGCCGAAGGCGGCTCTAAATTGCGGGAAGGTAACCAGTCTGAAGGTCCCCCACACCCCTTGCCCTAGGTCCATAGATGCTTCTTGCAAATTGGGATTCATTCGCTTAAGCCGAGCAAAAACGTTATTGAAAACCATCACAATACAAAAAGTCGCGTGCGCGACAATCATGCCGAAATAGCCAAGCTGAATCCCAGCGGGTGTTAGGAAATTGCTGTAGGTGTTACTAAAGGCAACGCCGGTTACTACTCCAGGCAAAGCAATTGGCAAAA
>JACCDY010092196.1_pt1 | contig 16894 bp, 18 predicted proteins | sample 7446391 | NCBI WGS metagenome assembly JACCDY01 (sample SAMN15323451, study PRJNA562643) | freshwater metagenome | isolation source: river surface water | place: USA:Blue River Watershed | collected 2017-08-18
CCGTCGATGAAGCGTGATTTGACGCGCTCCAGTTCCAGTCGCCCCAGGAGATAGCTCATCGGGACGGTCGGCGCCGCCGTATACCAATTCACATCGGCTCGGGCCCTAGCCGGGGTGAAGCCGACTCCTTTCACCAGCATCCGGGCCGCGGCTTCATGGGAGAGTTTCCCGGAATGGAGGCCGCAATCGATGACGATACGGTAAGCTCGCCAGAGCGCGTCATGAAGCTGCTGAAGCCGCGCATGGGGTCCCTCGACCCATCCTTTTTCGACGGCCAGCTTCTCGCACCACATGGTCCACCCCTCGTAGAAGATCGCATGGGAACAGAGCCTGCGAATGCGGCTCTTGTGACGGTTCTGGATGGCAAACTGGAGATGGTGCCCGGGATACCCCTCGTGAGCGCTGGTAAGCTCCAGCCCGAAGTGCTGCTGCTCCTCGCGGAGTTTCTCGGCGGGGTTCGCTTTGGTTGCGCCGAGGTCATTCACCCAGAAAATGCCGCGCTGGCGTTTCTCGAAGGCCCCCGGCGAGCTGTAGGCGGCCGTCGGAAAGTGCTCCCGCATGAAAGCGGGCACCGGCGTCACCTTGAGCGTCTCTCCCGGAGGAACAGGGTAGAGGCCGCTTTTGACGACCCGCATGCGCCACTCGGCCGAGGAGCGTGTGTAGAGATCAATCAGCGGTGCAGCGGGGATCCAGGCATCGCGCGCCCGTGCCAGGATCTCCGACACGCTTCCCTTCCCATGCTTCCGTGCCTCGATGGCCAACTCACGGGAGAGTGATCGGATCAGCCTGTGACCTTCGGCTTCGATTTCCCCAAGACTCCAATCCAGCCCGGTCCGCTCGCGCACAAGATACTCGAAGCGCTCCTTGCCGATGGCGAAGGAACCCTTTTTTCCCTGCTTTTTTTTCCTGATGGCGGCGGCGTACAACCCAAAGGATTTTCCGGCCTCGGCGGCGAGACTGCGTGTCCGCGCCGGATCAGGGGAAATGGCAGCCAGGGTCTCGCCGATCGTCAGGATGAACTCCGCGGCGCCCTTGCAGGAATGGACGGCGAGTTCCGTCCAGAGGGGCACCGGCAGGTAAACGGCCTCCGCCCCCTTCCTGAGGAAACCGGGAATGGCGGCCAGACGTGCCTCGATGGCGGGGCGTGACTTCTTCAGATTCTCCGAGTGGCGGATGAGCAACTCGAAGACCGATCCCACTGCCCCGTCACAACATTCCTGCGGATTGTTCCTCCATCTTGCAAGATCACGGCTGTTAAGCAACTCCGTGCGCAGCAGCGAGAGGAAGCAGCGGCGATCGAGCCAGTCATCCCCAACAAGAAGCGAGGGGGAGATTGACTCGGCCTCCGCCAAAAGCGTCTCAAGAAAGGCATTTCTGGAATTCCTCGTCTTTGCGTCGCTACCGGCAAGTTTCGACTCGAAGCGGGCAAATCCCAGGGAGCTTCCCCACTGGGGAAAATCCTCGCAGGTACGGCGAATGTATCGCTCGCCGAGGGAACGGAGCTTGGCGGCCGCCTTCATGGCTTTGCGGAAGGCGATGCCGGGGAATCCGTCTGCTTGGTCAATGCGGCTTTCATCGCCTCATCGGCCAGATCCCGCAACTGAGCCACTTCACTCGGTGAAGGGGGAAAGGACTGCACGCAAAGTGCCCTTATTGTTTTCAGACGGGAGGCGATCGCGATGACAACCGGACGCTGCTTCAGGCGGGGATTCAGACAATCCATCCGGTCGATGAAGTAGTCCATGAGAACAGGGCGAACAAGTGCTTCCGCCTTCTGCGGAGTGTAATGATCGGCCGTCACGTGAGCCGCGAGTTGGAAGCCCCTAAGCCATCCGCCGAGACTGATCAGATCGGCCATCTCACCATCCTTCAGCTCAAGCATGGAGTCCTCAACGTCATCCTGTGTTGCGTTGAGCTCCTCCCGCAGTCCCTGCCAATCCCCGCGCTCACTCAACTCAAAGAGGCTTTTGCTACGACCGGTCAGGCGCTGTCCGGCGGAAAGCGTGTTGGCCTCCCGGATCAGGGCCCTTCCCGTATCGATGATCAACTGCTTCTGACGGGCGATCGTGGCGACGAAGCCATTGGCCACCAGGGCGCCGAACTGCAGGGCCGTCTGGAACCTGTTCGGGAACGTAAGCTTCAGGTCGAAGGCACGCACCAAGTCCAGCGGGGGAGGCTGAAACAGCTCCAGATCACTGAAGACCTTTCCCACCAGCGGGGTAGTCATCTCGTTCACCCCCAACTCTTCCCGAAAATGCTGCACGGCGCTCTCGTCCACCATATGAGCCTCCTGATTGGTGGCTTCCCTGAGTTGGGCATAGGCCGGTGTCATGGCCAGCAGGACTGTCAGGAACAGGGGTCTCACGACTTCAAAATACCCCATGGAGGGGTTACTGTCGATCTGACAGAACATCCCCCGCTGTTGCCGTTTCCCTCCGCCTTGATTAGAGAATGATGATCCCATGAGCAACGAACTCACCGAAGTAATACACCGGATTGGTGCCGATGCGCGCAGTGCCGCGCGCATCCTTGCCGTCACTTCCGCCGAAAAGAAGAATGAGGCGCTCCTGGGCATGGCCGCGCGGATCCTCTCCGAAGCGGACTCCATCCTTGCCGCCAATGCCCTCGATCTTGAGGCGGGCAAGGAAAACGGTCTCTCCGAGGCGATGCTCGATCGCCTTCGCCTCGACGGGAAACGCCTTGCGTCCATGGCGGATGGCATCAGGACGGCTGCTTCACTCCCCGACCCCGTGGGAAGGGTCCTGAAGGAGTGGACCAAGGAAAACGGTCTCTCCCTCCGCAAGATCAGCGTCCCGATCGGTGTCATCGGCATCATCTACGAGTCCCGTCCCAATGTGACCAGCGATGCGGCCGTGCTCTGCATCAAGGCAGGCAATGCCGTCATCCTGCGCGGCGGGAGCGAGGCGATCCATTCCAACAGGGCGATTGTGTCGGTGCTGCAGGGCGCCGCCGCCGATGCGGGACTCCCCGCGGCGGCCATCCAACTCATTCCCGTCACCGACCGCGAAGCCGTCCGTATTCTCTGCGAGATGGACTCCTATCTGGACTGCATCGTCCCCCGCGGTGGCAAGGGTCTCATCGAGACCGTCGTGAAGCATGCCCGCATGCCCGTCATCAAACACTACGACGGCATCTGCGCAGTATACGTCGACAAGGCGGCCGACATCGCCATGGCACGGGACATCGTCAGCAATGCCAAGTGCCAGCGTCCCGGCGTCTGCAATGCGGCCGAGACCCTGCTGCTCCACCGCGACATCGCGACCTCCTTCCTCGCCGATGGAGGAAAGGCCCTGACCGATGCGGGCGTCGAGCTCCGCTGCGACAGGGAGACCCTCTCCCTGCTGCCCGATTCCCTGAAAGGGAACCCCCTGATCAAGGAAGCCTCCGAGGAGGATTACCGTACCGAGTTCCTCGCCCTGATCCTCGCGGTGAAGACCGTAGGCTCCATCGAGGAGGCGATCACCCACATCGAGACCCATGGTTCCCATCACAGCGACGCCATCGTGACAGAGGATGCCGCCTCGGCGGAACGTTTCCTCCAGGGGGTCGACAGTTCCACCGTCTACTGGAACGCCTCGACTCGCTTCACTGACGGAGGGGAATTTGGCTTTGGCTGCGAGATCGGCATCAGCACCGACAAACTCCACGCCCGCGGACCCATGGCCCTCGAGGAACTCACCAGCTACAAGTACCAGATCCGGGGTAGCGGACAGGTTCGCCCGTAACCCCCCTCGCCTACCGATCATGATCACCATCAGTGCTCTCTATGAGGGGAAGGTGCAGGGAGTCGGCTTCCGAGCCTCCGTCATCTCGCTGGCAAAGGGGTATGAGGTCACGGGTTGGGTGAAGAACCTTCCCGACGGGCGCGTCGAGGTCTTTGTCACCGGCGTTGCCACCGAGGTGGAGGATTTTCTCCAGGGGATCCGCGACAGTCATCTGGCCGGACATATCGAGCACGAGAACATCGCCCCCGCCTCCCCCCAACCCGACATCAAGGGCTTCCGCATCGCTTCCTGACATGGAACACCATCCGGACACGACAGCCGCCGTGCGGATCAGGGACCTGAGGAAGGTCTTTCCCGTTCATCTCCGCAGACGTCAGGTAACCGCACTCAAGGGACTCTCCCTCGACATTCAGGCGGGCCAGGTCTTCGGATTGCTTGGTCCCAACGGTTCCGGCAAGAGCACGACACTCAAGATCCTCCTTGGACTGGTCACGCCGACCTCCGGAACGAGCGAGATCTTCGGCATCCCGAGTTCACGGGTCACCAGCCGTTCCGATGTCGGTTTTCTTCCGGAAAACCCCTACTTCTACAAGTTTCTCACCGGGGCGGAGACCGTGACTTTCTATGGCCGTCTTTGCGGACTCGGCGGCCGCTTTCTCAAGGACCGCGTGGCCGAACTCCTTGATCTTGTCTCACTCACGGAAGCAGGTGACAGACGCATCGCCAACTACTCCAAGGGCATGCTCCAGCGTATCGGTCTTGCCCAGGCCATGGTTCACGATCCACGCCTGCTGATCCTTGATGAACCCACGGCGGGTGTCGACCCCGCGGGTTCGAGGCAGATCCGCGATCTGATCCTGCGACTCAAGGAACGCGGAAAAACCATTTTGCTCACCTCCCATCTTCTCGAGCAGGTTCAGGAGGTCTGCGACCGCGTCGGCATCCTGGCAAAAGGGGAACTTGTCCGGGAGGGATCGCTCGACATCCTCACCGGCGTCTCCGGCCAGACCGAATACCTGATCGAGAATGCCGGCCCCGAACTCCGGGAGGAAATCTCCCGACTTGCGTCGGCCCACGGGGCGCGCCTGGTCGCGGCACGACAACCACAACTCGATCTTGAAACCGTTTTTTTGAAAGCAACGGAGGCTTCGGCGGCAAAGCCGCCAAGCCGAGACTGAAAGAGTTTGGACGATGAGACTACAGGATCAGTGCATGGCGCCTCGCTTCTCCTGCATCTTCCTAACAATCTAACAGCCTACAGCCTAATAACCTTTTCTCCCTCCCCATGAACTTTTTCATCACCGGAACCGATACTGACGCCGGAAAGACATTCGTGACGGCGCTGCTGACACGCAGCCTGCGGCGGGCAGGATTCGATACCGTGGCGATGAAGCCGATCTCCTGCGGGGAGCCGGGAGACACCTCGACAGTCCGTGCTGCCGCGGATAACGAGTTGTCCTCCGATGAGGTAACCCCGGTCTCTTACAAGGCTCCCCTCGCCCCGATCGAGGCCGCACGGCTGGAAGGACGCACCTTTGATCCTGCCGAGGTGCTGACGGTTTTTAGTGATCTCAGAAGTTCCCGCATCTCTCTCCTCGTGGAGGGAGTGGGAGGATGGCTAGTTCCCCTCGCTCCCGGATATTCATCGGCGGATCTCGCCAAGGCGATGAGTCTTCCCGTCCTGCTTGTCGTGCGAAACCGTCTCGGGGCAATCAACCACACCCTCCTGACCCTGGAATCGATCAAGTCCCACGGGCTCACCTGCGGCGGGATCGTGCTGAACAGCCATCCTGCGGATGACGGGGATGCGGCTCGGGAAGGGAACCGGCGCATGCTTCAGGAGCTGACCGACGTTCCCATCCTCTTCGAGATCTCTTCCGGCCAGACCGAACTCGACCTTCGGATCGCCTGAAGAACCTCTCTTCTGCTTTATCATTCCTCATTTTTCATTTTTCCTTTCCCTCCATGCGCTCCTCCGGCCCCCAGATCGTTCTTGTCCGCCACGGTGAAACCGAGTGGAGCAAGAACGGCAAGCACACCTCCTTTTCTGATATTCCGCTGACTTTGGAAGGGGAACGTCAGGCTACCTCCCTGAAGAAGGAACTCTCTGACTGGGACTTCAAACTCGTCCTCTGCAGTCCGAGAGCCCGTGCCAAGAGAACATGTGAGCTGGCGGGACTGATTGACCGCGCGGAGATCACCGATGACCTGACCGAGTGGAACTACGGGCAGTATGAGGGGATCACCACCAAGGAGATCCGAAAGACCGACCCGACCTGGACCGTCTTCACCAGCACGACACCCGGTGGGGAGACTCCCGATCAGGTGGCCGAACGCTGCGACCGCGTCATCGCCCGGGCCAAGGCGATCAACGACGATGTCGTCCTCTTCGCCCACAGCCATGTGCTCCGCGTCCTGATTGCCAGGTGGCTGGAACTTTCCCCCGTCGAGGGACGCCATTTCGTGCTGCAGACCGGAACCCTGAACGTCCTGAGCTACGAGCACGAGTCGACGGTCCTGATCTCGCTCAACGCCGAGACCTTCCGTAACGATCCCCGCCGCTGAAATTCTCGCGCAGAGGCGAGGAGGAAGGTTAACGAGGTTGAGATTCCAAGGATAAGACACTCTCCTTTAACTTCTTCACTTTTCATCTAACCTTTTTCCGAATGTTCCAAGTCATCTTCAATCCCGTCAGCGCCTCGGAAATGAGCGCCCTCCCCAAGGATCTCCAACTGGACCTTCTGGCCGAGTTCCAGATCCTGCCCGAGGACCTCAACTCCCTTGATGGGGCCAACTTCAGCAAAATCCAGCGGGACGGGCGCACCCTGCACCGCTTCCGTTGCAGGGATCACCGTATCTACTTCGAGCGTCACGCCGAGGGGATCCTGATCCACCGGGTCCTCCACAAGAACACGATCCGGGACTTCCTCTTCCGCTCCAAGTTGCCGATGACTGATGACGGTGATCAGGCGGAGGGTACCGACCAGTTTTGGAAGATGCTCCACGAGTCCCCGGCCACTCAGGCTTCCGAAGGGGCCTGAGATGGCGTTGTTCTCCTCAGAGGAGGAACGCCTAAGGGCTTTTCCTGTCGCCGGGAGGCGGATCTTCCTGGCCCATGCGGGGGTGACTTCACTCCCTGCCTGCGCGGCGGAGGCGATGACCGCGTACATCGCGGAAAGCAGTGCCGACCAGCAGGAATTTGGCGGTGTTCTCAAGGAAATCTCCTGCGCCCGCCGGGACGCCGCCGACCTGCTCGGAGCGGAAGCCGATGAGATCTCGCTCCTGGGTCCGACTTCGCTCGGCCTCAGCCTTTTTGCCAACGGCATTGACTGGAAACCGGGCGATGAGGTGGTGATCTACGGGGAGGACTACCCAGCCAATGTCTATCCCTGGCTGAACCTTCAGAGCCGCGGCGTCGTGATCAAATATCTTCAACCGGAAAGCCTCGGACAGATCACCCCGGGGTGCGTCGAGGAGGCACTGACCCCGGCCACACGGCTGGTGGCCCTAGCTTCGGCTCACTTCCAGACGGGGTGGCGCATCGACATCCCGGCGATCGGGGCCCTGCTTCGGAAGCGCGGGATTCTCTTCTCCCTTGATGCCATCCAGACCTTGGGCGCCTTCCCCACCCCGGCCACCGAGGTCGACTTCCTCTCCGCCGATGCCCACAAGTGGCTCCTTGGACCCCTTGCCGCAGGCATTGTCTATGTGGCCAGGGAACGCTTCGAAACCTGCCGGCCGACGCTCCTCGGTTCCTGGAACGTGAAATCCCCCGACTTTCAGGCCCAGCGGGTCATTGAGTTTGAGGAGGGAGGGCGCCGATATGAACCCGGCGTGCTCAACGTGGCAGGAATCTACGGCATGAGGGCGGCAATCAACCTGATCCGGGCGCAGGGGATCGAAAGCGTTTCCTCCCTGATTCTGGAGCGTCGGGACAGGCTGGAAGCGGGACTCTCCGAACTCGGATTCGAGTTCCTTTCCCCTCGTAGCTCCGAACCGCTTCGATCCGGAATCCTCACCTCCCGTCATCCTGGGAAGGAATCCGCCCTTCTTTTCGCAGCACTCGAAAAAGCCCATGTTTCGGCCTCCTGCCGCAAGACCCGCACCCTCGGCACCTGGCTTCGCTTCAGCCCCCATTACTACAACACCGATGGGGAGATCGACCGGGTCCTTGATGTTCTGGGGGCGTCCCTGAAGGCCTGAAGCCGCAGGATCCCGGTCTCCGGGGTGGTTTTTCTCCTCTTGCGGCCTTGATGGCTGAAAATGATTGCCTCCACCCCGGTTTCCCCTCATATTTTTCAACTCTTCCAATACATTTTTATGAAAGCAGGCCTTCATCCCGAATACAACGAGACCAACATCATCTGCGCCTGTGGCGCGGTTTACCGGACACGTTCCACCCGGGAGAACATCAAGATCGGTATCTGCTCCTCCTGCCATCCTTTCTTCACCGGCGAGCAGAAGTTCATCGACACGGCCGGTCGCATCGAAAAGTTCGCGCGCCGCTACGGCAATGTCCGCGCCACCCGCGCGTCCAAGCCGAAGCTGAGCAGCAAGGCCTAGGGCCCCTCTCCCGACAATCTGTCGGGAGGACGATTGGTGCCGAATCAGCCGGCACCGGGCGGCTCCCCGATTCCCTTGATCGGGAAACACCGCCATGAATCTTGATTTCGCTCCCCTGATAGCCAAGCGCCGTTTGCGCTTCGACGAACTTGAGAAGGCCATCACCGATCCCTCGCTCTTTGATGACGCCGGCAAGGCCCGTGAAGTGCTCAAGGAACATGCCCGCCTGAAGGAGTTGATCACCACGTGGGACTCCCTCGAGAGTTACCGCAAGCAGTTGCTCGAGAACGAGGAACTGGCCAAAGGCCCCGACGCCGAGATGGCCGAACTGGCCAAGGCGGAGATCGAGGAGATCACTGCCCTTATCCCGAAGCTCGATCAGGCCGTTCTTCTCTCCCTTCTCCCGCCTCAACCCGATGATGACCGCGATGCGATTGTCGAGATCAGGGCGGGTACCGGAGGAAGCGAGGCGGCGATCTTTGCCGGTGACCTCTACCGCATGTACACGCGGTACGCGGAGGCCAACGGACTGCGCACCGAAATGATCGAGGCAAGCCCGAGCGACGCTGGCGGCTACAAGGAGGTCATCTTTCAGGTGTTTGGAGACGATGTCTTCCGGAGGCTTCGCTACGAAAGCGGGGTCCATCGGGTCCAGCGTGTCCCCGCCACGGAGGCACAGGGCCGCATCCACACATCCACGGCGACCGTTGCCGTGCTCCCCGAAGCGGAGGAGGTTGATATCGAGATCCGCCCGCAGGACCTGCGCATCGAGGTCTGTCGCGCAGGGGGGCCGGGAGGCCAGGGTGTGAACACCACCGACTCCGCCGTGCAGGTGATGCACATCCCAACCGGCAAGATTGTCCGCTGTCAGGACGGGCGCAGCCAGCAGAAGAACAAAGAGAAAGCCCTCACCATCCTGCGCTCTCGCCTGCTGGAGGAGAAGCGCGAGGAAGAGGCTCAGAAATACGCCGCCCATCGCAAGAGCCAGATCGGATCCGGAGGGCGCGAGGAGAAGATCCGGACCTACAATTTCCCGCAGAACCGCCTCACCGATCACCGCATCGGCCTGACCCTCTACAACCTGGACCGGGTGATGGAGGGTGAAATCGCGGACCTGATCGCCGCCATCGAGTCAGCCGACACCCAGGAGCGGCTGGAAGCATCGGTCTCGGCCTCCTCATCGGAAGGGAACGCCTGATGGCGACGACCATGATGTCGTTGCTGGAGGTCCTCAAGGGGGCTTCCGATTTTCTCGGCAAGCAGGGGGTCGAATCCCCTCGCCTTAATGCGGAACACCTGCTGGCCCATGTCATGAGGGTCAAGCGACTGGAGCTTTACCTCCAGTTCGACCGACCGCTCGGTGAGAACGAGCGCGGCCCGCTTCGGGATCTGGTGCGCCGCCGTGGAACGGGAATTCCCCTCCAGCATCTTCTGGGGACGGTGGAGTTCTGCGGACACACCTTCAAAAGCGATGCCCGCGCGCTGATCCCCCGTCCCGAAACGGAGCTGCTTGTTGAGCGCGCCCTCACCTATGACGGCATCTCCTCCATCCTCGATGTCGCAACCGGCAGCGGCGTCATCCCCGTCTCCCTGGCGCTCGGGTGCCCAGAGGCCTCCGTCACTGCCACCGACATCTCCCCTGAGGCGCTGAATCTTGCCCGGGAGAATGCCGAGTTGCTGGGAACCGGAAGGATTACCTTCCACGAGGCCGACCTGCTCCCGCCCGGCAATGACTGCTTTGACCTGATCACTTCCAATCTCCCCTACATCCCTTCCGGGGAAATTTCCGGGTTGAGCAGGGAGGTTCGTCACGATCCCCTGCTCGCTCTCGACGGTGGTGCCGACGGGCTTGATCTGATCCGAAGGCTTGTCCCCCTCGCCCATGCCCGACTTGTTCCCGGTGGCCGGATCCTTCTGGAAATCGGCATCGACCAATCGGAGGCCGTCAAGGAGTGCCTCGCGGGCCATAATTATCGCGACATCGCGGCCCTGCCCGATTACCAAGGGGTTCCGCGATTCATCGAAGCAGTGAAAGGTCACCAATAAATGGACAAGATTCTCGTTCACGGAGGGCGCAGCCTTGAAGGCAACGTCCGCATCGGAGGCTCCAAGAACTCCGCCCTCCCCATCCTTGCAGCCACCCTCCTCACCGGTGAGAAGTGCGTCATCGATCGCGTTCCCGACCTGAGCGACATCCATTACATGCTCACCATCCTGAGCCAACTCGGCGCCGAGGTGGAGCGAGCCAGCGGCGTCGTCCAGATCCGCGCCGAGAAGATCAGGACCGAGGCCCCCTACGAGATCGTCCGCAAGATGCGCGCCTCCGTCTGCGTTCTCGGCCCCCTGCTCGGCCGTGAAAAGGCGGCCAAAGTTTCCCTGCCAGGTGGGTGCGTCATCGGGGATCGCCCGATCGATCTCCATCTCAAGGGCTTCGAGGCCCTCGGTGCGAAGGTCACCGTCAAGGGAGGCGACATCCTTCTCGAGGCCAAGGAACTCAAGGGAGCCCGCATCAATCTTCGCGGCCGACACGGCCCCACCGTGCTCGGCACCGGCAATATCATGATGGCCGCAGTACTCGCCGAGGGGACCACGATCATCGAGGGCGCAGCCGAGGAACCCGAGGTCGTCGATCTGGCGGATTTCCTCAGTGCCATGGGTGCGAGGATTTCGGGTGCCGGCACCCAACGCATCGAGATCGAAGGAGTGAAGGAACTCCACGGAGCCAAACATTCCGTCATCCCCGACCGCATCGAGGGCGGCACATTCCTGGTGGCGGGAGCCATTGCCGGAAAGCGTGTCACCATCACCCGCACGGAACCCAAGCACCTCGGTGCGGTGATCACCGCGCTGGCATCCGCAGGGTTCGAGCTAAGCCATACGGCCGACAGCATCACCATTTCCCCAAACGGCTCGCGCAAGCCCCTCCATCTCGAGACACTCCCCTACCCCGGCTTCCCGACCGACATGCAGGCCCAGTTCTGCGCCATGCTGGCGACCATGAACGGAACCAGCGTGGTCACCGAGACCGTCTTCCCCCAACGCTTCATGCATGTCGCCGAACTCAAGCGCATGGGAGCCGCCATTGATCTGGTCGACCACCGCGCCACCATCCATGGCGTGGAACGCCTGAGCGGCGCGCCCGTCATGGCCAGTGATCTCCGTGCCTCCGCCGCCCTTGTCCTTGCAGCCCTTTCCGCGGACGGCGTTACCGAAATCAACCGCGTTTACCACATCGACCGGGGTTACGAGGCCATCGATGAGAAACTCAACGGAATCGGCGCTCACATTGAGCGTGTGAAGGCCTAGTTCAGGTCGATTCTCCCAACGGGGAGAATACCCCCAGTTCCTGAGCGGCTTTGGTTGAGACCAAAGCAACGGGTGACCCTCCCTCTGATTCCACAAGAGGGGAACCCGGGGTGATTTGGAAGACTAGGGATGGGTCATGTTCACCGCCACAACCCAGGCATCGAACTGCTCCGGTGTCAGATGGCCTAATGCAACGGCTGCCTCTTTCAATCCGGTCTTCTCGTGATGGGCTTTCTTGGCGATCTGGGCCGCCTTGTCGTAGCCGATGTGGGGATTGAGAGCCGTGACGAGCATCAGTGAATTCCGGACATATCCCTCGATCACATCACGGTTGGCCTCGATCCCGACCACGCAATGCTCTGTGAAGGAGTGGCAGGCATCGGCAAGCAGGCGGACGGAGTGGAGGAAGTTATGAATGATGACCGGTTTGAAGACATTCAGCTCAAAGTTGCCCTGGGATGCGGCAAATCCGATCGCCGCATCGTTCCCCATGACCTGAACAGCCACCATGGTGACCGATTCACACTGGGTGGGATTCACCTTGCCCGGCATGATGGAGGAGCCGGGCTCATTCTCCGGCAGGGAGAGCTCTCCCAAACCGCAGCGGGGTCCGGAAGCCAACCAGCGGAGATCATTGGCGATCTTCATCAAGGAAGTGGCCAGGGACTTGAGGGCACCGCTGGCATAGACAAACTCCCCATGGGAGGAGAGCGCGGCAAACTTGTTGGCGGCGGAGACAAACGGGATCCCCGTCATCTTGGCCAGATGCTCGGCGGCCGTGTCGCCGAACTTGGGGTGGGAGTTCAGACCGGTGCCGACGGCCGTGCCGCCGATCGCGAGGGACTCCAGGCCCGGCAGGCACTCCTTGAGGCGCAGAATGTCCGCATCAAGCATTGCCACGTAACCGGAGAACTCCTGCCCGAGAGTGAGAGGCGTGGCGTCCTGAAGATGGGTACGGCCGATTTTGACGATATCGGCGAATTCACGGGCCTTGGCATCCAGGGCGTCCCGAAGCTCCTTCACCGAGGGGAGAAGCCTCTCCCGGACCACGGTGACGGCGGCGATGTTCATCGCCGTGGGGAAAGTGTCGTTCGACGACTGGGACATGTTCACGTCGTCGTTGGGATGAATCGGCTTCTTGGAACCAAGCACTCCCCCGGCCATCTCGATGGCGCGGTTGGAGATAACCTCGTTGGCGTTCATGTTGCTCTGGGTACCGCTGCCGGTCTGCCAGATGCGCAGGGGGAAATGCTCGTTGAGCTTCCCGGCGATGACCTCGTCGGCGGCACGGCAGATGAGATCGGTTTTCTCAGGGGCCAGCTTGCCGAGATCGCGATTAGCAAGGGCACACGCCTTCTTGAGCTGACCGAGGGCCTTGATGAGCTCGGGCGGCTTGGTGTCGTTGCCGATGTCGAAATGGATCAGGGAGCGGGCCGTCTGCGCACCGTAGTAGCGGTCATGCGGAACGGGGATCGCCCCCATGCTGTCGGTCTCGGAACGGTGGGTGGCGGGGTCTGCTGCGGGAATGTCGTGGGCCATGGGAAGGTGTTTAGCGGTTTAGACTGAAGGCTGTCGGGAGGGGTTCAGAAGCAGAGGGCGTGAAAACCGGAGTGAAATGCCAGGGGCTGAGCCCCCGGCATTTTCCCAATAGTCAAAAAGCCTCGGCCTATCACCCTTATTTCGGCAGCAGGTCGGAGACCATCGCCTTTTCTTCCAGGAGCTCATTCAAGGTCAGTTGGAACTTTGCCTTTCCAAAATCACTCAGCTCCATGCCCTGAACGATCGAGGCCTTGTTGCCGTCGGAACGAATCGGGAAGGAGCAAATCAGCCCCTTCTCGACACCGTAGGAACCGTCGGAGGCGACGGCAACGCTGTGCCAGTCGTCCGCAGGAGTCGCCTCGTTGATCGACATGACCGTCTCGAGCGCCGCGTGGGCGGCGGAAGCGGCGGAGGAAAGACCGCGGGCTGCGATGATGGCGGCACCGCGCTGTTGCACGTCCTTGATGAAATCACCCTCAAGCCAAGCACGGTCGGGGATGTATTTGCTCACCGGCTCGCCGTTGATCCGGGCATTCTCGAAATCGGGGTAGAGGGTGCTGGAATGATTGCCCCAGATGGCCATCCGGGTGATGTCCCGGTTGTGGCATCCGGCCTTCTCCGCAAGGGCGCTCTTGGCGCGGTTCTCGTCGAGGCGGGTCATGGCATGCCAGCGATCGGCGGGAACGCCGGGCGCGTTGCTCATGGCGATGAGGCAGTTCGTGTTGCAGGGGTTGCCCACGACGACGACACGGATGTCATCCGCGGCGTTGCGCTCGATGGCCTGTCCCTGACCGATGAAGATCTTACCGTTGATGCCGAGCAGATCCTTGCGCTCCATGCCCGCCTTGCGCGGCACGCTGCCGACGAGCAGGGCCCAGTTGGCACCGTCAAATCCATGATCGAGATCCGAGGTCGCCTCGATCGACTCGAGGAGGGGAAAAGCGCAGTCATTGAGCTCCATGACGACGCCGGCAAGGGCCTTCATGCCGGGTTCGATCTCGATAAGGCGGAGCGATACGGGCTGGTCGGCGCCGAAGACCTGGCCCGACGCGATGCGCGGAAGAAGGGAATAGCCGATTTGACCGGCCGCGCCGGTGACGGAGACAACGATGGGTTTTTTCATGATCCGGCGAGTGTAGACGAAACAGCCGGCCCTAGAAATGAGAAAACCCGTTGTGCCAACGGCACAACGGGTTTTCTCGGGTGGGGGGGGGAAACCCTTAAAAACTTACAGGGAGTCCTTGAAAGCCTTGCCCGGGGTCAGGCGAACGCTCTTGGAAGCCTTGATCTTGATCTTCTCGCCGGTCTTGGGGTTGATGCCGGTGCGGGCCTTGCGGTTGACAACCTTGAAGGTGCCGAAGCCGATCAGCTGAAGACTCTTGTGCTTCTTGACGAGGCCCTTGATGTTTTCGATGACCGCGGAGACGACCTTTTCGGCGTGGGCCTTGGAGACATCCTTGCCGAGGGACTTCTGGACGGATTCAACGAGATGGAGTTTGCTGCTCATGGATTGTTTTGTTGGGTGTGTTGGTTGTGTCGTGTGACAGGAAGATCCAAAAAAAACCCCATCGTGCTGTCAACACCCATTCTGCTAAAACGACAAAAAAACCGCATGAACACTCATCCCGCAGCCGACGCCCGTCATCCGGATCATCTTGACTATTTCGCCGGATTGGTACGGAAGCACCTCGGCAGCACCCCCTCCGTCGATCCCTCCGCCTACGTGGCGCCGGGGGCTTTCCTCTCCGGATCAGTGACGGTTGGCGCACGGGCCAGCATCTGGCCCGCAGCCTCGGTCCGCGCGGACATCGCCCCCATCACGATCGGCGAAGAGAGCAACGTTCAGGACAACGCCGTGATCCATGTCGCCACGGAGCAGGGCACAACGATCGGCCGCCGCGTGACGATCGGTCACTCCGCCGTCGTCCACGCCTGTACGATCGGCGACGAGTCGCTCATCGGCATGGGGGCGATCATCCTCGACGGGGCCGTGATCGGGGAACGCTGTCTCATCGGCGCTCATGCCACGGTGCTGATGAATACGGTGATCCCTCCCGGATCGATGGTCGTCGGTTCCCCCGCAAGGATCGTCCGGACCCTTACCCAGGAGGAGCAGGCCGGACTCGGCTCCTGGGCCGATCATTATCTGGTCCTTGCAGCGGAATACCGCCGACAGGGCATCCTCCACCCCTCCTACGCGGGATAAGCCGATCGCCTAGCGATTCGCTGATGCGGCGGCGGCACTTTTGCAGCATACTTGACCCATGAACCCCAAGGATGTCGTCCAGGCGGAAATCAGGGCCGTCTTGCCGACCGCAACCGGTTGCGCCCTGTTTCTGGGAAATGAGGAAAAGGTCTTTGTCATCTACATGGATCCGCTCGTCGGGAACGCCATCGGCATGCTGGCGGAGGGAACCACCAAGGAGCGCCCCCTCACCCATGACCTGATGGGGATGTTGCTCACCTCACTCGGGGCCAAGGTGGAGCGAGTGATCATCAACGACCTGAAAGGATCCACCTACTTCGGCAGAATGATTGTCTCCGTGGAAAATGAACTGCAGCAACGTAAGGTGATCGAGTTGGATGCCAGGCCAAGCGATTGCCTGGCCATGGCGCTCCAGCAGAAGGCGCCGATCTATGTGGCGGGCAAGGTCTGGGACGAAGTCGAGGACATGTCCGAAGTCCTCAAAAAAATGAAGGAGCAGCAATCCGAGGAAGAAGACGAAGGGGAAAGCGCAAGTGAAGAGGGTGAAGGAGAGGGAGAAAGACCTGAATCTTGATACCTGAAGGTTTGAATTCCTCGCGATTCCCTTTCAGGCCTCAGGTTTCATGTCTCAGGTTTCTAAGCGGACGCAGTCCGCATCGGATCACATCCTCGGGACGGTGATCCCGCGCTGCTTCATGTACTTGCCGCCGCGGTCCGCGTAGCTGGTCTCGCAGGGATCGGCCGCCTCGAAGAAGACCACCTGGGCCAGTCCCTCGTTGGCGTAGATCCTGGCGGGAAGCGGCGTCGTGTTGGAGATCTCCAGGGTGACGTGTCCCTCCCACTCGGGCTCGAAGGGGGTGACGTTCACGATGATGCCGCAGCGGGCATAGGTCGACTTGCCGACGCAGATGGTCAGGACGTTGCGGGGAATGCGGAAGTACTCGACGCTGCGGGCCAGGGCGAAGGAGTTCGGGGGTACGACACAGACATCGGTCTTGATGTCGACAAAGGACTTCTCGTCGAACTCCTTGGGATCGACCATCGCGCTGTGGACGTTGGTGAAGACCTTGAACTCGTCCGCCACGCGGAGGTCATAGCCGTAGCTCGAGAGGCCGTAGCTGATGAGCTTGCGGTCGTCGGTGGTACGGACCTGACGTTCTACGAAGGGTTCGATCATCCCCTGTTCGAGGGACATCTTGCGGATCCAGCGGTCGGAGCAGACGGACATAATCCGGCTATTTAAGCGAATCCCTCGTGACCCGTCATCGTAAAAGATTCCGAGTTGCCGGATGAAGAAATCCCGCAGAGGCGCAGAGAACGCGGAGAGAGATTTTTATGTGCGTTTAGCCACAAAAGGCACAAGTGGCACAACTCAGAGGGGCTTTCCTGCCGGAGTCAGCCTCCTATGGGATGAGGCCCTTGGCAGACATCCCTCCTGTGCTTTTTCTGCATCTTGTGGCCACTCCCCCGGCCCCTTCCTCAATGCACGGAGTCCATATTTCTCTCTTTTTCAATGACTCATGAGGGCTGCCGA
>JACCDY011115934.1_pt1 | contig 16861 bp, 18 predicted proteins | sample 7446391 | NCBI WGS metagenome assembly JACCDY01 (sample SAMN15323451, study PRJNA562643) | freshwater metagenome | isolation source: river surface water | place: USA:Blue River Watershed | collected 2017-08-18
ACCCCGAAGGCGATGCGATTTGTCACAACGTGCTGGTCCACCCGCCCAGCGGCTTGGTGGGCGGCGACACGCTGGACATGCAGGTCAGCGTGGGGCCGGGCGCACATGGCTTGGTCACCACACCCGGCGCCACGCGGTTTTACCGCTCTGAAGCCGGGCTCGCCACGCAACAAGTCAAGGCCCACGTGGCCGCGGGCGGACGCCTCGAGTGGCTGCCCCTTGAGGCGATTGCCTACAACGGCTGTGATGCCCTCAACCGCGCAGAATTTGATTTGGCTCCCGGGGCCGAAATGATGGTCTGGGACATCACGGCGCTGGGCTTGCCCGCGGCCGACTTGCCATTTGAGCAAGGCCAGTTTCGTCAACACATCGAGGTCGCGGGCGCTTGGCTTGAGCGCGGCACACTGAACGCCGAAGACACCCGCCTGATGAATAGCCCGCTGGGCATGGCGGGTCAACGCTGCATGGCCTCGCTGGTGTTTGCCAGTGGCAGCGCCCTCGCGCCAGAGCGCACCGATCGCGCTTTGGCCCTTGCACGCGAATGCATCGAAGCCTCCACGCTGCGCCTGTCGGCCGGCGCCACCTCACCGCACCCACAAATCATGGTGCTGCGGGTGCTGTCCCCCGTCACCGAACCCACCGTGCAATTGCTGCGCGAAGTTTGGGCCGCATGGCGGCAAGAAATGTGGGGTTTGTCGGGGACTTTGCCCCGCTTGTGGAATCTTTGATCATTGAGATAGACCGGCAGTCAAAGTCCGCTAAAGGCTGAAAGCGGACTACGTCAAGCTTGCACTAAGGGCCGGAAACGACCCAAAGCAGCCCTTCGATGGAGCTCAGTGGCTCCTTCGACACCAACAATAAAGGAACTGCTGATCTGTACCCATAGGGGTATGGTGGTGATTGATCTCACTTCCTAACAACTCGAACCCTTCACCGAATTCATTGTGCAGTTGATCATCGGTGTACCTGACCACATCGAGACCGCTGCACTGCAAAGGGCCGTTGGGACCGAACGTTGCCATCAGGACGTAGCCGCCTGGCTTGACCGAGCGGCGGACCAGTTCAACGTAAATCCGTCTTGCCGATGGCTCGGTCAAGAAATGGAAGACGGCGCGGTCGTGCCACAAGTCAAACTGCTTAGGCGCGAAGTCGTACTGCGTGATGTTCCCCACATGCCAGCTCACCTCACTGGCTTTGGAGCCGAGTCGTTGCTTGGTGAATTCAATTGCTGTCGCAGAAATGTCCAGCACTGAGAGGTCAAGGTAGTGTCGGTGCAACAGATCGTCAACCAAGGTCGATTCACCTCCGCCAATGTCCACAATGGCAGCAGTCTTGTCAGGGCATAGTTGTTCTATGAGACGCAGCGACTCTGCCAAGTGGGGGGCATACCAGCTCACCGCATCGAAGCGCTTGCTTTGGTAAACATTTTCCCAGTGATCAGCGTTCTCAATCATGTTTGAGTCCTGTGGATTGCTCGGCAATAATATTAGACATCACTTATTAAAGCTGCAACCATGAAAATTCTCCTCTTCGCCACGTTGGCACTGCTTGTTGCTGTATCCCCTGCTGTTGCGAACGACAAAGCCAAACTGATCGACGAGCTGTCGGGTTACCTTGAGTTTGTGGACTACGGCGGCGGCACTATTTTTCCAGAGCAAATTCCTCGCGGCGAATACGCCAAGATGATGATCATTGATGCCCGAGATGCCGCCCAATATGGCAAGGAACACATTCCTGGCGCTGTCAACATCGAGTGGCGCCAAGTGCTGGCCAAAAGTGCAGACATTCCGAAGAATAAGCCTGTTCTCATCTATTGCAATACTGGGACACTCTCAGCTCAAGCTGGCTTTGCGCTGCGTGTGTCAGGTTGGGAAAACGTAAAAATCTTACAAGGTGGCTTTGCAGAATGGAAAGCCAAAGGTGGGCTAGATGCCAACACCAAAGCGGCAGGGGCAGCGCCCAAGCATTGATTGCATGCGTTCATTGATCTGATTGACCGTGAGCATACTTGAGCGCTCAAATCTATACGCTGTTGCCCTCAGCCTGACCCTGCATGTCTTGGTCCTAGGAATGGCCAGTGGCATCTGGACTCAAGATCAGCGCTCCATCAAAAAGGCTCCAATCGACAAGGTGGTGTTCTTTGAGCTATTGCCAATTCCCGAACAGGAGCCGACCAAGGCAGTCGAGCCGATGCCGAGCTCACCGGAACTACCGCCCGCCCTCAATCAAGGCATTTCCCAAGCTGCGGACACACCTGAGATCAAAACAGAGCCCCAAAAACAGCCCGCTAGCTTGGCTGCACCGCCTGCACCAACGGCTGAAGAATGGGCTTTTGCAGCCCAGTACACCAATAAGAACAGCAAGGGCTACCGATACAGCTGGGGACAGCAAGTGCGCAGCATGATGGGCACCGCAGTAGAAGGACCAGACCAGGGTGTTGTGCGCTTTAGGGTGGAGATTGCGCCTGATGGCAATTTGGCGAAATTGGATACGCTTTGGACTACCTCGGCGGTGGCAGAGCAACTGGCACGCAAAGCGGTTGAATCCATGCCGCCACTGCCCCCTACACCCACGGGTAAGCCGCTGATCTTTGAAAAGACGATTTCTTTCACGCCTTACGCTTCAGATGGTCCGCCCAGCTACAGGGATGATTGCTTGCCCGATCCGCCTGCTTTCCGCAATCCGTTTGCTTGGGATGGCAAGTCGCCACTGGTTGTAGCGGCCCCTCCGAAAACGGAGAAACTCGATCCGCAAGCTTTGGAAGATTGCCTCCGTCAGCTTCCGAAAGACTCCATTGAAGCTGAAATGGCCCGTGATCAGAGAGCCATGGAACGCTGGGGGTGGAGTAAATAATTTGATCCTCATTGACCGATTCTGGCCGGACTGAGGCGCTGACCGGTGACCGTCTTGATCGCACCCAAACTCGTCATACGGGGGATGGATTTAAATGGCCTTTGGTAGGACCACACTTTTTTGATTTCGCACCAAATGCGGGTTGAATTCTTGACAGCGCTGAGCCCTCACTGCACTGCTCAACCTGAGTGAGGCATCGCGTAGCATAGGCCATGAACTCCTCAGCACACTTCATTCAGCTGAACAAGCACAACGCCGCCGCTGTGGCGCAAGAACTCTTGCAGGGCTTGACCGCCCCACAGGCCTTCACCTCGCCCAAATACCTGTATGACGCGCTGGGCTCGCGCCTGTTCGATGCCATCACCGAGCTGCCCGAGTACGACCTCACGCGCACCGAGGCCCAATTGATGCAGTTGCACAGCGCCAGTATGGCCGCGCAACTGCCACGCGGCGCGTGCTGGATCGACCTGGGCGCAGGCAATTGCGAAAAAGCCGGGCGCTTACTCGAGCTCATGGGTGCAGGCCGCTATGTGGCCGTGGACATTTCGGTGGACTTTGTGCGCCAGGCGCTGGAGGTGTTGCAGCGCCAGCACCCCGGCTTGCCCATGGCTGGCTTGGGCGTGGACTTTTCGGGCGGCCTGCAGCTGCCTGCCGAGCTGGCCCTTGACCCGGCGCAGCCGCGTGTGCTGTTCTACCCAGGCTCGAGCATCGGAAATTTCACACCCGAGCAGGCGCAGGGCTTTTTGCGCAACCTGCACGCGGGTTGCGGTTCGGCTGTTGGCAGCGGTTTACTGATCGGCGTGGACTTGCTCAAAGACCCGGCCGAGCTCGAAGCCGCTTACGACGACGCATTGGGTGTCACGGCCGCTTTTGACCTGAATTTGTTGCTGCACATCAACCGCTTGGTGGGTACTAATTTTATGGTACGCGACTGGCGGCACCTGTCGCGCTTCAATGCACCGCTGTCACGCGTGGAGATGCACCTGCAAGCGCGTCACGCGGTGACGGTGCAGTGGCCTGGTGGGCAGCGGGAGTTTGCAGCGGGCGACACCATCCACACCGAAAACGCCTGCAAATGGACGGTGCCCGACTTTGCCGCCCTGCTGCGCAACGCGGGTTTTGCCCAAACGCAAGCTTGGACCGACCCGGCAGAGGGCTTTGCGGTGTTTTGGGCGCAGGCCCGTTGAGCGTTAAATAGTGGACGCTCCATGCGCCACGCTCAAGGCCACGGAACGGAACCCAGAAAAAATGTCGCGCCGCTCAGGCACAAAGAAGTTGCGATAGCGCACATCCACCACATGCACCGAGGTAGCAGCACAGGCCCCACGCAGCACGCGGTGGTTGTGCCACCAGGGCGCTGAATAGTCGCGGTAAGGGTGCACCTCAAAACCTGGATAGGGCTCAAAGTCGCTGGCAGTCCACTCCCAGACTTGGCCCCACGCAAAACCGGGCTGCTGCGCCGCGCATTCCCATTCGGCCTCGGTGGGCAAGCGCCTGCCTGCCCATTGGCACCAAGCCTGCGCATCGAGCGCATTCAGGTGCACCGCCGGGGCTTGCAGGTCCAGCGTTTGCCACTGGCCAAAGCATTGCGTTTGCCACACCCCTTGCGTGAGGCGCACATGTGGGGGCAAGGCGTAACCGGTAGCCTGCACAAAGGGCAGGTAACGCGCCCAGGTCACGGCAGCGGCGTCGATCTCGAATGCCGCCAATGGCCATGGATGCGCCTGGCACTCGTTGTCGAAAGCAAAACCTGGCCCCGCATGGCCCAAGGTGTAAACCTGCTCTGGCACCTGAATGGACAAAGGCCGATTTGTAGGCATGTGGTGCGCACCCGCTTCACCTGCTGCATGAATTGCCGCATCGGTTCGGCAACACAAAGCCGACGGCAACGTCAAACCCAAGTCTTGCGCCATGTAGACCGAAGCTTCGTTGTGCATGTTTTCGTGCTGCAGCACCAACCTCCAAAAATAAAGGTGCTCATCGCTCACACTCTTAATGTCAGCCTGCGCCGCTTGAAGGTTCTTCAGGCTGCGCTCCAGCACCCGTGCCAAATAGGCTTGCGTTCCGACAAAATTGGGCAAAGGCAGCGCCCAGCGACTGTCGTGCGCGACTTCGCTGGAGTTGTAGAGCACATCGGCATCGGGCAGCAGCGAGGCGTCAAAGTCTGCGCCGCTGCTGGCAGTGCGCGTGCCCAGATGGCGCTGGCGGTTGCGCACCGTCCACCACTCTTGAAACCAGGCGATATGGCCCCACTCCCACAGGGGCGGGTTTATGCCCGGCAAGGGCGGCACCGACAGATCTGGCATGGCGCTTTTCCAGGCCTGCATCAGGCCCAGCGTGCGCTCGCGGGTGCGTTGCAGGGCCAGCGCCAAGTCCGCAGGACCGGCTGTGCGTGCACGGCTGTGCACAGTCCCCAAGCAGCCTGCAAAAGTCCCGTCAAACAACCCGCCTGAAGACATGCCCGTGGATGTGCTTGAAGAGGAGTGCCCTGCACCCGATGAGGTACTGCCATTCATGTATAAAACGTTCATGCAAAAACTTCGAGTAGTGATTGTCAGCCCTGCCTTGGCCGACGCCAACAACGGCAACTGGCAAACTGCTCGCCGCTGGCAGCAACTGTTGTCTGCACATTCTGCCCGCATCGTCCGGCAGTGGCCGGATGCATCAGCCAATCAAGACGACGTGATGCTGGCCCTGCATGCACGCCGCTCTGCCGACTCGGTGCAGGCTTGGCACACGCGGCACGGTCATCGCGGTTTGGGTGTGGCCCTCACCGGCACAGACCTGTACCGTGACATCGCCCACGACACCGCAGCACAGCGCTCACTGGACCTAGCGCATTCGCTGGTCGTTTTGCAAAGCTTGGGGGTACAAAGCTTGCCCAGCGTGCACCAAGCCAAGGCCCGAGTGATCTTTCAATCGACCCGCACGCGCCAAACCCTGCCCAAAACTACGCGCCACTTACGCGTGGTGATGGTGGGTCATTTGCGCGAAGAAAAAGACCCTCTCACCCTGATGGCGGCCGCGCGCTTGTTGCCCACGGGGAGCGGCATCTTGATCGACCACATCGGCGCACCACTCGATACCGCGCTGGGCCAGGCCGCACGAGCCACGCAGGCGCAGTGTCCGCATTACCGTTGGATAGGGGCTTTGCCCCACCGCGTCACACTTCAGCGCATCCAACGCGCACACCTGCTGGTGCACTGCAGCCGTATGGAAGGCGGCGCGCATGTGTTGATGGAAGCCATGTGCAGTGGCACCCCCGTGCTGGCCTCGCGGATCGACGGCAACATGGGTCTGTTGGGCGAGGATTACCCCGGGGTGTTCGAACCCGGCGACGCGCAGGGTCTGGCCGATCTGCTGCTGGCCTGCCGCCAATCCGAAGGGGGTGACACACTGGTGGCGCACTTGCAGCATCAATGCGCCATGCGCGCGCACTTGTTTGAACCGCAGACTGAACGCGCTGCCTTGCACCGCTGGGTGCAAGACCTCTGGACTCTTTAAGAATTTGATCGTATTTCTCATAAAGCCATCTTGGCCACTCTGGAAGATCAAACCTCAACTTACATCGAGGCTTATTCACGAGTGTGACTTCTGTGCGTCCTATCCGTCGACGCCAACTGCCCCCTGATTTCCCATAATTCCGCAGGTAAATCTGAGTGGCGGGCTCAAGAAACAGAGTTCGAAACCCTGTTTTCCCGCCAAAAAACCAGGAAAAAACAACCTTCGTTTAATTATGCGGACAACAATCTTCCCGGCAGGATTCAACCCATAGAAGTCGTTCAGCATCCGTTGTGGAGCTTCCACTTTTCCTCATGGCCCATCTTCTTGGCGAACTCAGGAACTCGACAGCGTTCCTCCTCGGCTGGGCTCACGGGAGTGGATTGAACTGCCGGGTTTGCACTTCGCGGTTTTGGTGTTGTGGCGTGCAATACGGGAGCCAGCACTGATAACAAGGCCAGAAATGCGATAGCGATAAGGCCTTGCGAAAGTTCTACCGTCTGGATTGGTTCACGGTCTTTGATTTCACACACATTGCCCGGACACAGTTGCGCTTTCTCTTTATTGAACAAGTTGAACAGCTTGCAACCGATACAAATGCCAAAGGCCGTCTCAAAGAACAGCAGCATGAGACAAATCACGCATGTGACCATGTTGAAAGGACCACGCACGTCATTGAGAACCACCAGATACATCATCAGGGTGGCCAATCCCAGCCCAATTCCCCAAGCGAAGCGCTTCTGAGGTGCCCCTACATATTCAGTGGTTTGGTTATTGACCATCCAGCGGGCCATGATGAGCGTTGGCGAATAACGCGGATTCACGAGTACACGGATAAAAAAGTCAATAAAGAAGGCCACGATGGTCAACTTCGTTGGCGTGAAGTCGCCTTTAAACCATGCGTTCATAAAAGCGACCAGGGCGAACGCAAACATGATCCCGGCAGCACCCCGAGCTTCCCGCTCGTTCAAAACTCGAACGGGGTAGTCAGGGTGGTCTTCGCCGAATTGAAATAGTTTAGTCATGAGTGAATTATCTACATCCTGACTGAGTAGGCGGAGTGGATCACCGAACGGCAACTTATGGCCGTTAGCAGACCGCGAGACCACTTGGTCCGATGGCTTCTGCCGCTGCAAACCAGTCATCCGCCAGACCACGCCCATTTTTTGCAGCAGCAAAGCTTGAGTGTCTTCTCAAATGGCCACCAACTGCTGAATGTTCTTTTCCTTCATCTCGCTGCCGGGACCACGGGCGATCACCTCGCCCCGCTCCATCACCAGATATTGGTCAGCCAGCTCTTCGGCAAAGTCGTAGTACTGCTCACACAGCAACACCGCCATGCGCTGGCCTTGCAGGCCCACGTCGGCCAGTTGGCGAATCACGCGGCCGATGTCTTTGATGATGCTGGGCTGAATACCCTCGGTTGGCTCGTCCAAAATCAACAAACGTGGCTTGGCGGCCAAGGCCCGTGCAATGGCCAGTTGCTGCTGTTGGCCACCGGACAAATCGCCACCACGGCGGTGCAGCATTTGTTTGAGCACGGGAAACAGCTCAAACAACTCAGGGGGTATAGGTGTACCGCCCGGTTGAGTGGCCAAGCCCATCAGCAAGTTGTCTTCCACCGTCAAACGGGCAAAGATTTCGCGCCCTTGCGGCACATAACCTATACCCGCGGCCGCGCGCTCATAGGGCTTGGCCTGCGTCAGGTCTCGCCCATCGAGAGAGACGCTGCCGCTTTTGATTGGCACCAGACCCATGAGCGATTTGAGCAAGGTGGTTTTGCCCACACCATTGCGACCGAGCAACACAGTCACGTGCCCTTGTGTGGCGCTCAAACTCACATCGCGCAAGATGTGTGAGCCACCGTAGTACTGGTGAATGTTTTTAACTTCAAGCATGCTCAGCGTCCCAAATAAACCTCGATCACCCGCTCATCGGCCTGCACCTGATCGAGCGTGCCCTGCGCCAGCACCGAGCCGTCACACAACACCGTGACGATGTCCGAGATGGTGCGAATGAAGCCCATGTCGTGCTCCACCACCATCAGCGAGTGTTTGCCCTTCAGCGAGAGGAACAACTCGGCGGTGCGCTCGGTCTCGTGGTCGGTCATGCCGGCCACGGGTTCATCGAGCAACAGCAATTTGGGGTCTTGCATCAGCAACATGCCGATCTCTAACCATTGCTTTTGCCCGTGGCTGAGCGTGCCCGCTTGCACCCGCACGCTGTCTTGCAAATGGATGGTGTGCAGCACCTCAGCCAAGCGATCGCTTTGCCGAGAGTCGAGCTTGAAGAACATCGAAGCCTTCACACCCTTAGGGGTCTTCAAGGCCAATTCCAAGTTTTCAAAGACCGTCAGATGTTCAAACACCGTGGGTTTTTGGAACTTCCGGCCAATGCCCAACTGCGCGATCTCAGGCTCGTTGTGGCGCAACAAATCAATCGTGCTGCCAAAGAAAACACTGCCTTCATCGGGGCGGGTTTTGCCGGTGATGATGTCCATCATGGTGGTCTTGCCCGCACCATTGGGGCCAATAATGCAGCGCAATTCACCCGGGGCAATGTCGAGAGACAACTTGTTGATGGCCTTAAAGCCGTCAAAGCTCACGCTTACCTCTTCGAGGTACAAGATGCGGCCATGCGTCACATCCACCTCATGAGCGTCTTGCATTACACGGCCATAGCCTGCGGCGCGGCCACCTGACTCGGTGGACGCCACCTGCTGCTGCGCCGCTTGGGCTACGCGCTGTGCACCTTGCTTCAACAGATCAGGGGTCATGCGGCACCGCCTTTCTTGTTTTTGAGTTTGGCCACCAAGCCGACCACACCTTGCGGCAAGAACAACGTCACGGCAATGAACAGCGCCCCTAAAAAGTACAACCAAAACTCCGGCGCAGTCACCGTCAACCAGCTCTTGGCGCCGTTGACCAAAAATGCACCCACGATGGGGCCGGTCAGCGTGCCGCGCCCGCCCACCGCGGCCCAAACAGCGATCTCGATCGAGTTGGCCGCGCTCATTTCTCCGGGGTTGATGATGCCCACTTGCGGCACATACAACGCCCCCGCAATGCCACACATCACGGCCGAGATCACCCAAATGCTGAGCTTGTAAGGCAAGGGGGAATAGCCCGAAAACATGACGCGGGTTTCGGCATCGCGAATCGCCTGCAAGACGCGGCCATATTTGCTGCCCACCAACCAACGCGAAAACAAATAAAAGCCAAGCAAGGTGAGCCCGGTCAAGACAAACAACGTCATGCGCATGCTGGGCGTGGCCAAGGGCAGGTCCAGAATTCGTTTGAAATCAGTGAAGCCGTTGTTGCCCCCAAAGCCCGTCTCGTTGCGGAAGAACAGCAACATGGCCGCATAAGTCATGGCCTGGGTGATGATGGAAAAGTAGACCCCTTTGATGCGCGAGCGGAACGCAAAATAGCCAAACACAAAGGCGATGACCCCGGGCACCAAAACCACCAACAACACCGTAGCGGCAAAGCTGTCAGACAGCGCCCAGTGCCAAGGCAGCTCTTTCCAGTCCAGAAAAACCATGAAGTCAGGCAAGTCGCTTTTGTAGTTGCCATCTTGGCCAATTTGGCGCATCAGGTACATGCCCATGACATAGCCGCCCAGTGCAAAAAACAAGCCGTGCCCGAGCGACAAAATGCCGGTGTAGCCCCAAATCAAGTCCATCGCCAACGCGCATATCGCGTAGCACATGATCTTGCCGATCAAGGCGATGGCGTAATCACTCAGGTGCAAAGCACTGCCCTCAGGCAACAGCAAATTGAACACCGGCGCCACCACGCCCACCAAGATCAGCGCCAGCAAAAAAATTGACCAGGCTTTGCGCCCCATCATGGGTGCGGCAGCGGGTAATTGAAAGTTATTCATAGTCATGCCTCTGCACTGCGACCTTTCATCGCAAAGATGCCTTGTGGGCGCTTTTGGATGAAGATGATGATGAACACCAGCACGCAGATCTTGGCCAGCACGGCGCCGGTCCAACCTTCGAGCAATTTGTTGACCAGCCCCAAGCCCAAGGCCGCATACACAGTACCTGCCAATTGGCCCACGCCGCCCAGCACAACCACCATGAACGAATCGACGATGTAGCTTTGCCCCAAGTCAGGGCCGACATTGCCGACTTGGCTCAAGGCGCAACCGGCCAAACCTGCGATGCCCGAACCCAAGGCAAAGGCATAGGTGTCAATGCGGGCGGTGTTCACCCCCATGCACGAAGCCATGGGCCGGTTTTGTGTGACCCCGCGCACAAACAAGCCCAACCGTGTTTTGCCAATCAACAGCGCCATGCCCACCAACACCGCTGCCGCAAACACAATGATGAGCAAGCGATTCCAAGGCAATTGCAAATTGGGCAAGAGCTGCAGCGAACCGCTCATCCACGTGGGGTTTTCAACACCCACGTTTTGCGCGCCAAAAATACTGCGTACCCCTTGCATCAAAACCAAGCTGATGCCCCAAGTGGCGAGCAAAGTCTCCAATGGGCGGCCATACAGATGCTTTAACACCGTGCGCTCCATCACCGCGCCCACCAAGGCCGCAGAGGCAAACGCAACCGGCACGGCCACCACCAGATAAGCATCAAAAGCATCGGGCAGGTATTGGCGAAACAAGACCTGCACCACATACGTGGCGTAGGCGCCGATCATCATCAGCTCGCCGTGCGCCATGTTGATCACCCCCATCAGGCCATAGGTGATGGCCAGCCCCAACGCCACCAGCAACAAAATAGACCCCAAGCTGGCCCCGGTGAACAAAGTGCCCAAACGCTCTCCCCAACGCAAGCTGTTTTGCACCGTCGTCAATGACGTTTGAATTTGTTTTTTGACCGCAGGCTCTTGCTCTTCGGTGAGTCGCTGGTTCAACAGCAACAGGGTTTCGGGTTGCTGGCTGTCGGCCAACTCACGCGCGGCAAGCAGGCGGTCGTTGGGCGCTTCGCTGTTCAGCAGTGCTGCCGCACGGGCCTGACGCACCAAGCTTTGCACATGGGCATCTTTTTCGTTAGCCAGTGCTTTGTCGAGCAGCGCTTGGCGACTGGCATCGGGCTCTTTCAGCAACGACAAGGCTGCCAACCTGCGCACCTTCACATCGGGGCTGAACAACTTCAAGGCGGCCAAGGCGGTGTCCAACTCACCCCGCAAACGGTTGTTCAACATCACGTCTTCTGCGTCTTCAGGCACCGCGACACTTTGTCCGGTGACCGGGTCTGTGCCTTGCCCATCGCGGACCATGATCACTTGGTCTTTGCTGATTTTGACGACATCGTCAGACAAGGCTTGCAGGTAAACCGCGGTCTTTTCGTCGCCTTGGGCCACCGCTTTGGCCAAGGCTTCAACGCGCGCATCGCTCTCGCCAACGGCAATGCCACGAGCCTCGTCCATCGTCAATGCCTGCGCCGCCGTCAGGCCGCACCACAGGCCCGCGATGCACAGGGCGTTTGTCATCCATTTGTTCATCTTGGTCTTCTTTTCAAGTCAAAGGGGAGGGACGCTGCCCTCCCCTTTTTTTCAGAACGCCTTCAAACGATTACTTTTTGGCGGGTTCATCAGGCTTGGTGTCGTTGCCAGGGATGTAGGGGCTCCATGGCTTGGCTTTGACGGGGCCGGGTGTTTTCCAGACCACGTTGAACTGGCCATCGGCCTTGATCTCGCCAATGAACACCGACTTGTGCAGGTGGTGGTTTTTCTCGTCCATCTTGCTGGTGATACCGCTGGGGGCTTTGAAGGTCTGACCTGCCATGGCCGCGATCACTTTGTCGGTCTCGGTGGACTTGGCTTTTTCAACCGCTTGCTTCCACATGTTGATGCCGATGTAAGTGGCTTCCATCGGGTCGTTGGTCAAAGGCTTGTCTTTGTGACCGGCGATGTTTTTGGCCTTGGCATAAGCCGCCCACTTTTTGGTGCTCTCGTCGTTGGCCGGGTTCTTGATGCTCATGAAATAGTTCCATGCGGCCAAGTGACCGACCAGTGGCTTGGTGTCCACACCGCGCAGTTCTTCTTCGCCCACCGAGAAGGCCACCACAGGCACGTCCTTGGCTTTCAAGCCGGCGTTGCCGAGTTCTTTGTAGAACGGCACGTTGGAGTCACCGTTGATGGTGGAGACCACGGCGGTCTTGCCACCGGCTGCGAATTTCTTCACATCGGCCACGATGGTTTGGTAATCGGAGTGGCCAAAGGGCGTGTATTTCTCATCGATGTCTTTGTCAGCCACGCCTTTGCTCTTGAGGTAAGCGCGCAAGATTTTGTTGGTGGTGCGGGGGTACACGTAGTCGGTGCCCAGCAAGACCCAGCGCTTGGCGGCGCCGCCTTCTTTGCTCATCAGGTAGTCCACTGCAGGAATGGCCTGTTGGTTAGGCGCAGCACCGGTGTAGAACACGTTTTTAGACAGCTCTTCACCTTCGTATTGCACGGGGTAGAACAGCAAACCATTCATCTCTTCCACAACGGGCAACACCGACTTGCGGGACACCGAAGTCCAGCAGCCAAAGATGACGGCCACTTTGTCTTGGCCGAGCAACTGCTTGGTTTTTTCAGCAAACAAAGGCCAGTTAGAAGCTTGGTCAATAATCACGGGCTCGAGTTTTTTACCCAGCACACCGCCCTTGGCGTTGATTTCGTCAATGGCCATGAGCACGGTGTCTTTCAACACGGTTTCAGAAATAGCCATGGTGCCCGACAAGCTGTGCAGCACGCCCACTTTGATGGTGTTACCCGCTTGGGCGAAGGCTTGAGATGCCAAAGTCAAACTGCCTGCTGCGACAGCGGCTGCGACAGCCAATGTTTTGAGATTGCCACGACGATTCATCATGAGATCACTCCAATCAAGTAAGTAGGTTGTTCAAACAAAAACGCGGAGACTTGCAACGCTGGAACCTCTCTTGCAATCACCGTGCCAACCTTGGGGTGAACCCTGATAGCGCTTTTTTTTCGCTGTTTTTCCCTAGAGTTTTTTCACGCCTCTATATAGGGCACGCTCTTTGCTACATTTATTTCATCTCATGCACCACTTCAATCAAAGCGCACCAAAATGGAACTTACTCCCCGCGAAAAAGACAAGCTGCTGATCTTCACAGCCGCCCTTTTGGCCGAACGCCGCAAAGCGCGTGGCCTGAAATTGAACTACCCCGAAGCCATCGCGCTCATCAGCGCCGCTGTCATGGAAGGCGCACGCGATGGCAAGACGGTGGCGCAACTCATGAGCGAAGGTCGCACCGTCCTGACCCGCGCCGATGTGATGGAAGGCATTGCAGAAATGATCCCCGACATCCAAGTGGAAGCGACTTTTCCGGATGGCACCAAATTGGTGACCGTGCACCAACCCATTGTTTAATCGCGAGGTAACGTTCATGCACAAGAAACTTTTGACATTCAGTTTTGCACTGTCCCCGTTCACCAACATCGCTTGGGCGCACGAAGGGCATGGCTTGGGCAACAGCCACTGGCACGCCACGGACACGCTCGGTTTTTTGGTGGTCGCCGCTTTGCTGGTGGCAGCCATTTACTTCGGAAAAAAGTGAGCCCCCTATGATCCCCGGAGAACTGTTCATTGACCCCGGCCACCATGCCCTGAATGTGGGCCGCCGCACCTGCACGCTGGTGGTGCAAAACGCCAGCGACCGCCCCATTCAGGTGGGCTCGCACTACCACTTTGCTGAGACCAATGCCGGTCTGAGCTTTGACCGCGCAGCCGCGCAAGGCATGCGCTTGAACATCACATCGGGCACGGCGGTGCGCTTTGAGCCCGGACAACAACGGACGGTGGAACTGGTGGATTACGCCGGTGACCGCGTGGTGTATGGGTTCCGCGGCCTGACGCAAGGGGCACTGAAGCCCGCTCAAGTCGACAAGAAGAAGGCAGACTGACATGGCCCAAATTGAAAAACGTGCCTATGCCGAAATGTTTGGCCCTACGGTCGGTGACCGCGTGCGGTTGGCCGACACCAGTTTGGTCATTGAGGTCGAAAAAGACTTCACGCTGCAAGCCGGTGGCTACGGTGAAGAAGTCAAATTTGGCGGTGGCAAAACCATCCGCGATGGCATGTCGCAATCTCAGCGGACCAACGCTGAGGGTGCGATGGACTGCGTGCTCACCAACGCATTGATCATGGACCATTGGGGCATTGTCAAAGCCGATATCGGCCTGCGCGGCAACCGCATCGCGGCCATCGGCAAAGCCGGCAACCCCGACACGCAACCTGGCGTGGACATTGTGATTGGCCCCGGTACCGAAATCATCAGCTGCGAGGGTTTGATCGTCACAGCAGGCGGCATTGACAGCCACATTCACTTCATTGCGCCACAGCAAATTGACGAAGCGCTGGCCAGCGGCGTGACCACTATGTTGGGCGGCGGCACAGGCCCTGCCACCGGCACTTTTGCCACCACTTGCACGCCGGGGCCCTTCAACATCGAACGCATGATGCAGTCGGCCGATGCGTTTTCGATGAACTTGGGATTTTTGGGCAAAGGCAATGCCGCATTGCCAGCGGCTCTGCATGAGCAAATCAATGCAGGCGCGATTGGCCTGAAGCTGCACGAAGACTGGGGCACCACACCAGCGGCCATCGACAACTGTTTGAACGTGGCCGAGGCCACAGACACGCAAGTGGCCATCCACACCGACACCCTCAACGAGTCGGGCTTTGTGGAAGACACCGTGGCCGCATTCAAGGGCCGCACCATCCACACCTTTCACACCGAAGGCGCGGGCGGTGGCCATGCCCCTGACATTTTGAAAGTGGTGGGAGAGGCGAATGTGTTGCCCTCGTCCACCAACCCCACACGCCCTTACACCATCAACACGCTCGACGAGCATGTGGACATGCTGATGGTTTGCCATCACCTGGATCCGGCGATCGCCGAAGATTTGGCCTTTGCCGAAAGCCGCATCCGCAAAGAAACCATTGCCGCCGAAGACATCCTGCACGACCTGGGCGCCATCAGCATGATGAGCAGCGACAGCCAAGCCATGGGCAGGGTGGGCGAAGTCATCATTCGCACTTGGCAAACCGCCCACAAGATGAAGCAACAACGCGGCAGTTTGCCCGGCGATACCGATCGCCATGACAACGCCCGCGTAAAACGCTACATCGCCAAATACACCATCAACCCTGCCATTGCCCATGGCATGAGCCACGAGGTGGGCAGCATTGAAGTGGGCAAATGGGCCGACTTGGTGATTTGGAAACCCGCGTTCTTTGGCGTTAAACCCGCCATCATCATGAAAGGCGGTTTCATCGCTTTGGCGGCGATGGGCGATCCGAATGCCTCCATTCCCACACCGCAACCCGTGCACTACCGCCCCATGTTTGGCAGCTTTGGCGGGGCGATTGCGCGCAACTCGCTGACCTTTGTTTCTCAAGCGGGCCTGAACGCGGGCATTGGCGATCGTTATGGTTTGTCCAAAACCTTGTCAGCGGTCAAGAACATTCGCAGCGTTGGCAAGCGTCACATGATTCACAATGACTACGCACCCCGCATGGAAGTCGATGCACAAACCTATGCGGTGCGCGCCGACGGGCAACTCTTGGTGTGCGAACCTGCTGCCAGCTTGCCCATGACGCAACGCTACTTTTTATTCTGATGCTTCATTGTTCCAAACTCATGCCGCAAGGCCGTGGCTTAGCCCGCGTGCTGGTGCAACGCGCCAGCACCATCACCCTCGATTGGGACGTGCGCCAAAAAAGCCGCTTTGATGCCACCGACAGCCAAGGGCGCAGCCTGGGCATTTTTTTGCCACGCGGCACGGTGGTCCGCGGGGGCGATGTTTTGGTCGCCGAAGATGGCTCGTTGATCTTGGTAAAAGCCGCGCCGCAAGCCGTGCTGCGCATCACCGCTTGTGCACAACATGGCAGCCCATTTGATCTGACCCGCGCGGCCTACCACTTGGGCAATCGGCACGTGCCGATTGAGCTTCAGGCAGACCACCTCAAAATCGAGCCCGACCATGTGCTGGCCGACATGTTGCGCGCCATGCACATGACCGTGGTGTCGGTGGACGAACCCTTTGAGCCGGAAAACGGCGCCTATGGAGAACACGGTGGGCATGGACATGGGCACGCACATGGACATGAACACAGCCACGAACATGGCCACGAACATGGGCATGGGCATGTGCATGGACCCGATTGCAAGCATGAGCACTGACTCCGCACCTTCCGGCCTGCTGCAGCTGATTTGGCTGGCCTCGCCTGCTCTGCCCATTGGCGGGTTTTCGTATTCCGAAGGGCTTGAGGCTGCCATCGAACAAGGCTTGGTGCATGACGCCGACAGCAGCACCGCCTGGATCGTGGACCAGCTTCACTTGACCCAATCTCGCGGCGACATGGCCGTCATGGCACAAGCGATCCCCGCTTGGCAAAGCGGCGATGCAGCACGCTTGAAAAGCCTGAACCAATGGGTCATGGCCACACGCGAGAGCGCCGAAATGCGCTTACAGACCGAACAGATGGGCCGCTCATTGCTCGACTGGTTGCGCAACTTGCAACAAGCCA
>JACCDY010080276.1_pt1 | contig 16848 bp, 18 predicted proteins | sample 7446391 | NCBI WGS metagenome assembly JACCDY01 (sample SAMN15323451, study PRJNA562643) | freshwater metagenome | isolation source: river surface water | place: USA:Blue River Watershed | collected 2017-08-18
GGCGACGTCAAGATCGTCAAGACCGGTGGCGGCCAGACCTTCGAATCGAAGACCGTAATTCTTGCAACCGGTGCCGCATACCGCGAGCTCGGCATCGACCGCGAAAAAGAACTCAGCGGCCACGGAGTTTCGTGGTGTGCCACCTGCGACGGTTTCTTCTTCAGACAAAAGACCGTAGCCGTGGTTGGCGGTGGCGACAGCGCCATGGAAGAAGCCAACTTCTTGACCCGCTTCGCCGACAAGGTTTACCTGATTCACCGCCGCGACACCTTCAAGGCCTCGAAGATCATGCAAGACCGCGCACTGGCCAACCCAAAGATCGAGGTTATTTACAACAGCGCCGTCGAGTCTCTACACGGCGAAGGCAAGCTCACCGGTGTGACCCTCAAGAGCACAGTGGATGACTCAACCAGCGAACTCGCTCTAGACGGCCTCTTCATTGCCATCGGTAACGACCCTCGCGTTTGGTTGGTCGAAGACCAGATCGAGTTGACCGAAGGCAAGTTCATGAAGGTCGACGGCCGTTCGTCGAGAACCTCGCTGCCTGGCGTTTTTGCCTGTGGCGACGTAATCGACCCAACCTACCGCCAGGCGATCACCGCTGCGGGTTCGGGTTGCGTGGCCGCGCTCGACGCCGAACACTACCTAACCTCGCACTAGGCGGCGCCCGCGCATCCGCGCTCGCTCACTAGACACACTTTTTCAACAAGCCAACTCGCCTGAAATAACTTTGAGGTTTTTGGTCTTACGATTTAGCGAGAGAAAAAGAAAAGAGAAACACAAATGGCAAAGAACGTAACCACCGCCACCTTCACCGCAGACGTGCTTCAGAACAGCAAGCCTGTTCTAGTCGACTTCTGGGCCGAATGGTGTGGCCCATGCCGCCAGGTTGCCCCGATTCTTGACGACATCTCGGCCGAATACGGCGACAAGATCGAAATCGTCAAGGTGAACGTAGACGAAGAGCCTGCACTGGCTCAGCAGTACGGCATCATCAGCATTCCGGCCCTCCAGGTTTTCCAGGGTGGCCAGTTGGTCAAGCAGATGGTTGGCGCAAAGCCAAAGCCAGCTCTGCTCGCCGACCTTGCAGAGTTCATTAACTAACTTTGACCGTCAGGCTGGCCCCTTAGTGGGCTAGGCTTGAGAAAACCCAGCGTTGCGTAAAGCAAATCACGCTGGGTTTTTGTCTTAAGCGCGGATGTTCGGGCAGAGCATCCAAGCAAAAAACAACTCAGTCAACTCAACTGGAGAAACATGAGCAACTCGGGCCAAAAGGGAACCAACTTCGATCAGTGGTTGGACTCTTATGCGGCGCGCGCCAACACTCTTTCGGTGTCTGAGGTTCGAGCGCTGTTCGCCGTGGTTAGTCGCCCCGAGGTTGTTTCGCTGGCTGGTGGCATGCCTTATGTTCACGCGCTGCCGAAAGACCTGATTTCTCGCTCGTTTGAGACTCTGATGGCCGACCGCGGTGACCTTGCCATTCAATACTCGGGTGGACAGGGCGATTTGAAGCTTCGCGACCAGGTTCGCGACCTGATGGCTCTTGAGGGAATCAAGTGTTCGGTCGAAGACATCGTGATGACCACCGGTTCGCAGCACGGGCTCGACCTGATTTCAGGCCTGTTTCTCGACAAGGGCGATGTGGTCTTGGCCGAAGGGCCGTCTTATGTTGGTGCGATCGGCATTTTCAGACATTACGAGGCGCACATTGAGCACGTCGAAACCGATAACGACGGCATTCAGCCCGAGGCTTTGAAAGAAGCCATCGTGCGCCTAAAAACTCAGGGCCGCAAAATCAAGTTCTTGTACCTGGTGCCAAACTTCGCTAACCCATCTGGTGTGACCCTGGCTGACAAGCGCCGCGCCAAAATCGTCGAAATTTGCCGCCGCAACAAGATTCTGATTCTCGAAGACAACCCATACGGTCTGCTCTACTTCGACAAAAAAGTGCCTAATGCTCTGCGCTCGATCGACGACAACGTCATCTATTTGGGCTCATTCAGCAAGATTCTGGCCCCAGGGTTCAGAGTTGGCTACGTTTTGGCACCGCCGGCCATTCGCGAAAAGCTGGTTTTGGCTCAGGAATCGGCCATTTTGTGCCCTTCGATGTTCAGCCAGTCGATGATTAGCGAATATTTGTCGAATTCAGACTGGCAGGGGCAGATCGATACGTTCCGCGGGGTTTACCGAGAGCGCAGGGATGCTGCGCTCGAGGCCTTGGCGGAATATTTGCCAAAGTTATCCACAACCCGCCCAGATGGCGGCTTCTACCTGTGGATAACTCTGCCAGACGGTATCGACTCGAAGGCCATGCTGCCTTTGGCGGTCAAAGAATTGGTGGCTTACACGCCTGGAACCGCGTTCTACGGCGACGGCACGGGTCAAAACAAACTTCGTGTTTGCTATTCGTTCCCAACTCCTGAGAACATCAAGGTAGGCATCAAGCGCTTGTCCACGGTGATAAACCTGCAAACCGAGCTGCTTGAGACCTTCAGCAAGAAGGGTGCAACCAAGTGATTCCAAAGGCAAAAGCTGCGGCGAAGCTCAAAATCCAGATTCTCGCCGGCGGAATCTCGCACGAACGCGAGGTTTCACTCAAGTCGGGCAGACGCGTAGCCGACGCATTGACCGATGCGGGAGCATCGGTGGTGATTCGCGAGCCAGATGCCGCGCTGCTTGCCAACATTCGCAAAGATAAGCCAGACGTTATCTGGCCGGTTTTGCACGGCGCAAGCGGTGAAGACGGCGCACTACGCGACATTTTGGCCCTAACCGGCGTGCCTTTCGTGGGCGCGACGGCGCAAGGTGCTCGTTTGGCCTGGGATAAGTCGATTGCCAAGATTTTGGTCGAGCGCGAGGGTGTTCAGACCCCGGCATCGATCACTTTGCCCAAAGACACCTTTAGAGAACTGGATGCCGAGGGCGTTCTCAAGACGGTCGCCGCCTCGTTGGCACTTCCGGTCGTCGTGAAACCTGCCAAGAGCGGTTCTGCACAGGGCGTGACCATCGTTCGCAAGGCCGACCAGCTCTCGCGCGCCATGATCGACGCTTATGTTTACTGCGATGTAGCGATTATCGAGCGTTATGTCGAGGGAACCGAGCTTGCCATCAGCATCATCGACCTCGGCGCGGGGCCAATCGCTCTACCGGCGGTTGAAATTGAGCCAATTGCTGGGCAGTTTGGCTATCAAGAGCGCTACACCGCAGGCGAAACCAACTATTTCGTGCCGGCACGCATCAAAAAGACCGTTGCCGAGCGCGCAGCCAACATGGCCATTGCCGTTCACGAGATTCTTGGTCTTCGACACCTGTCTCGCATCGACATGATTGTTGATAACAAAGGCGTGGCTTGGTTCTTAGAGGCAAACGTGCTGCCTGGTTTGACCGAAACATCGTTGTTGCCCCAGGCCGTTACTGCTGCAGGGCACTCGCTTGGCGAGGTTTACCTCAACCTGGCGCAGGCCGCCATTCGCAATCGCTAGGCGAAATAGCGCAGCATCACGTATGGAATGGCAATAGCCATCGACAGAGCCGTTGCTGGAATACCGTACTTAGCAAACTGCCAAAAACCGATCTTGTGACCGGCTGCGGCGGCTAAGCCAAGCGCAACTACGTTGGCACTCGCTCCAATTACCGTCATGTTGCCACCAAAGTCGGCACCAAAGGCCAGCGCCCACCAAAGGCCGGAGGCATCCGTGGTCGAATTCGCTACCAACTCAGAAATGACCGGCGACATGCTGGTTACATAAGGAATGTTGTCCACGATTCCAGACACGATTGTCGAGCCAATCATCACAACTAGCGCAAGGTTTGGCAGATTGTCGCCGAAAGTGATCTGCAGCCAGTTCGCAATGGCAGAAATTGCACCAACCTGAACCAATCCGCCGACCATGATGAACAAACCAGCGAAAAACACCAGGGTTTTCCACTCGATGTCCTTGGCCCACTTCTTTACTGGAACTTGAGCAAACAAAATCAATGCTCCCGCGCCAATCAGTGCCACTACCGATGGCTCAAGCGGAAGCCAAGCGTGTGCAACAAAGGCGGCTAGCACCAAACCGAGCACGATCAGGCTCTTGTTCAGTAACGAAAGGTCGGTGATTGCCTCGGCCGGCACAATGTCGTCGAGCTCAGATGGATCTACGCCGCCCTTCAGCTCTTTGCGTGACATCCAGACCAGCAAACCGATCACAGCCCAAGACGCAACTATCGCGCCCGGGGCCATGTGAATCAAGAAATCATTGAAACTCAAGTCCGCGCGGCTGGCGATGATGATGTTCGGCGGGTCGCCAATAAGGGTGGCTGCGCCACCGATATTGCTCAGGATGACTTGGCCGATGATCAGTGGCACTGGCGATGTTTTCATTCGCTTCGCAATCTGAAAACTCATTGGAACGGCGAGCAAAATGGCGGTCACATTGTCGAGAAATGCGCTAGCAAAGCCAACGAAGGCGAGCATGTACACGAAAACACGGCGTGTTTTTCCGTTTGCGACCTTGATAACCCAGAGCGCCAGAGCCTCAAACACGCCTGTGGTGTGCAAAACACCAACGATAATCATCATTCCGAGCAACAGGAAAATGACGTTCCAGTCGATACCGGTGTCGTGGTTGAAGAAAGCGGCCGAACTTGTCGTAATGCCAAGAATCGCCATGGCGGCAGCGCCGACAAGAACGATGCCGATCTTGTTGAACTTCTCGGCGGCGATAAGGGCGTAGCAAACTAAGAAAATTACGATGGCGGCTGCGGCTTGAAAGCCGTTTTTAGGGGTGGGCTCGGTTGAAGCGGCAAGTAATGGGGTGAATTGCGCTAACTGCGCGGCAAGGAACTGCATTGTGGGAGCCTTTCGGGGTCTACGAACAACGTGCCGACCAGACTTCCCAGCTCACCTAGCTACAGTCTAACCCAAACCGCGTCAAGAACTACTTGACATAATAAGTTTATTATCGGCTAGTGCTGCTCGCGTTCGATGCCCATTTCATCGAGGATCCGGTAGAGATCTGCAACGCTACCGAACTCGATGGTGAGCACACCCTTACCCTTGCCAAGCGAAATCTTTGCCTTGGTTGAGAAACGGTCACCAACCTGATCGGCTAGGCCCTTGAGTGAGTCTTGAATTCCACCCGGGCTAACCTTGCCGCGCTTGCCCTCGGGTTTGGCAATGGCAACGAGCTCTTCTACGGCGCGAACCGAAAGGCCCTGCTTGACCACCTTGTCGGCCATTGCCTCCATTGCGGCCTCAAATTCGAGGGCGAGGATGGCGCGGGCGTGACCTGCGCTCAAAACCCCGGCCGCAACCTTTAGCTGAACGCTAGCAGGCAGACGCAGGAGGCGAATGGTGTTGGTGATCTTCGGGCGTGAACGACCGATTCGATCAGCTAGTTCATCCTGGGTGATGCCGAAATCTTCGAGAAGCTGCTGGTATGCGCTCGCCTCTTCTAGGGGGTTGAGGTCGCTGCGGTGCAAGTTCTCGAGAAGGGCATCGCGCAGCATGTTTTCGTCGGCAGTCTCGCGAATAACGGCCGGAATCTTGGCCAAACCCGCCTCTTTGCTAGCTCGTAGACGGCGTTCACCCATGATGAGCTCATAGGCAGGCTTGCCGTCGCGCTCACCAAGGTCGCGCACCACGATTGGCTGAAGCACGCCTAGCTCGCGAATCGAGTGAACCAATTCGGCGAATGCCTCTGGCTCATAGACCGAGCGAGGCTGCTTTGGGTTTGGAGTGATTGCGTCTACATCGAGGTGGCCAAAACGTGCGCCTGGTACTGGCACCAGATTCGACTCATTAGACAATTCGCCCGATTGGGAGTTGGCTTCGCTCACTCCCCCGGCCGGAAAGAACACGTCGATCGGGCGCTCGCCCGGAACCTCTGATGTTGGGATAAGTGCACCGATGCCGCGACCTAGGCCGCCTCTTTTATCTGCCACTTTGAGCTCCTCTGATTGCGATTTCTGCTGCTGCTTCAAGATATGCGATTGCTCCGGCCGAACGACGGTCGTAGGTAACCACTGTTTTGCCATAAGACGGGGCCTCTGAAACCCTTACAGAACGCGGGATGACCGCATCTAGCACTTCTTTAGGAAAGTATCCACGCACTTCGTTGGCGACATCCAAGGCTAGACGGGTGCGGCTGTCGAACATGGTCAATAGCACGGTTGAAACCACGAGTTCGCGGTTAAGAGCTTTGCGAATCATGGCGATGTAGTTCTGAAGCTGCTCGACACCCTCTAGTGCGTAGTACTCGCACTGAATCGGCACCAGGACCTCTTTAGCGGCGACCCAGGCGTTGATGGTTAGCAGACCAAGGCTAGGTGGGCAGTCGATAAAGATGTAGTCGGGCGGGGTAATCGTGGTTTCTAGATAGTGTTCGATGGCGTTGCGAAGGCGCTGTTCGCGGGCGACTAGCGAAACAAGCTCAAGCTCGGCACCGGTGAGGTTGATTGTGGCCGGCACGCAGGTTAGGCCGGGGGCTTCTGGTGACACCTTGATGACCGATTCAAGCGGGATGTCGTTGACCAAAACCTCATAGATGCTTTGAACCTGGGCGTGGTGTTCGATTCCGAGCGCTGTAGAAGCGTTTCCCTGTGGGTCAAGGTCGATCACCAGCACTCTTAGGCCCTTTGAGGCTAGAGCGGCGGCGATGTTTACTGTTGTCGTGGTCTTGCCGACGCCACCTTTTTGGTTAGAAATCGTGAAAACACGGGTTCTCTGGGGTTTTGGCAACACCATTGCATCGATAGCGGCCAATTTTGCGGTGCCTTCGGACAATTCGCGGGCCAACGGGGTGTCGTTCATAAAGTCATCGGGATGTTTCACGTGAAACCTCCTCGAGGGTTCCGAGTGAACCCGGAGCGGTTGAGTTGGCTCCAGATGCATGCCAACCGGTCGGTGATGGGCTGGTTTCATCGCGATTTGCTGGGTAACCGTGGCCAGAAACAACAGTCGGCTGAGTGACGGCGGTGCGCTCGGCCTCAGTTTGCGGGTTTTCGTTGTTTGTCATCGGTTCTTTTCCATCCAGAGGTTCAGATTAGCGTAGTAACGACTACCAAAGTGGGCTCGGCAAGAAACTGCTTACCAGTGTGCACAACTTCGAATCCAGAGATTTTCAGCTTTTTCGCTAACTTCTTGGCTTCTTCAATCTCTTCGGAGGCCTTTGAACCCTTTAGGGCAAGCACTTTTCCGCCATTATTCGTGATCAGAACTGTCAGCCTCAGCAGCTTGGGTAGCGCCGACACCGCGCGAGCAGTCACCAAGTCGAAAACATCTCCGACTTCTTCGGCTCTGGCACGAAGCACTGTGACGTTAGCAAGGCCGAGTTCTGAAGAAATCTGCTTGAGCCAGTCGCTGCGACGCTCCATCGGTTCGATTAGCGTGAAATGAGCATCCGGCTGGGCAATTGCCATCGGAATGCCTGGCAAGCCAGCGCCGGAACCCACGTCGGCAACGGATTTACCTGCGGGTACCAACTCGGCGACAACAGCCGAGTTGAGAATGTGGCGGGTCCAGAGCTTGGGCATCTCTCTAGGGCCGAGAAGGCCGAGAAGGTCGCTGTCTCTAACCAAGGCAGCAGCATAGGCGCGGGCGATTGGCAGTCGATCGCCGAAAATGGCTGCGGCGACCGAGGGTTCGACTTCTGGCTCGAACGACTCATCCAGGTTGCTCTGCTGTGGTGTATCCATGTCTCAATCTTCTTATGTTTCACGTGAAACCATCGGCTTTACCGTCGCTGGCTTCAGGGCAAAAGAAACGGGGCCTGAACGAACCAGGCCCCGAAACTAAAGCTGCTAGTTGGCTGGCTTGACCACGATGTGGCGGTCGCGACCTTCGCCTTCAGACTCTGACACCAAACCGGCACCCGAAACTAGATCGTGAACTATTTTGCGTTCGTATGAAGACATTGGCTTCATGTGTACTGGTTCACCGAGGTCGTTTACCTTGTCGATGATGCGGTTCACGATGCGAGTTAGGTCGTCAACGCGCTTCTGGCGTGAGCCACCTACGTCAAGAATTAGGCGGCTGAAAGAGTTTGTCTTGACCTGCACGGCCAAACGGGTCAGCTCCTGCAATGCCTCAACGGTCTCAGGCTCAGCAATGAGAGAAAGGTTGCTCTTTGGGTCTTCGCTAGAAATCGCTAGGTAAGCACGGCCCTGGCGAACATCAATGTCGATGTCTCCGTCAAGATCGAAGATGTCTAGCAATTCTTCAAGGTAGTCGGCGGCAATGTCGCCTTCTTCTTCAAGAGCTGCAGCGCTGCGAGGCTCGCGGTCTGCGCCACCCTCATTGCTTTCGGCGTCTACCTCTACGGCGTCGGCTTCAAGCACCTCGGGTGCATCCTCGACGATGTCTTTTTCATTCTCAGTCATGATTCCTACTTCTTCTTACGCTTCTTAGAGACAGGCTGCTGGCGCTGTCCCTTGGTTTCTACTTCGATCTCGGCTACGTCGACGATCTCTGGCTTAGGGAGCTTGCCCTTTGCCTCAAGACGTGCTTGACGCTGCTCGTGAGCTAGCGAACCAGGGGTTGGCATGTTCTTGATGACCACATACTGCTGGCCCATGGTCCAGAAGTTGGAAACCAACCAGTAGGTCATAACACCTAGTGGGAACGAGACACCTGAGATGGCAAACATGATCGGGAACAACCACAGCATGATCTTCTGGGTCTGCATGTACTGGCTGTTCTGCAAGTTGGCAGGCGTCTGGTTCTTCGAGATGATCTGCTTTTGGGTGATGAACTGCGATGCAGTCATCAGCACGATCATTACACCGGCAATGATCTGAACAGCGAGTGGATTGTCGGCGTTCTCACCAGGAATGAAGAAGGTTGCCGACAGTGGGGCACCAAAAATCTTCGAGTTAGCAAACGACGTCGCTAGCTCTTGCGACAAAAGCCCAACACCCTGCTTGTTGTGCTGAGCCTCGTTGAGCACGAAGAAAAGCGAGATGAAGATAGGCATCTGAGCAAGAAGTGGTAGGCAAGATGAAAGCGGGTTCGAGCCGGTCTTCTTGTATAGAGCCATCTGCTCTTTGGCGAATGCCTCACGTGAGTCACGGTCGGTCTTGCCCTTGTACTTCTTCTGAAGCTTCTGAAGCTCAGGCTGAAGCAAGACCATTCCACGCTGGCTCTTGATCTGCTTTACGAAAAGCGGAATCAGTGCGGCGCGAACCACGAGCACTAGGCCGGTGATGGCCAGCACCCAGGTGAAACCATCGGCAGCATCCATGCCAACGAAGGTAAATAGCGAGTGGAAGGCCACAAGAATGAGTTCGATCACCCATTTGACCGGATAGAGAAGATCCATTTGGACTACCCTTCTGTTTCGAGTTTGGCCGTAGCCAATCGGAAAAACATTATGTCAAGCAGTAAATACCTGCCCGTTACTGCTATTTGGTAGTGGCAGTGGCCTTGTAGACCACAAAACCCCTACCGTTTACTGCAAATCTCTGTGAACCAGGCTTGACCTCATCTATGCCACCGGCACTCCACGGGTTGCAGCGAATGATTCGCCACAGGGTCAACACCGAGCCAAAAATCAACCCGCGCTGTTGCACCTGCTGCAGTCCGTAAGAGGAGCAGGTGGGATAGTAACGGCAGACATCTCCATAAAGCGGAGAGATCGCCTTGCGCCATCCCAGTATGAAAAGTAAGAACGCGTTTCGCGGCAATAGCCACAACCACACTAGAACTTTCACTTTTCAACCTTCTTGAACGCCAGCTGGGCTGTGTTCAGGAATTCTTCTCGAAGTCTATTCCACTCGGTCTTAGCTGCACCGGTCTGGGCCCGCACCACAAGGGTGTAACCACTCGGATGCTCTGCCAGCACTTCACGCGCAATAGCTCTGAGTCTGCGTTTCACCAGGTTTCTGCCCACGGCCCCGGCAACCGTCTTGCCCACGATAAAACCAAAGCGGGCATGAGACATGGTCTCATCCCGCTTTAGGTAGATGACTAGATGCTGGCTGCCCAATCGCACTCCACCTTTTACTACTAGGCGAAACGCTGCAGAATCGATCAGCCGATTCTCGCGAGCGAGCAAGGGGCTTTTCTTTAGGCCGAAAGCTCGACGCGACCCTTGCGGCGACGTGCTGCCAAGATGGCGCGGCCGGCGCGGGTCTTCATGCGTAGACGGAAACCGTGGGTCTTTGCACGACGACGGTTGTTTGGCTGGAAGGTACGCTTGCTCATTGGTGATCACTCCAAAAAACTGTTTGAGGTTTTCGATGGTGTCAAAATCTGACTAGTTTTGGCTGTGCCGGCAAACCTCTAGGCCGAGCAACCTATTAAACCTAAGGCAATTGTGGGGTTTGGGTCAAGTTTTTTGCCAATTTCTTTCTTTATTATTTAGGGCGATCTTCAAGCCAGAACCACCCTGACTGCGACCGACTCGGATGCACCGCTCTGGCCCCACCCAATTCACCAGATGAACGAACCAGACACACCGGTGAAATTTGCAATTTGGCGAACCAATTCACTTGAATATCACAAGGCGCTTTTGTGTATAGTTGTGAAAACTTATACACAAGTAAAAACCCTTAGTTATCCACAGCTTTTCAACAGCGCCTAACATTGTGGATAACCCCCTACATCCCAGGAGAATACAGTGAACGAGAGCGCACCAGAGGTTGCCCTGTGGCAGCGCACTCTGGAAATTCTCGAACGCGATTCTCGAATCACGGGATCGATGATGGGCTTCGCTGCTCTAGCCGAAGTTAAGGGAATCATCGGCGACACCATCTATTTAGAGGTGCCAAACGACCTAACTCGGTCAATGTTCGAGCAGCGCATGCGCGACATCATCAATGAGGCCTTCGCATCGATCGAAGACAAGCCACCGGTCAGCTCATTCGCAGTTGTGGTGAACACCAGCATCAATGCCGGCTACACCCCGACAACATCTGCCACTTCAGCCACAGCAAACAACTCTGGGCAGGTTGAGTCTCAGAGTTCGGTCGAGAGCTTCGGTGTTTCGAGCACGGATGCTTCAGCATCCGCCCCTGCAGAAGCGTTCGATTCAAGACTCAACGCTAAGTACACCTTTGAAAACTTCGTTATGGGTTCGACCAACATCTTCGCTCGAGCCGCCGCTTTCGCCGTGGCAGAGAGCCCGGCCAAGGCCTACAACCCTCTTTTCATCTACGGAAACTCGGGGCTGGGCAAGACTCACCTTTTGCACGCCATCGGCCACTACGCTCTCAGCCTTTACCCACGCTTCAAAGTTCGCTACGTATCTAGCGAAGAGTTCACCAACGACTTCATCAACGCGATTCAAAACAACCGTTCCGCACAGTTTCTAAACGAGTACCGCAACATCGACATTTTGATGATCGACGACATTCAGTTCTTGGCCGGTAAAGACCAGACCCAAGAAGCGTTCTTTCACACCTTCAACGCGCTACACGACGCCAATAAGCAGGTTGTTATCACCAGTGACGTGGCACCGAAGAACCTTATGGGCTTCGAAGAGCGTCTGGTTTCACGTTTTCAGTGGGGCCTAACCGTAGACATCCAGGCTCCAGAGCTTGAGACTCGCATCGCTATTCTGCGCAAGAAAGCCGAACTAGAGAAAATTCGCGTTCCAGACGAGATTCTTGAGTACATGGCTGAACGCGTTCAGTCGAATGTGCGTGAGCTTGAAGGAACCCTTATTCGAGTTACCGCCTATGCGAACCTAAGCCGCAAGCAGGTCGACATGGCTCTGGTGCAGACCGTTCTAAAAGACATCGCTCCGGTGCATGAAGAGACCGTCATCGCGCCGATCGAAATAATTAACGCCGTATCGAGCTACTACAAGATCACCCCGGATGAGATCTACGGCAACTCTCGCACCGCTGCGATCGCAATGGCTCGCCAGATCGCAATGTACATATGCCGCGAACAGACCAACCTTTCACTACCTAAAATCGGCCAGATTTTCGGCAACCGCGACCACACCACCGTTATGTATGCAAACCGCAGAGTTGCAGAGTGGATGAACGAGCGTCGCTACGTCTACAACCAGGTCACCGAGATCATCAACACAATCAGAAACAACCACCGCGCTTTTTAGTCGCCCACTGCCGGTAGCAGGCAAACATATCCACAAAACCTTCAACAATTGGTTGAGTTATTAAGATGTTTATAAACCTGTGGATAACTGTCGATAACCCCTGAATTACTGTGAAATAGGGTTGCCTGGGAGTGTAAAGCTCTAGAACTACTAACAACTGAGTGAGTTATCCACAGATTTGTGCACAGTTGTGTATACATCTTTCACTGATGTAGTTATTAGTAAACAAAAAGGAACGGCTGGGTTATCCACACTTTGCACAGGGGTTAATAAGGCTATTAAAGAAAAAGAATTACTTAGCTAAACCCATAACAAAGCAAAAACCCGAGTTTGTGCATCCCATTGATTAATCGATCTGCCAAAGTGCACGGTAAGGCCCTTTCTCCCTTTAGTGACAAGGTTTTTGTGGCAGACTTGTCTGCAACCGAAGAATTCTCTTCTCATTCGTAGAAAACCTGGTTCAAAGTGAAGTTTCAAGTAAACCGCGATGCCCTGAGTGAAGCCGTCTCATTTGTCAGCCGCTTGCTTCCTCAGCGAGCTCCAATGCTTATCCTCACCGGAATTCTTATCGAGGCAGATGCAAACGCGCTTCGACTATCGGTGTTCGACTACGAAGTGTCTGCTCAGGTTGAGATCGTTGCAAAGGTCGAGGGCTCTGGCCGAGTTCTAGTTTCTGGCCGCCTCTTGAACGACATTGCTAGCAAGCTACCTAACGCCCCTGTAGAAATCGAACTAGAGGGCAACAAAGTAAACGTCAAATGTGGAGCTGCCAAGTTCTCACTGGCGACCATGCCGATCGAGACATACCCACCACTTCCTGAAATGCCGCCAGTTGCCGGAACCGTTCCTGGCGAAGACTTTCAGCACGCAGTTGCTCAGATTCTTCCAGCGGTTTCAAAAGAGGATGTCACCCCTCAGCTCAACGGTGTTCTAATCGAAGCTGGCGACAAGGCACTAACCCTTCTGGCTACCGACCGTTACCGCGTAGCAATGCGCGATGTTTCATGGAAGCCACAGTCGAGCGCAATCGGAAGCACCTCACTGGTTCCTTCACGCATTCTTAGTGAAGTTGCCAAGAACTTCAGCCACCAGGGCGACATTCAAATTGGTCTAAATGTTGACAGCGACAAAGAGATCATCGGTTTCTCGGCCAACAACCGGTCGGTCACCACAATTTTGATGAAGGGCACCTTCCCTCCAGTGAAGTCGCTGTTCCCGGCCGAAATCGCAGACTTTGCCATCATCACAACTCAAGACCTTGTCGACTCAGCAAAGCGCGTCGGCCTAGTTCTAGAAAAAGAATCGCCAATCAAATTTGATTTCAAGGATGGTTCGGTGACACTTGACGCAAGTGGCAACGAAACAGCCCAAGCTTCAGAAAGCATCAGTGCCGAGCTTTCTGGCAAAGAAATCGTTGTATCACTGAAGCCGCAGTTCCTCATTGAGGGTCTAGCCGGTGTTCACAGTGAGTTCGTGAAGATTGCCTTCACACCAAGCAACGATCCAAACAAGCCAGGTCCGGTATTGATCGCAAGTCACGGCTCGAAAGAGAAGACCGACAGCGACACCTATCGTTACCTGCTACAGCCGAATCTACTCAACCGCTAAGCGGTATTCGAAAGGTAATTAAATGCACATCGGTCTAATTGGTCTTGGCAAAATGGGCGGGAACATGCGCTCACGTCTTCGCAAGAACGGCGTAGAAGTAACCGGTTACGCTCGTCAGCGCGACATCTCAGATGTTGGCTCGGTAGAAGAATTGGTCGCAGCTCTGCCTGCACCACGCACCGTTTGGGTCATGGTTCCACACGGCCAACCAACCGACGAAGTAATCAACGAACTAAAGAAGCACCTTGAGCCTGGCGACCTAATCATCGAAGGTGGCAACTCACGATTCAGCGATGACATTCGTCACGCAGAAGAACTAGAGCCTCTAGGTATCGGTTACCTAGACTGTGGTGTTTCTGGTGGAGTCTGGGGTCTAGAAAACGGATACGGCCTTATGGTCGGTGGCCCAGCCGAACTAGTCGAGCGCGCAATGCCGATCTTCGATGCACTTCGCCCAGAGGGCAAGCGCGAAGAGGGCTTCGTTCACGTGGGCGACACCGGTGCTGGTCACTACGCCAAGATGGTTCACAACGGCATCGAGTACGGAATGATGCAGGCCTTCGCTGAAGGTTACGAGCTTCTAGAAAAGAAGAGCATCATCAAGGATGTTCACGGCACCTTTGCCGCATGGCAGCGTGGCACCGTGGTTCGTTCATGGCTACTCGACCTGCTAGTTCGCGCTCTCGAAGAAGACCCGAACCTAGACAACATCAAAGGCTACGTAAACGACTCGGGTGAAGGTCGCTGGACCATCGAAGAGGCAATTGCAGAGGCGGTTCCAATGCCGGCAATCACCGCTTCGCTTTACGCTCGCTTCGCAAGCCGCCAAGAAGACTCGCCTGCCATGAAGGCAGTAGCAGCTCTTCGCAACCAGTTCGGTGGCCACGCCGTCGTCAAAAACGACAAGTAAGCCAACCGCGCCAAGAAGTTCTAACGTCTAGGGGCGAGGGTTATGTATGTAAAGCATCTAACCCTCGCCTCTTTTCGTAACCACGGCAGTACCGATGTTGCGCTAGAGCCGGGCATCAATCTTTTCGTCGGCCGAAATGGCCAGGGCAAAACCAACCTCGTCGAGGCGATCGGCTATTTGAGCACGCTTACCTCACACCGCGTCGCCGGGTACCAGGCACTTATTAAGGCGGGTGAGCCTGCAGCGATCATCCGCGCTCTGGTTTGCCATGAAGACCGCGATATTTTGCTTGAGCTCGAGTTAAATCGCGAAGGCAAAAACAAGGCGCGCATGAACAAGGCCGACCTGCCGCGCGTGCGCGACATGATTGGCGTTATTTCTTCTGTTACTTTCGCCCCCGAAGACATCGACATCATTCGCCGCGACCCAACCAATAGGCGCGGTTTCATAGACGAGCTGGTTGTGCAGTATCGCCCGCGCATGGCCGGCGTTTACAGCGATTACGAGCGTGTGCTGAAGCAGCGCAACAGTCTGCTCAAATCGGCAAAAATCACTAAGACTACCGGCTCGGCACTTAGCACCCTCGAGGCCTGGGATGCATCGCTGGTGCAATACGGCACCGAGATTGTGTCGGCCAGGCTTGAAATTGCGCGGATGCTCGAACCGCACCTATTCACCGCCTACCAGTCGATCGCTACGAGCAACAACGAACCAAGGTTGCTCTACAAGTCTTCGCTGCTGGGAGACCGGCTACCAAACTTATTTGGCGAAGAAACCGAAGAAGACGACCTCGAGTATCTCGAAGACAGCGACAAAGACACCATCGCCAAGCTGTTCAGCGAGAAACTCGAAAAGGTGCGGCCGAAAGAACTCGAGCGCGGGATCACGTTGGTGGGGCCTCAGCGCGATGACCTCGTGTTGATGCTTGGGCCGCTGCCGGCGAAGGGTTACGCCAGCCACGGCGAAACCTGGTCATATGCGCTGGCGTTGCGCCTAGCATCCGTGGAGTTATTGAAAAAAGAGAGCCGCACCGGAGACCCCGTTCTGATCTTGGATGACGTGTTCGCCGAACTCGATTCTGGCCGCCGCTTGCGCCTTGCCGAGCTGGTGGCGAACAATGAACAGGTGCTCATCACCGCCGCAGTTGCCGAAGACGTGCCGGTCATTCTCACCGCCACGCGCTTTGCCGTGAGCGAGGGTCAGGTGACGCGCGCGTGAGTGACGAGAAAATGTCGGCCGCAGACTTTGCACAAGAGTTTTATTGGCGGATGCGCGAGGCAGCCACCGGGCGACGCATGACCCGCGACCAAAAGCGCATCGAGGCCGGCAAGGCCAAGGCCAAGTCGAAGCCGTTCGACAACGGGCGCGACCCAGTGACAGCGATGTCAACCTTGGATGCTCTCATCACCGATTTTCGATGGACCGGCGAAATGGCCGAGGCCGACCTTCACGTGCACTGGGCCGAGGTGGTTGGCGCAGACAACGCGGTCAACTCGAAGCCCGAAGAAATCGTCGACGGAACCCTCACGATTCGGTGCAAGTCGACCGCTTGGGCAACGCAGCTGAGACTTATGGCTCCCCAGATTCTAGAGCTCGTAAATGCCCGCTACGAATCGCTCGGAATCACCGCAATCAAGACCCTCGGGCCCGATGCTCCGAGCTGGAAAAAGGGCCCAAGATCGGTGCCCGGACGAGGCCCTCGAGACACCTACGGGTAATCTCGAAACCGTTGCCAAAACGAGACCTTGGCAAAACGCGACTTCCGCGTAAATAAAGGGCAAAACGGCCCATCAACCCGCTGTGGATATCCCCGATTTTGTCGCGCATCCGAGGTAAAATCGAAGGGTTAGTAACCCCGAATTTAAGTCGACCGCCGAGGTCGCAGTTCATAGGGCCTAATCCAGCAAAAAGGAGTACCAACTAAAAATGTCTACACCCGAAAACAGCGGCTACGAAGCCGGAAATATTCAGGTTCTCGAAGGCCTAGAAGCTGTTCGTAAACGCCCCGGAATGTACATCGGTTCAACCGGGCCCCGTGGTCTGCACCACCTGGTTTACGAGATTGTCGACAACTCGGTAGACGAAGCTCTTGCTGGTCACTGCGATTCGATTCAGGTCACCATCACCAAAGAGGGATGGATTCGCGTTCAAGACAACGGTCGAGGCATTCCCGTTGCGGTTCACCCAACCGAAGGCGTTTCAACTGTTCAGGTTGTTCTCACCATCTTGCACGCCGGAGGTAAATTCGGCGGTGGCGGATACGCGGTCTCGGGTGGTTTGCAC
>JACCDY010609009.1_pt1 | contig 16837 bp, 17 predicted proteins | sample 7446391 | NCBI WGS metagenome assembly JACCDY01 (sample SAMN15323451, study PRJNA562643) | freshwater metagenome | isolation source: river surface water | place: USA:Blue River Watershed | collected 2017-08-18
AGCACCTGCGATTGCCGCTCCAGTCCACGCAGCAGGACGTATTGCCTGACCACTTCAGCCGCCAGACCAAGCCGTTGCGCCCGTTCCAGATCGGCCGCCGCCTGCGACTCGGCCACCGCAGCTTCAACCCGACGACGGTTGCCCCCCCAAAGGTCGAGCTCATAAGATAAATCCAAGCCACCCTGATAGCGATCGCGCTCCAACGGAATGCTCAATCCCGCCGGAAGCTGGGCCCCCACCGCATCTTGCGAATATCGCTGAGTCATTGCGGATCCTCCAAGGTCCAACATCGGGAACATCCGCGCGCGATCCACCCCCACCAACGCCCGCGATGTCTCCACCCTCGCCTGCGATGCCTTCAATGACGGGTTGCCCTGCATGGCTTGATCAACCAACTGGTTCAGTTGCTTGTCCCCGAACAAGCGCCACCATTCACCGGGCAAATTCGTGGCTGCCACCACACCCTGCCGCTTCCAGCTCAACAATCCGGAAAACGTCGGAGACTGAAAGTCCGGGCCTACCGAACAAGCACCCAGCAGCAGCGCGAAGATAGGAATGATCGGTCGTTGAAACATGATCGTTGGAAGTGATGTCGGCATTACTCGCCCCGCTGCACGTAAGGATAGTCGAAAGGCACCTGTTGCGCCAGCACGAGTCCATCGGACTTCCATTCCCAGACCTGATTGGGCGAAACCCTGGCCCGGAATCGTTTACCGGAATGCTGCAGGCTGATATCCTTGGCCTGCGCATCCACCCCGACCACCGACAACACCTTGCCCTCGAGATCGGTGATCACCCGCATTCCCGCACTGCCCACAAACACTTCCTTCCCATCGATGAATGCCACCAGGTTGCCCCTGCGCCTGAGGTGCATCTCAAACACATGCCCTCCCCACTTCTGGGTGTAGCTGAGATTTCCGCGTTGATCCTGAGCCAAATCCGCAATCATCCCCCAACTGTCCGGCTTCAATCCGGTCCACCACACCTGACCCTTCTCGACATCGATGCAAATGCCATGCATCCGGGCGACGTATTCCTGCATCGCCAGAATCATCGGCCCGTAACCATCGCCATTCGAAAGCGAAGGCACCCCGGTATCCGGATCCAACTGCTGCGAAAACTGGCCGTTGACCTCCAGAATCGGCAGCAATTTTTTTCCGATCAAGGCGACCTCGGCATGATGCCCGTAGCGCTCCAAGGCGTGGATCGCCCGCTGGTATGTCAGCCCCTGCGGCTGACCGCTCCAGTTGTTGCGGCGCTTGTTCAGAAACAGCCGCTCGTTGCGGGCAATCGATGGCAACGGCACCGGCGTCCAGAATTCGTCGGGATTGAACAGGTGGTGCTTGATGAAGGCATCGGCCATCTCCTGGGTGAACAACCCGAACCACATGCAGCGCAGGTTGTTGTGGATCAATTCCGGCAACACCTTGCCCTCGCGGTCGCGATCGAAGCAGGCATGCCGCTGGGGATCCCAGAGTTTGTCGATCACCCGCTGGCGCACCTCCTCGGCGGACTTGCTCCATTTCTGTTCATCACCCGTGCCCAATTCGCGCGCAATCTTCGCCAGCACTTCACGCCCGCTGTAGCTGTAGGCCATGATGTCCATCGACTGGATCGGCATGCGATGCCCCTCCGGCATTTTCGGCAAGCCGGGCGCCTCCGTCCCCGGTGCCTGCTCATACGGCCAGTTCTCCCGAGCTCCGCGCTCGTGCAAGCGCGTGCTGCCATCCTCCCCGGTATCCCACACGCACCAGGTTTCCAGCAACCCGTCGCCATTCGAATCCCGCGTTCGCCACAAATACGCGTCATGCCGCTCGAGGGCCACCGCCAAGTGCTGCAGATAATCGCGGTTTTTTCCCGCCCAGAAATACATCCGCCATGCCGGCTCTGGAAAACAATAGCCCTGGAACATCTCGAAATCGGCGACGATCCCGTGTTCCTGCCTCCACTCAAAACCCGCAGGAAAACCTTGCTTCACCCAATCCTTCTCCTGAACCAAGCGACCCGGAATGACCATTCCGGGCAAACGACCGTCCGCGCGCTGCCCACGGATGAAAATCACCTGATTGTTCATCGCCACCTGCAGGTCGTGACGGGCATACATCTCGCCGCCCATCGGCTGCGTCTCGAGCCAAGCGTTGCTGTAGCCGCCACCCTCGACGAGAATCGTCATCCCCGGCGCAAATTCCGTGAGATTGTTCTTCAACTGACGCATCCCGCGATCATGCAGCTCCTGCAGATCCTGCGCATCGGTCACCAGCGACATGCCGGTCCCACCCTCCACTGCGATCATCGAGCGATGCAAACCGTCCGCCAGCAACGGATCACCCGCAATCATCAGCACGGCAAGCAGCGTCATGGACATCCATTTGACCATGGCAAGAACCTGAGCCATCTCCGACATCCTGTCCATCTCGGATACCGGTCCTGATGATCAGGCTGGACCCCGACAGGAACGATCGATGATTGCCGATTGTCGATGTTGGATCTGGCCAACGCCCTACCTGGCTCCATTCAACAATCAGCCCTCCGCCATCGGCATTTTTTAACTGTGGAATCGCCAAAATCGGGCTACAATCACCCCATGTCGTCACCCGACCCATGGATCCTTTCCCACGAAACCGGAGAGCCCTTCACCCATTGCATCCACTGCCGGCTACCACTGCACGAACTCGACAGCCCTTGGCTCATCAACAAGGACTTCCACAAGGGCGAATGCGTGATGGAATACGCGATCTGCCAGCGCTGCCGCGACGAGGTCAGCCAACAACTTTCCACCGAATCGAAACAAGCGGTGCGCGAATTCCTCGAGCAGGAGATTCCATGGCAGGAACGCATCAGCAGCCTGATCATGAATCCGGACCCGGGCACCCGCTACGAATCGTGCATCGCCTGTGAAATCCCGCGTGATCAGTGCAAGGGATTCGCCACCTCCACCCAGTTCGATGAACGCGGCGACCTGATGCTTGGTGCCCTGCCGTTGATGATGTGCGACAACTGCACCGCGAAGATCACCGAACGCTTGTCGCAAGCCAGCCGTGACGCGTGGGACCGCTTCCTCAGTGATCATTTCGACTGCCCACCCCACCAGTCCAAACTACCGGGCTGGCTCTGAAGGCAATGCCCTTCCTCAAGCGAGCGCTTCGTTGAACGCCGCCTGGAACACACTGATCACATGCTCTGTCGGCTCACTGCCGACCGACACCCGCAACAGGTTCGTCGGCACACCACAGGCCTCGGTCCACTCGGTCTCGAAATAATGCGCCAACAGGACATACGGACAAACCAAGGTGAACGGCGTGCCGAAACTCGGCCCCTTGCAGCACTTCAAGGCATCATACACCTTGGGGGTCTTCTTCGGCGATTTGAGGATGAATGACAACAAGCCGCCGTAAGCACCCTCCCCGCGCATCACCGCTTCGTAGAGTTCGCGCTGATTGAGCGAAGGATGCCACACCTGATCGACTGCCGGATGCTCGGACAACCATTTGGCAAGCGCCAACCCGTTGGCATTCACCGCCTTCATCCGCTTGGCATAGCCCTTGATGTTGGAAAGCAGCACCTGCGCATCCGCGACATACAAGGGCGCCGTCTCCGCGGCATCCTGAACAAGCAGCGGCTGAAGATGATCATGCAACGGCGACGCCGGATTCACCGCAGCCATGCCAGCCATCACATCGCCTTCCCCGGACACCCATTTGGTCAGGCTGCCAGTGACGACATCGGCGAATTTCAAAGCGTCGATATTGTACGGCCCTGTCGCGGAATCGTCGACAATCAGGGGTGTCCCGCCCTCGCGGCATGCCTGGGCCACCCGCTTCAGATCCACCGTCCGCAACAAGGGATTGCTGGGCACCTCCGTGAACACCCCGGCAAATTCCCCCTGACGGATGCGCATCAGCGCCTCATCGAACGATTCACCCTGCGCTTCATTCAAATAAACCACGCCAGGGCCGAAGTGTTCCTGCACCTTCAGACAATCAACGTAGGGGAATTCCAACTGCAGGGTCTTGCGCCCCTCGGCGACCCCGGGCAGGGCACGCAGCACCGCGGTAATGGCGGCCATACCACTGGAAAAAACCGCAATATCCTCCGCTGGCGCCTGCACGAACTTCGCCAGCGCCCGCGACACCAAGGCCGACTTGCTGCCGGACTTCAATTGGCCGTCGAGATAGTCCTGCGCCTGGCGGCTGCTGATGATCTCACCCGAGAAGCGCCAATAAAGCTCGGCATTCTCCTTCGCCTTGGCAGGCACAATGAGAGCCTGCAGGCCGTGAAAGCTGCTGATCCTGACCGCTGCCTGCGACTGGACTTCCACCCAACGGTGCGCCTTGAGCACGGATGAACGCGTCGGAAACACCAACACTTCCTCGTTCTCGGAAGCCACTTCCTTGCGCGCCAGCTCGAACACCCGCTCCACCGCCGGATGACGGAAGAAGCGCGGGTAGCCGAGGCGCATCTTCTTGATCACTTTCTGCCGCTTCTCCTCGTAGCCGACGATCGAACTCCAGGTCGGCAACGCGACTGAGCAGGCATGGGGTGAATCCGGGAGCGGTTGCCCCAGATCACTCTCCTGCCATGCCGGGTTGGCGGTTAGGTCGCGCGTCACATCCCCTCCATGCAATGCCAGCCCACGATGGGCAAGCCGGATTGTAGACGAAATCAGCGTAAAACACGGCCAATCCGGCGGACGATGCCCCGTGGAACATGGCGGCTGAGCCGGGGAACACGGAGGCCGACGATGCAGGCGATGCAAGCGGCATGAGAGCCCTGTTCCCCGCGACGCCTCAGTATTTCACCGGACAGCCGTATGGCTTGTTCTTGGCCTGCGCGACTTCCTTACCCGCCAGCACCGCATCAAGCGCGTTCTTGAACCATGGCTCGGCTGTCGCCACATCCTCCTGCTTGACGCTGGGGACCGAGTCGATCGCACCGTTGTAAGCCACCTTGCCCGTCGCATCGATGATGAACAGGTGGGGCGTGACTTTGGCATCGTATGCCTTGCCGATGCTCCCCTCGGGGTCGATCACGACATGGCTGGCGGCAATGCCCTGCTTGGCAGACGACTCGGCCATCTTCTCGGCCGACAGATACCCTTGCTTGCCCTCGGCCGAAGAATTGATGGTGATCCAGACCACCCCCTTGCCGGTGTATTCCTTCTGCAGCTTGGGTAGGTTGCCGGATGCGTAATGCTTCTGGACGTATGGGCAGCCGAAGTTGATCCATTCCAGCACCACGACCTTTCCTTTCAATGCCTCCAGCGATACATTGGCGGATTTCACATCCTTGGTTTCGATCGCGGGTGCCGCTTGGCCGGGGTCGGCGGCCAGGAGTGGCAGGCTGCTGCTGATGGCGGTGAGGGCGGTAAAGAGGATGGCTTTCATAGGTGGTAGAGGAATTTCGCAGGGTAACATGCGCAGACCTTGCCACCTGTCTACGGGTTTTTTCACGGTTTGGCTGGAGGGCTCCACTGCAGGATCCACGGCCGCTGGCCGGGGCTTGGGGTCAGCCAGAATACCAGCGGCGGCAGCGGCCCCTCAGCATACTCGCTTTTACCAGCGACCACCCCGTGTGCCGCCTGACGCGCCAGCGGCGACAGCACCAGCGGCGACTTGGGGTCAATCACATCGGGCGTCACCGGCCAAAGCTCCGGCCGGGTGGCGGATGCTGGTATGCCCGCAACCCTCAAGTCCAAGGAACGGCCACGGTCCACTACTTCCAGCACCATTGACTCCGGCGCCGACACCGGTGTCATCGCAAACGCCGCTTCAATCGCCTGCGCCTCAGGCGTCGCCGCCAGTTCACCCGGCCGCAACCGCAACTCCAACTGCGCCTGACCCGGCACACAAGCGCCCTCATGGCAGGCCAACCAAGACAGCTTGGCCATGAGCACGACCTCCTCCCGGAAATCGGCCGGCACCTCCACCGCGGCCGGAAACCAGCAAACCCCCTCGTAACCAAACCCATGCAACTCGCCGGTCTTGAAGCGGACCGGGGTCAGAAATTCAGGCCCCTTCACCTTCCAACCCTGCGGCAAAACCCACTCGACCTCGACTGGCAGCCCGGATTCCCCGGGATTGAGCCAATAGACATGCCACCCCGGCCTCATCTCCATACGAATGCCGGTTTTGAGAACCTTGCCTGCTTGAACCGACGCCGATTCAGTGAACCAAGCCGCCTGGCACGGGACCTCGTCGCCAAGGCCACGGCTGATGATCAACAGGCAGATCCATAATGAACGGGTAAATGGGATCACCATGGCATCATGCAGGCTGAACACCCGCTCCGCAACCGATTTCAACTCCTACCGGCAAGCTTCCTTGGCGACCCGGCCAGGCTCGTCAACGAGGCGGCCAATGAATGCAATTCAACACATGCGGCAAAAATCGATCTTGTTAGGAAAAATGAAAATGCTAGGAATAGACAGCACTCTGCCAGTTCACGGCGTGTGTTCCCCCCAGGTCCGGATCGTTGGAAACACTGGAACATCACCATGGGAACATCCACTTCGACTGAACTCAGCGCCAATCCCGACACCTTCCTTGTCACCTGCCCGAGCTGCAACAGACAAGTACGTCGTCAGTTGATGACCTTCAAACGCGGCATGAGCCGCAACAGCATCCATCTCTCGTCAATCGTCGCCCCCTTCATCAAGCCACCCGGTGGGCGCGGCCACTACTGCGAATATTGCCGCTGCATGTTCAACATCAAACGCGACCCGATGCCACCGCTCTATTACGCGTGGCTCGCCGTGCTCACGGTCCTGATCAGCACCCTGATGGTGATTCTCTACCTGCTGCTCCGCGGGAATTAGACAAAGCTGTCACCAAAAACGACTGCAGGCCCTGAAATCGATCAACTGCGGGCTTTTCCAGATCAAGTCCGGTGGGCTAGCATTTCGATTGAGGAGCTGACCATGAATGATCAATACCCGCTGCGTATCGGACTGTTCGGAATCGGACTGGAGGCCTACTGGCCGCAGTTCGAAGGTTTGAAACCCCGGCTGGAGGGCTACCTCAACACCGTGGCCGGACACATCGGCCGCAACGGCGTCGAGCTCATCAACCTCGGGCTGATCGACTCGCCGGAAAAAGCCATGGCCGCCGGACATGATTTCCGCCGCGCCGATGTCGATCTGATCTTCCTGCACGTCACCACCTACGCGCTGTCATCCACCGTGCTGCCGGTCGTCCAACGCGCCAAGGTGCCGGTGATCATCCTCAACCTGCAACCGGTCGCAGCCATCGACTACAGCACCTTCAACCGACTGGGCAACCGCACGAAAATGACCGGCGACTGGCTCGCCCATTGCGCGTCCTGCCCGGTCCCCGAAATCGCCAACGTCTTCAACCGATGCGGCATCGACTTCCACCAGATCACCGGGGTGATGGAGGACAACAGTCCGGTCTGGCAGGAAATCCACGACTGGGTCGATGCCGCCCGCGTCGCCCACACGATGGCCCACAACCGGCTCGGACTGATGGGGCATTACTACAACGGCATGCTCGACATCTACTCCGACACCACCAACCAGGTCGCCCATTTCGGTGGCCACATGGAAATCGTGGAAGTCGAGGAACTCGCCGCCCTGCGGCGCACGGTGACCCCGCAGGAAGTCGCAGCGAAACTCGGGGAATTCCACGCCAATTTCGACATCCAGCCGGACTGCGCACCGGAGGAACTCGAACGCGCGGCCCGCACGTCGGTGGCACTCGACAAGTTGGTTGAACAAAAGAATCTCGGTTCGATGGCCTACTACCACATGGGTAGCGGCAATGACGAACAGGAGGACGTGATGAGTTCGGTCATCCTCGGCAACTCGCTGCTCACGGCCAAAGGCATTCCAGTCGCCGGCGAATACGAAGTGAAGAACGCTCAGGCGATGAAGATCATGGACAGCTTCGGTGTCGGCGGCTCATTCACCGAATACTACGCCATGGATTTCAACGACGACATCGTGCTCATGGGCCACGACGGCCCGGGTCACATCCAGATCGCCAACGGCAAAACCAAAGTGCGCCCACTCGACGTCTATCACGGCAAAGTGGGTCGCGGATTATCGGTCGAGATGAGCGTGAAACACGGACCGGTCACCCTGCTGTCGGTCGTCGAAGCCAGCGGCGGAAGGATCAAGCTGCTCGTCGCCCAAGGCGAGTCGGTCCCAGGACCGATTCTCGAAATCGGCAACACCAACAGCCGCTACCGATTCCCCATCGGCGCGCGCGCCTTCGTCGAAGGCTGGAACGAACAAGGGCCCGCCCACCACTGCGCCATCGGCGTCGGCCACATCGCCGACAAATTGGACAAACTGGCAAAGCTGCTCGGCATGGAAATGGTGCAGGTCTGCTGAGCGATCACTGGACACCTACGACAGCCACTCATCCTGCAATCAGGCATGCCGGCACTCCGTCTGGCCCCAAGGGAGAATCAAACTCTCCCAAGCTGGGGTAGATGAAGCATACCCATCCCACCGGGATTGCTTGCCAAACCATGGGCTGGTAAATATTGAACATTACAGCCTCGCAGCCATCCACATGCCGAAACGACACACCTTCCGCACGGAGAACGAACTGTTTCATGCGGACACGTGCGAACCGCTCAAGCAGGCGGTGGTGAACCAGCGCTTGAAACTGGAAGCACTCGGCCGCGGATCCTACCCTGGCGAACGCCTACCGAACAACGATCTCAAGGAACTCTGCATGGCCGGATACTGGAATGCCACAGCCCCTCAGGACTGGGGCCTCGACTGGCATCGCAACGAGGGCATCGAGATCGGCTATGTCAACGCCGGCAAGCTGCCCTTCAGCGTGGGTGAAAAATCCATGACGGTGCAACCGGGCTACCTGACGATCACCCGCCCATGGCTCAAGCACCGCGTCGGCAACCCGCACGTTCCTGCCTCGCACTACTCATGGATCATCCTGGATGTCGGCGTGCGCCGACCCAACCAGACGTGGCGATGGCCGAAGTGGATGCTATCGCCTAAGACGGAACTCGATCGCCTCACCAGCATGCTGCGTCAGAATGAAGAACCGGTGTGGCATGGCAACCGCCGCATCGCGGAGTGCTTTTCGCGACTCGATAGCACCGTGGCCGCAGGCAATGGCAGCTCCAACCTCGCGCTGCTGAAGATCGTCATCAACGAACTGATCGTTCTGCTCACGGAGGTCCTGCAGGAACACAATCCCCGCCTCGACGCCTCGCTGCACGGCAGCGAACGCACGGTGAAGCTGTTCCTCGAATCACTGGAGGACCGTCTCGACGAACCCTGGACTCTGGAGTCGATGGCCAGCGAATGCGGACTGGGCCGGACACAATTCGCCAACCTGTGCAGAAAATCGGTCAACCTGAGCCCCGTCGAATACCTCATCCACCTGCGCATGCGACACGCCGCCACACTGCTCCGTCGACAACCGCAGATCGGCGTCACCGAAACCGCATTCCGCTGCGGCTTCCAATCGAGCCAGTATTTCGCCAGCACCTTCCGCCAATTCCACGGACAAAGCCCGTCGGAATTCCGCAAAAGCGGCAAGTCCTAACCGGACGGCCCGGCAATATCCGCCTGTATCCACCAGTGGAACAGGGCCGCCAATGCCCGTTTGATCAGGCAATTTCGCGATCTTTCACGCTTCGCAGAAAAAAAATTAAGAAAATTCAAATAAGATGCCGGCAACTGGTTCGTATTAGCAGCAACAAGCACCAACGCCATGATCCACCTCTTCAACGACCCTCACTTCTCGGCCAAGCCCGACACCAGCGCCTCCGTGCTGGAGTCCGCGATCGTCTGCGCCCTGCTGGATGGCGACTTGAAACCGGGAGACCCGATTCCTGCGCATGACCAACTCTCGCAGGACTTCCAGATCCCGCTCAGCGAGGTGCTCACCGCGGTAAGCAACCTGCTCTCCCAGCGGATCCTGCGCCAGGACGCGAATGGCAATCTGTTCATCCAGTTCCGCGCGATCCCCACTCTCGAGATGCGCCAGCAAGCCTTCGTCATGCGCGCCCGCCAACTGATGGATGTCGCCCGCCAATGGGAACTTCCCAGCGCTTGCATCCCCTCTCTGATTTCCAGTGCCGCCCAACAGGTGGCCTGAGCAAGGATTGGATATTGAAAATTGAAGATTGATGATTGGATAAGACACGGGAACAAAGCCACCGGCTCGGATAGCTGAATTCCCGCCGACGTCCGACAGTCCTCAACCCTCAATTTTCAATCCATCAACCGCTGCCATTTCCATGGCATGCACTTGGCTGCTTACTGCCCTACTTTACTCACGAACTTCGAAGGGCATTGTTCGCTTCCTCAAGCTCTTTAATGGTCGGAGACCATGAGCAAGCGAAGGGTGTCATTTTCTTTCCATCTGAGCCCTTCGACGCACTGCGTTTGCTCAGGGCACCATTCGACGCGCTTCGCTTGCTCATGCTATATTTACCATTCGACGCGATCCGCTTTTTCTTGGTCGGAGACCATGAGCAAGCGAAGCGCGTCGAATGGTGCGCGCTGCAGGGTTCGAATCTATTTGAGGCTGTTCTCAATTCGGACATACGGCGCGAATCCTTGAGTTTACGTTGTTTTTGATACCGAAAAATGGCTATTTCCGCGACTGGCGCTCGTTTCATCGGAACTTATCGGAACCTTATTTGAGGTCTGATGGCCGCATTGCGAACCATGCTTCACCCTCTTCTTTAGCTTTCGGGTTGTGGTAATGTCGTTTGAGCATGCCCACCGAATTTCCCATTTCATCCGCTACTTGATCAAGCGAACGAATGACCGCATTTCTGTAAGAGCCAAACGAATGGCGGAGCGCATCTTGCGGCCAACCGGATTCGAAAACTTCTTTTCCAAGGCGAATCGTTTCGCCAGCTGTAACAAGGTTTTCGCAAATGGGTCCAGTTTGGCCTGGCTTGATCCCAGCCCATTCGAGCCACTCTTCAACACCAGGCAGAATCGGAACGATGCGGGGAAAATTGGTTTTCGAGACTTCTTCAGGAATCCGAATGACCTTGTATGTCCAGTCCAACTCCTCCCTAAGAATCCCTCGTTTGGATTTCTCAGACATGCCTTTCCGGGCTGGCGGCGCGACCTCTTCCGGGCGCATTCCGCAAAAAGCCTGCAGTACAATGCTGCCACGGAATTCGGGTTTGATGGCGGCTGCAAGCGCGAGGAACTCTTCAGGTGTCAGAACGTGACGCTTTCCCTTTTCAAGCTTCACGTTCGGGATGCGATGGGCGGGAGTAACGGCATCATTGGGATAGTAGGTCATGTTTACACACCAGCTCCAAAATGCCACCATGCTACCCCGAGCTGCCTTGCGTGTTTTCCTGGATCTGGCTCCCCACTTGCTTTTCCACCACCCGGTAAGGTCTTCGGCGGAAATATCGACAACAGCTTTCCCTGAAAAATGCTGCGCCATCGGATCCAGATGCCCTTGGAGATTTCTGATATTGGGTGTCTTTTCTCCAGCCTCATCGATTTTGAATTGAAGAAATCGGTTCACGCATTCAGTCACCTCCGCAGATTTTTGCCTTCCTTCTATGAAACTGAGGATTGCTTTTTCATCTTCTTCACGCGCTTCCCTGTTGACGGCTTCAAGAAAGCGGCGACGCGCAGGAGAAAGCGCAGCCCAGACCAGGCCGTCCGTACAGATTTGGGAAATCTTGTTTTCAGCGGCATCGGTAGCCGCAGCCTTGCTCTTTCGAGTCAGATATTTCCATTCAGTGTCACCGTTCGATCTCCAAGCGAAGCGCCAGCCATTCCCATACGGGTACACAGTGATGCTCACATTCCCTCGTTTGACTTGGAAACTCTTTCGATCGTCATCTGTATCTTTCTTCTTCAAGGGCGCAATAATTGGCTTGTCGATGGGTGAGTCGGAACGTGGTCAGTTCCCGAGAGTAAAATCAGGCACTGGGCGGTCGGGTGTTATTCCGAAGGAATTCCCGTAGGGTGCTGAGCAGAACTCCCTTTTTTTTGGTGGAAACGGTAGTGATCGGCAGTCTGCGGGGAACGCTCTTGGGTTGCAGGCCAGTGCATTGCGTAACTGTTGCCGTCGGAATCACGATCAGCTCCTCCGGATCGAAGTTCATCTGCCTGACCAAGATCTCAGCGGCCATCCACAGGACCTTTTCATGATCCTCCTTACTTAGGCTCAAAGAAGAGTTCATGAGACGCCCTCCGGTTGAAGGTTGACGCCACGCAGTTTGGACAATCCGCTGAATGGGCGGATTCCTACTCGGGCAGGGTGAACATGCTGGCAGTTTGGGGTGAATCGACAGTTGTCGCTGTTTTCCCAATGCCAACCTCGGCGGCTTTTTTTAGGTGAAGTTTGCATCGGGTATTTTTTCCTGACTCCACTTCCGCAGGTCAAGCGATGCACCGCACTTTTTTCAGGGCCTTTTTCAGCCACCCGATAAATTACGCAAATAGCTGATATTCAGTATTTTACGCGATCGATATTTCACGGATCGATGCTCTTCAGGCTCAGTCCAAACAAAAAAAAGTTCATCGAAATTGTGAGCATTTCAGCAAAAATTCGCCTCTATGGTTTCCATAATTTTGGGCAGAACCCTGCGTGCTCGATCGATTTGTTGGTAGACCGCCGAGCGTGTGATTTTGGCAACGGACGCCACCTGCTGAACCGCCATACCCCGCTCGCAAACCAAATAGACGATGGAGGCGTTGCCCAAACTAAGTTGGCCGCAGTCGACCGCTTTGCCAACGGCCCTCATGATAAGGCGGGATTTCAGGTCAGGCGGCCAGTTGTTTGGATGGCATTGCGATGGGTGATCGATGGATCCAAAATTTGTTTGGGCAAGTTGGCACTCATGAGTCTGGATGTGGTTCAAACGGCCGGCGACCCTCTTTTTGGCAATGCCCAGGGCAATCGCCATGCACCGTTCCTTGGCATTGCGGATGGCTACCTGATCCTGGTTTGCGCGGGCATCCCTAAATCCATGATTTTGTTCTAGAAACCCGCCTACGGCCAAAATCAGTGCCTCCTGCCGAATTTCCGCCTCACTACCTGCGAGAATGCCGTTCTGGATAATACCATCGGGAAGATGTTTCCTGGCTATGGCGTCAAGGTCGGCGGCAATCGTTTCGAGATCACCCAACCCGTTCACTTCGTTCTTCTTCTGGCTTTTATTTGTCTTCTTGTTTTTAGTTTTAGTGCTCATGCACCAGCGTCATTGCGTCTGGCCCCACTGACGGCGAAAGCTGTCGTGGGGTAGGAGCATCTCCAAAATGCCGAATCAACGGATTTTAAGCAACTGTCCCACAGAGACGCGTCCGTGACTCGCCTCGGCAACATGAATCGAAAGATTGTGACCCAAACACAAACTGACCGGCGCATGGCTGTGTCCGGCATAGACCGTGATGTTTTGATTGGAACATTTTTGGGCCATGCCCCAGATGGCATTGCCGGCAGCCCGGTTGGCAAAATAGGGTTGCCTGTTCCAATCGCAGAATCGTTCTTGGTGGTTAAGTGCTTGCGTAAACGGTGGCACGTGGGTGCCAATCATCACATTGGAATAACTCCTAAGCGCCACTGGCAATACCTGGCGAATGTATTTGGCAGAATCCCGACCGAGTATTTCCAGTTTCTCAAAGAAATCCCTACGACCAAGTCCCGAGAAATCATCGATCTGTGTGCGATCTGGGCATTCTATCGGTGTTTTATCACCAGCTCCGGCGCGACCATCATACCAGCCACGATGGCCGATCAGCGCTGTGGCTTCCGACAGTGCAACAATCTCCCCATGGCCGAGAGGAACTAGATTGGTATGCCTGGCGCAAACACGGGTCAAAATGGATTCCACATTGGCAAATGAAGAACCAAAGTAGTCGTGATTGCCTAACACGAAATAAACAGGCCTGTATGCACCAGCCTTGGAAATTTGTTCCAGATGCCATTCAAGGTAGGCAGCATTGGATAGGTCTCCCGTAATGAGACATGCATCGTAACGTGCGACCAAGAGTTGGCGGATGAATTGCTTTTGTTCCCGGTATTCAAGGCGATCCAAATGCAGATCGCTGAGCCATAGAAGTGTTTTGATCGGGTGATGAATAACTTTGATTGTCATGTGATGGAGTGTTGCCCTTCATCCTTTAAACACCACAAACACGTGATTTGTACAGGTGACGGCTTGAAAATGATCGAAAGATTCCTTCAAAAAATCCCGATTGAATTCCCAATGTCGGGAGAAAGGTTTATTGAATCCGAATCCTCTATTTCTGGCACCCAATTCGAAAGACTTGATCTTTCGGCTACCACAGCCGCCAAGAGGACTTCCTCCGCATACCTCGCGCCCTTTTGGTGCCGGACGGCCTGATCAAGGCGGGCCATTCCAATCTCGATGAACCGTTTTCGCCAAGTTTCTGAAATTCCATCGGCAAGGGTTTGAATCATGACTTGGTAGTCCACCCGGGTGAGCTGGGGAAGAATGAAAATGTCCGAGCAAAATCTGTTGATCAACTCTCGCGGAAGAAATCTTACGAGGTCATGAATCTCGGGAGGACTGCACGCAGGTTGCTCATGGTTGAACCCGATGCGCGATGTCGATTGCGTATCCCAAACCCCTTGAAATGCCGCCCCTCCGATAATCATGGTGCGATGCGACAGGAATTCCGCTATTTCTTCAACATTAGTTGTTGGGATGATTCCATCTTCATCATCAAAAGTATTCATGCCTAGTGGAATTCTTGCATCGCACAAAGAGAATACCTCAGAACGGAGGAATGCGTTCCAGTTAGAGTCATGGTGGCACTTATCTAACTCATCCAGAAATATGACAGCCCTTCCTCTGTACAAGGAATCTTTTATGAATTCCAAGATTTTTTTCCAGGTCACTTCGCTTCCTCTGGTAGTTCCACCGAGAATGATCCAGTCAGAAATTGATATAGCCAAGAATGGCACCTTCATTTCTTCAGCAACCGCCCGAGCCAGAAACGTCTTGCCGGTTCCGGTGGGGCCAAGCAGCAGAAAATTAGCCCGTAGCTTGAGCGATCCTATGGATTTACGGTCAACTAACAAGCAAGCTCTGGCTACGGCACACAGGCGATCATACACAGCTTGTTGATAAGGAAGAATAATGGTATTTTTGGTAGGGTTGTTGGATTCAGACATGGTTTTAGCCCCTTTTATTCGCATGACTGTAGGCCCGGAAACGGGACTACGGTTCCGACAACCTCCGCTTTCCCATGGAAGGCGGAGCAATCACCAGCAAATCATATCGAAAAAATTACGCGCCGACCTGTACAAACCCTGCATTCCACTTGTCATAAGGGTATGAATGACACACACCGTTTTATCGGCCGTGCCAACCCGGCCGTCATCGAATACTCAGCAGAAGCAGTTCAGGCTGACCCGGGACACGTATTTTGCCTTGTAGTTCCAATTGGCGACATGGAGATAGTCACTTACTATACCCGTATGGCGGTGATTGATTTCTGGGGAATGCGAGTAGTGAATCCATTCCGGAGGCTGGTATACAAGAATCTCGGCCGTGAGTTTGCTGACTATCTGCCAAAGGATCTATTTGTCTTTTGTCCTGCGCGGCTTCAGCAAATTCCTGAGGAGGAGTGGATGAAGCGAGAAATATAGATAATAATACGCGTATATTTTACGCATTGGGGCAAGTTGCAATCTTTTGAATTCAGAATCCTGACAATTTGTTAGTCCTCATTATTCTGATATGATTCATCAAGTAACTTAACACGGTTCGAAAATACCAAGAACATTTTTGGCGTCCACTTAGCAAACCAATCACAGACTGCCTTACGGTTGCCGTCGATCTTAGGGTCGATATTTTCTTCCAGCAGAATTTTTGCACTGTTCTTGCCGGGCATTGGTCGCCATGGCAAAGTCCCTCCAAGCTCTTTTTCGATTTTTTCTGCCTGCAACTCTAGCTGCTTAAAGGCGGAATCCTTCCACCCCTCCGGCTTGATAATCAACTCAACAACAATACTCTGGTTTTTCGGCGTTAGTAGCATGCTGATATGAAAACCAGACCGTCCTATCGCAATAGATGACCAATGCGATTCGCTTGGTTTTTGAAGACGGAATGGCAGCTTCTCGGCCTTCAATCTGTTGTGTATGTCAGTCCAAAACGAAAGTCTCCATTGATTGCGCTTTTTGTCGCCTTCACTCAAGCTTGTGTTTGCCTGTTTCATGGTCACATTGGGACGACATACAATGTCTAGTTGTGGCGCAGCAGGACTCGACCCAATGGTAAATGCTTTCAGTTCAGCCAGGTATAGTGAGACCGTATTGGGAGTATTCTCATTCAACCAGTCAATTACCTGTCGATGATCGTCAGCGGCCTCTTCTGCAATCCATATTCCGACCACGGCTTTGTGAACCGCCGCATACGTCAGAAGTTTTGCTAGATGGTCATGATTGGTTCGGCCAAACTGATTTTCAATAACCACCACATGAGCCTCGTCACCAACAATGTTGGCAACGATGTCACAAGAGAAATTTGCACTTTTCCCTTCTCTCCGTGGATTCTCAATTTCAATCTCTATGTCCTGCGCCAAAAGATCAATTCCATCCTGAGTTGCCAACCAGTCAGAAAAGTGCGTTTCTTGTTGCCATAGAGTTCTAATATTCTGCACCTGAGTGCGCTTGGATACTGATAGCTTAGTTGTTTGTTTTTTGTTGATCTTTCCTTTGTCGCTCATTGCGGATGGTTGTTTTGAATTATAATATCAATCAGGGGTGTCCGGTTAAATTGATGATCGAGATTTAGAAGGCTTTGTCGATGAGTTACTTACGGCAAAAATTAGATGTGACGCATTTGAACTTCGTGGCGCGATTTTCAAGCATATCGGTGCATG
>JACCDY011466501.1_pt1 | contig 16830 bp, 15 predicted proteins | sample 7446391 | NCBI WGS metagenome assembly JACCDY01 (sample SAMN15323451, study PRJNA562643) | freshwater metagenome | isolation source: river surface water | place: USA:Blue River Watershed | collected 2017-08-18
AACAAGTTAAAGTTTTATTGAGCGAACTTGATAATAATCAAGAAAAAGTCACAATATCGAATGAAGTTTCGCAATGAATAGGCATCTTGTATCAATAAATGATTTAACAAAAGATGATGCAATTTTAATACTTGATACTGCAAAAGAATTGGCGCAGATTTCTGATCGACCAGTCAAAAAATTACCAACTTTAAGAGGAAGAACAATAGTTAACTTATTCTTTGAAGATAGTACGAGAACAAGAATTTCATTTGAAGCAGCTGCTAAAAGATTAAGTGCTGATGTCATAAATTTCAGCGCTAAGGGCTCCAGTGTTTCCAAGGGAGAAAGCTTAAAAGATACTGCGCAAACTTTGCAATCAATGGGAGCAGATGCTGTTGTAATAAGACATCCTGCATCAGGAGCACCGAATTTATTAGCTTCCAGAAATTGGATTAATGCAGTAGTGATAAACGCAGGAGATGGAACTCATGAACATCCAACCCAAGCTTTACTTGATTCATACACCATAAGAAAACACTTAAAAAATAATCAAGGTGATTTATCAGGTTTAAGAATTGCAATTGTAGGCGACATTTTGCATAGCAGAGTAGCAAGAAGTAATGCTTTATTAATAAAAAAACTTGGGGCAACACCTGTTTTGGTTGCACCTCCCACATTAATGCCAAAAGGTATAAATGATTGGGAATGTGATTTTTCATTTAACTTAGATGAAATTATTGAAAATGTTGATTCAGTAATGATGTTAAGAGTTCAACAAGAAAGAATGACCGCAGCCTATTTTCCAACCGCTAGAGAATATTCTAGAAATTTTGGTTTAAATTCTGCAAGATTAAAGAAGATGAAAAAAAATGCCTTAGTACTTCATCCAGGTCCTATGAATAGAGGTATGGAAATAACTGCTGAAGTTGCAGATAGCACTAATTCTGTGGTTATTGAACAAGTTGCTAATGGAGTAAGTGTTCGAATGGCTGTTCTTTATTTACTGCTTGGTGGACCACAAAATGAAGCGGAGAGTGGCAACTGATGATTTTATTTAAAAATGTCAATATAAAAGGTGAAAGTAACCACGATGTATTGATTGATGAACAAAAAATTAAACAGATTGCAAAACCAAATACAATAAATGCTCCAGATGCGCAAACATTTGATTTAACGGGGAAAATTTTACTTCCAGGACTTGTTGATCTACACACACATTTACGAGAACCGGGCAGAGAAGACTCCGAAACAATTGAAACTGGAAGTAAAGCAGCAGCTGCCGGTGGGTTCACGGCAGTTCATGCCATGGCAAATACTTTGCCAGTTGCAGATACTGCTGGAGTAGTTGAACAAGTTTGGAATCTAGGACAAAGAATCGGATTAGTAGATGTTGTTCCTGTGGGAGCTGTCACTGTTGGATTGAATGGTGAACAATTAGCGGAACTTTCAGCGATGGCACAATCTCGAGCTAATGTAAAAATTTTTAGTGATGATGGAAAATGCGTCCACGATCCAGTCTTAATGCGAAGAGCTCTTGAATATGTAAAAGCTTTTGGTGGTGTGATTGCACAACATGCACAAGAACCCAGACTTACCCAAAATTCTCAAATAAATGAATCTTTACTTTCTGGTCAATTAGGTTTAGTTGGTTGGCCTTCAGTTGCAGAAGAATCAATCGTGGCAAGAGATGTTTTGTTAGCAGAACATGTTGATTCAAAACTTCATATTTGCCATGCATCAACGGCTGGAACCGTTGAGATTTTGAAATGGGCAAAACAAAGAGGAATTAAAGTCACTGCAGAAGTTACACCTCATCATTTACTTTTAACAGAGGATTATTGCCGAGAATATGATGCAAGATTTAAAGTTAATCCTCCATTAAGAAGTAAAGAAGATTTAAATGCACTTCAAGAAGCTTTGGCAACAGGTGTAATTGATGTTGTTGCTACAGATCATGCTCCACATCCTGCTGAAGATAAAGAAGGAGAATGGAACCAGGCTGCATTTGGAATGACTGGATTAGAAACTGCGTTATCTGTGGTTGCAACTGTAATGATGGCTAATAATCAAATGAATTGGTCAGATATTGCAAGAGTTATGAGTGAGACTCCTGCAAAAATAGCTCAATTAACAGATCATGGAAGACCAATTAAAGAAAATGAAATAGCCAATCTTTGTGTGGTTGATCCAAATATGGAATGGACTGTGGATGCAAATCAAACTCAATCTTTGAGTAAAAATAATCCATATGATGGTTTGAAACTGAAAAGTAAAGTAATTCACACGATTCATAAGGGCAAATTCACATTCAAAAGCGGTGAAATAGTTTCATGACTTTCTCACCGGCATTGTTAGTTCTTGAAGATGGATCAATTTATAGAGGTAGATCTTATGGCGCTCAAGGTGAAACTTTTGGTGAAGCAGTTTTTACAACTGGAATGACTGGATACCAAGAAACTTTGACTGACCCTTCTTATTTTCAACAAATAGTTATTCAAACCGCACCTCATATCGGAAACACAGGAATAAACGATGAGGATTACGAATCTAGAAAAATTTGGGTTTCTGGTTATGTAGTGAGAGATCCTTCAAGGATTCCATCTAATTGGCGATCAAAAAGATCTTTAGATGAAGAGTTAATCAAACAAAATATTGTTTCAATAGCCGGAATTGACACTAGAGCTCTTACAAGACACCTTAGAGATAAGGGTGCAATGAGAGCTGGAATTTTTTCTGAAAATATATCTGAAAAAACTCAAGATTATTTTTTGAAGAAAGTTCTTGAGTCACCTCAAATGACAGGTGCAGATCTTTGTGGCGCTGTGACTACTTCAAAACCATTTAGTGTAAAAGCAAAAGGTCAAAAAAGATTCAAAGTTGCAGCCCTTGATTTAGGAATCAAAAATGGAATTCTAGATCGCTTAACAAACCGTGGAATAGAACTTGAAGTGCTTCCTGTTACCTCGAGTTTTGATGAAATCCTTAAAAATGATGTTGATGGTGTATTTCTAAGTAATGGACCAGGAGATCCTGCTACTGCAAATCATGCCATTGAATTAACTAAAAAAATACTGAGGGAAAATATTCCACTTTTTGGAATTTGTTTTGGAAATCAAATATTAGGCAGAGCTGTCGGGTTTGAAACTTATAAATTAACTTTTGGACATCGAGGAATAAATCAACCAGTCATGGATCTAACAACTAGAAAAGTTGAAATTACGACACACAATCATGGATTTGCAGTGAAGGCACCAATAGATAAAGAGAGTGAAACTGAATTTGGTCGAGTAATTGTGAGCCATGTTCGCTTGAATGACAATGTTGTTGAAGGTTTAGCTTTGAGAGATAAAAAAGCTTTTAGTGTGCAGTACCACCCAGAAGCAGCAGCTGGTCCACATGATGCAGATTATCTATTTGATCGTTTCACAGAACTAATGAGCAAAAAATAATGCCAAAGAGAAAAGATATTAATTCTGTTTTGGTGATTGGTTCTGGACCAATTGTGATTGGACAAGCTTGCGAGTTTGACTATTCTGGCACTCAAGCGTGCAGAGTTTTAAAAGCTGAAGGAATAAGAGTAATACTTCTAAATAGCAATCCTGCAACAATTATGACTGACCCAGAATTTGCAGATGCTACATATGTAGAGCCAATCACTACAGATATTTTAGAAAAAATTATTCAAAAAGAAAAACCAGATGCAATTTTGCCAACTCTAGGTGGACAAACAGCATTGAATGCTGCCATGGCATTACATAAAGAGGGAATTCTAGAAAAATATAACGTTGAATTAATTGGGGCAAAAGTAGAAGCAATTGATCGGGGTGAAAATAGAGAAAAATTTAAAAGCATTGTGGCAAAAATTGGAGGAAATTCTGCAAAAAGTGAAATTTGCCATTCGTTAGAAGAATGTCTTGATTCTGCACAAGAACTTGGATATCCATTAGTGGTTAGACCGTCTTTTACCATGGGTGGAGCAGGTTCGGGAATTGCATATAACGAGGAAGATTTAATCAAATTTGTAGCAACAGGTCTACAAGCATCGCCAACTAGTGAAGTTTTATTGGAAGAAAGCATTATTGGATGGAAAGAATTTGAACTTGAATTAATGAGAGATCATCACGATAACGTGGTGATTATTTGTTCAATTGAAAATTTTGATCCAATGGGAGTTCACACCGGAGATTCAATAACAGTTGCACCAGCAATGACTCTGACAGATCGCGAATATCAACATATGCGAGATATTGCAATTGCAGTGATTAGAGAAGTTGGAGTTGATACTGGTGGATGCAATATTCAATTTGCAATTAATCCAGTCGATGGACGAATGATTGTTATTGAAATGAATCCTCGTGTATCTAGATCTTCAGCACTTGCCTCCAAAGCCACAGGTTTTCCTATTGCAAAAATTGCGGCAAAATTAGCAATTGGATACACACTTGATGAAATTCCAAATGACATCACAAAAGAAACACCAGCTTCATTTGAACCAACTCTTGATTACGTAGTGGTGAAAGTTCCAAGATTTGCATTTGAAAAATTCCCAGGAGCAGATACCAAATTAACCACTCATATGAAGAGTGTGGGAGAAGCAATGGCAATAGGAAGAAACTTCACTGAAGCTCTTCAAAAAGCTTTACGAAGTCTTGAGAAAAAAGATGCGCAATTTGATTTCTCTAAAGTGATTGAATCTAAAGAAGAATTGATTGAAAAATGTAAATATCCAACAGATGGCAGAATTAATTCAGTACAAAGAGCGTTACTTGCGGGAATACCTTTACAGGAAGTTTACAATGCAAGTGCAATAGATCCATGGTTTTTAGATCAAATCATTTTGATAAACGAAATATCTGAAGAAGTTAAAAATGCAAGTAAATTAGATTTTGATTTATTGAAATATGCTAAATCGCATGGTTTTTCAGATCAACAAATTGCAAAACTACGAAATACCACTGAAGATGATATAAGAAGAATTAGAATAGATTTAAATTTAAGACCGGTTTATAAAACTGTAGACACTTGTGCGGCAGAATTTGAAGCCAAAACTCCTTATCATTATTCAAGTTATGACCAAGAAACTGAGGTTGCTAAATCAAATAAAAATAAAGTAATTATTTTGGGTTCTGGTCCAAATAGAATTGGCCAAGGAATTGAATTTGATTACTCATGTGTACATGCTGCTCAAACTTTAAAGTTAGCTGGATTTGAAACCATCATGGTTAATTGCAATCCCGAAACAGTTTCAACAGATTACGACACATCCGACAGACTTTATTTTGAACCGTTAACTCTTGAAGATGTTTTGGAAGTAGTGCATGCTGAAAAACAGTCAGGTAACTTAATTGGCGTAATCGTTCAATTAGGTGGGCAAACTCCTCTTGGTCTAGCACAAAAATTGAAAGATAATTTAGTTCCAATTGTTGGCACGAGTCCAGAAGCAATACATCTTGCAGAGGAAAGAGGAGCTTTCGGAAAAGTATTAGAGGAAGCTAAATTAATTTCGCCAGAACATGGCATGGCTTCTTCTTTTGTTGAAGCCAAGGATATTGCCTCACGAATAGGTTATCCAGTTCTCGTTAGACCTTCATATGTGTTGGGAGGTCGTGGCATGGAAATTGTTTATGACGAAGAAATGCTTCTGAAATATATAGAAAAAGCAACGCAAATAAATCCTGAACATCCAGTTTTAGTTGATCGATTTTTAGATGACGCTTTAGAAATCGATGTTGATGCTTTATTTGATGGCAAAGAAATGTTCTTGGGTGGAATCATGGAGCATATTGAAGAAGCAGGTGTACATTCAGGAGATTCTGCATGTTCACTTCCTCCTATTTCATTAACTAAAAAACATATAGAACAAATTAGAGAAAGTACTTTTGCAATTGGTACAGGAATTGGTGTGATCGGGTTGATGAATGTGCAATACGCACTTGCTGGAGATGTTTTGTATGTTTTAGAAGCAAATCCAAGAGCTTCAAGAACTGTCCCATTTGTTTCCAAAGCTACAGGAATCTCATTAGCCAAAGCTTGTGCTCGCATAATGCTTGGTTCAACAATAAATGAATTAAGAAGTGAAGGAATTCTTCCTAAATTTGGAGATGGCGCAACAACTTTGCCGGAAAGTCCTATAGCAGTTAAAGAAGCAGTTTTACCATTTGGGCGATTTAGAGGAGTTGATTCAATTCTTGGACCTGAAATGAAATCGACTGGTGAAGTAATGGGAATTGATACATCATTTGGCACCGCATTTGCTAAAGCGCAAAGTGGTGCGTATGCAGGTGGATTACCACTTAAAGGAAATGTATTTGTTTCAATCGCTGATCGAGATAAAGAATCTATGGTGGAATTAATTAAAAAACTTAAGGATTTAGGTTTCAATATTTATGCTTCAAGTGGCACCGCAGGCTACATAAAAGAATTTGGTATCGAATCAAAACAATTGCGTAAACACCACTTGGGTGAAGTGGAAGGGGAAACAACGTCAGTTCAAGCAATCCGAAATGGAGATATTGATTTAGTAGTAAACACACCTTATGGAGTTGGGCCAAGAACAGATGGATATCAAATCAGAACTGCAGCAACCGATATGTCAGTTCCTTGCATAACTACAGCCCAAGGATTAAAAGCTGCATTAGCAGGAATCGAATCACTTCAAAAATCTGGATTTAAGGTTAAATCTCTGCAAGAGTGGGCGAAACAAATTAATTCAGCAAGAGAAAAAATGGTTTCATAAATGCCAATAGTTCATCAAGGTGTAGTAGTCGATAATAAAAAATCTGGAAGCTACTACGTCATAACTGCCACAGCTGCCGATATGCCAAAAGAATTTAAACCTGGAAATTTTGTGGCAATTGCAATTGGAGATGAAAGAAGTTCTCTGATTTTAAGAAGAGCATTTAGTATTTATCAGGTAAACGATCGCGGCGTATTCGGTGGAACAGTAGAAATAGTAGTTTCTCCCCATGGCCCTGGAACTGATTATTTAGCCAACTTAAAAAGAAATGATCCAATTAATTTAGTTGGACCTTTAGGTAAACCATTTAGTTTGCCAAAAAATCCAGTTCCATGTGTTTTAGTAGGTGGCGGATATGGCGCAGCACCGTTGTTTTCATTAGCTGAAGCACTCTCAAAAAGAAATTGCAGAGTTGATTTTATTCTAGGAGCTTCAAGTTCAGAGAAATTATTTGGAATGCTTGAAGCAAGAAGATTGTCAACAACTTTAACTGTGACAACTGATGATGGATCTTCTGGACAAATGGGAAAAGTAACTGATGTTTTATCAGAAGTAATAAACAAATCTAATGCTGCTGTTGTTTATGCATGCGGTCCAATGAAAATGCTTGAAGCAGTTTCAAAAGTTGCAACAATTCATGGCATCGTTTCGCAAACAAGTGTTGAAGAGTCTATGGCTTGTGGGATCGGAGTTTGTATGACGTGTGTATTGCCAGTTGTTGGTGACGATGGGGTAACACGAATGCTTCGTTCTTGCGTTGATGGACCAAATTTTCGAGGTGACAAAGTTCGATGGAGCGAAGTTGGGACAGTTCCAGCTGATACTTACGGGGCACCAAAAATTGGTGATCATTAATGAAAAGATTTCCAAAAAGAACATCAGTTGATATGTCAATTGATTTTATGAATCAAATTTTGCCAAGCCCGGTCTTTACAGCTTCTGGGTGTGCTGCAGCAGGAAAAGAATTAGATAAATTCATTGACATTACTTCAATTGGTGCAGTTGTAACAAAAAGTGTGATGCTTGAACCTAGATCAGGAAGAGCAACACCGAGAATGGCCGAAACTCCAAGTGGAATGTTGAATGGAATTGGTCTACAAGGTCCAGGAATTGATGATTTTATTGAAAAAGATTTAGCTTGGCTTCATCAAAAAGGCGCTAGAACAATTGTGTCAATTGCAGGAAATAGTGTTGAAGAATATGGAAAAATTGCAGAAAAATTAAGAGATATACCAGGTGTAATCGGTATCGAAGTAAATATAAGTTGTCCAAATGTTGAGAACAGAGGATTAGTTTTTGCCTGCGATCCAAATTCTGCAGCTGAAGTCATATATTCAGTCAAAAGAAACTCTTCAAGTTCTCTTCCAATATTTGCAAAACTTTCTCCAGACGTAACAGATATTGCTCATATTGCGAAAGCAGTTGTTAGTGCCGGTGCTGATGGATTGAGCGTTATTAATACGTTGCTTGGAATGGTGATTGACACAAATACTTTGAAACCAAAGTTAAGTGGCAAAACTGGCGGATTATCAGGACCTGCCATAAGACCAGTAGCAATTAGATGTGTTTATCAAATCAGACAAGCATTACCAAAAATTCCAATTATTGGAATGGGTGGAATAAGAAATGGAAACGATGCATTGGAATTTTTTGCAGCAGGAGCAAATGCCATAAGTGTTGGCACCATGGTTTTTAATGATCCAGAGTCTTGTGTAAGAATTCATGATGAAATAAGTCATTTGTTGCATGAAAAAAGTTTCAGATCAATCAAAGATGTTTTTAATGCAGCGCACAAAGAACAAATATGAAACTACCCATCGCACTTGCATTAGATGCTCCTGATTTAAATATTGCCAAGAATTGGGCTATTGAATCATCACCTTTTATTTCAACTTTAAAAATAGGATTAGAAACATATCTAAGAGATGGCAAAACTGCTGTTCAGGAGATAAAAAACGTTTCTGAATGCGATATTTTTCTGGATTTAAAACTTCATGATATTCCAGCAACTGTAACTGGTGCTTGTAATTCAATAAAAGAACTTGATCCTAAATTTTTAACCGTTCATGCATCAGGTGGAGCCGAAATGATTACAGCTGCAGTTAATGCGCTACCAAATACCTTAATTACAGCAGTAACAATTCTTACTTCTATAAATGAAGAAAATATTAAAAACATTGGATTTAAGTTTGATCCAAAAGAAAGTGCTATAAATTTAGCTCAGTTGGCAGTAGAAGCAGGGGCAAGAGCAATAGTTTGTAGTGCTCAAGAAGTAGCCATGATTAGAAAAGCTGTAGGTAAAGATGTTGTGTTGATAACGCCAGGGATAAGACCTGCAGGATCGAGTTCTGATGATCAAAAAAGAGTTGCAACTCCTAGTCAAGCCTTGAAAGATGGTGCCAATTTATTAGTAATTGGAAGACCAATAACAGCTAGTAATTCAATAAAAACTGCTTGTGAGCAGTTGAAGGAAGAAATAACTAAAATTTAATTAAGACCTGCTCTTTGTATAAATCAAATGTAATGGAAAGATTGCTCTATGGCCTTACCAACTCTGACAAAAGAAGAAAGACAGGCTGCGTTATTAAAAGCATCTGCAAATAGGAAAATAAGAGCAGAGTTAAGAGAAAAATTAAAAAAAGGTCAATTAACTTTGAAAGCTGCTTTTGACCAAGTTAATTCAAATGAAGCAATTGCCAAAATGAAAGTAATAGCACTTTTAGAATCAATGCCAGGAGTTGGAAAAATTCGTGCCGAAAGTCTAATGGAAAGAATTGGTATTGCTCAAAGTAGAAGATTGAAAGGCCTAGGACCACATCAAATTAATGCGTTACTAGAGGAATTCAATTAATGAAGGCATCGTTAATTGTGTTGGCAGGCCCATCCGGTGTTGGTAAAGGAACAGTTGTTAGAGAACTAGTAAAGAAGAGACCAGAAGTTTACTTATCAGTTTCTGCGACAACAAGAAAACCAAGACCTGAAGAAAAACATGATGATCACTACCAATTTTTAAGCGAAGAAGAATTTAATGATCAAATAAAAGAAAATAAATTGCTCGAATATGCAAAGTTTGCAGGTGCTTGGTATGGAACACCTAGGAAACCTGTTGAGGAAAGAATTAAAAATAATCAAATGGTGGTTTTAGAAATTGATTTACAAGGAGCAAGGCAAATTAAAAAATCAATGCCAGAATCATTTCTAGTCATGCTTAAACCTCCATCAATCGAGGAACTGAAGCGAAGATTGATTACTAGAGGTACCGAAACAAGTGCTGAATTAGATCTAAGGCTTCAGGTTGCTTTGGATGAATTAAAGGCAGAAAATGAGTTTGATGCTGTGGTGATCAATGAGGATGTTCAATCCACAGTTGATGAACTGATAGCCTTATTAGGGCTTGATTAAGCCGACATAATTTTTTAAAGAGTTAGGACTAAAAGACGTGGCTGCACCAGTGAAACCTGAAGGAATTACAAATCCTCCTATAGATGATTTATTAGATACAGCAGGTTCTAAATATCAATTGGTAATTTATGCAGCTAAACGTGCCCGACAAATAAATGCTTACTATTCACAATTAGGAGAAGGTTTACTTGAGTACGTAGGGCCACTTGTTGAAACGCAACTTCAAGAAAAGCCATTGTCAATAGCTTTAAGAGAAATAAATTCAAAGTTGTTAAAGACAGAACATGTTGATCCAGAAGTGTTAGCTCAAGAAGCTGCTGAAATGGAACAAAGAAGATTAGCTGCAATCCAAGCTCAACAGAGATATAACGCAAGTTATGACAATTCTTTTGCTGGTGTTTATCAAGATGAAACTAATGAAGTTGTAGAAGAAACTACTGAAACTGTAGAAAATACAGAAGAGAATAGTTCAGAAAATAACTAAGAAGTTAATCGATGACTAAGCCATTAGTGGTTTTAGGTGTTACCGGTGGTATTGCTGCATATAAATCAGCTGAAATAATTAGAAGACTTCGAGACAGTGATTTCGATGTTCAAGTTATTGCAACAAAAAGTGCATTAAATTTTATTGGTGAGGCAACTCTTGCTGCATTAAGCGGAAGAGAAGTTGTAAGTGATATTTGGAATAAACCGCATGAAGTAGAGCATGTAAAAATTGCAAAAAATGCTTCTATTGTTTTAGTTGCACCTGCAACTGCAGATTTTTTGGCTCATCTTGCAAATGGTTTTGCTGATAATGCACTTTTAGCAACTTTATTGACAGCGAAGTGTCCAAAAATCCTCGCTCCAGCTATGCACACAGAGATGTGGGAAAATCTTGCTACGCAAGAAAATATTGAGTTATTAAAACAAAGAGAATATCTCGTTCTCAACCCTGATAAAGGTGCATTAACAAGTGAAGATTCTGGCATAGGAAGACTTCCAGATCCAATTAAATTAGTTGAAGTAGTTAAAAATGTATTTAAAAGAAATGAATTAAATCAAATCCAAGACTTAAAAAATATTAAAGTTTTAATATCAGCTGGAGGAACAAGAGAAGCGATAGATCCAATTCGATTTATAGGGAATAGATCTAGTGGACTTCAAGGATTATCTTTTGCCAGCGCGGCAATATCTAGAGGAGCACAAGTTTGCGTAGTAGGTGCAAATTTAAAAACTGCAATTCCAGCAGGATGCGACTTTGTCGCCGTTGAAGATTCACAGCAGATGAGGGATGAGTTACTGCTTAGAGTAAAAGATTTTGATTTAATTATCATGAATGCAGCAGTGTCTGACTATAGAGTCAAGAATAAATCGCAAGATAAGATTAAAAAGTCTGAAGATCAAATAACTCTTGAACTAGTTAAAAATCCAGACATACTGCAAGAGATTTCAAAGAACAAAACTAATAATCAATTAATTGTTGGCTTTGCAGCAGAAACAATCGAGGATGATGCCCAATTTGAAAAAGTTGCAAAACTTAAACTTGATCAAAAAGGTTGTGATGTTATTTTTGCTAATAAGGTTAAAAAAGATCAGGCAATGGACTCTTCTAATAATGAATTTCTAATGATCACTCACGAAAAATCACAAAAATTGAGTTTGAAGAATAAATTCGACCTTGCTAATGAGGCTTTAGATTATTTGTCAGCCCTTTTAGTTAAAGTTGATAGTATTAATAAAAGTCCGGTCGAGCCCGACCTTGTGTGACCACAGGAATATAAAAATAGAGAGGTTCTTTTAATGGCTGGACGTTTGTTTACTTCAGAGTCTGTGACTGAAGGTCACCCAGATAAAATTGCTGACCAAATAAGCGACTCAATTTTAGATGACATGTTGCGTCAAGACCCACACAGTCGAGTTGCTGTCGAAACTTTAATTACCACAGGTCAAGTTCATGTAGCTGGAGAAGTAACTACAAGTGGCTATACAGATGTACCTGAAATTATTCGTCAAGTTGTCACTGAAATTGGTTATGACTCATCCGTTAAAGGTTTTGATGGAAATTCATGTGGAGTTTCTGTTTCAATAGGTAAACAGTCGCCAGATATTGCGCAAGGTGTTAATGATGCACTCGAGGAAAGAACTGGTTCTCAAGATCCGCTAGATAAACAAGGCGCTGGAGATCAGGGACTTATGTTTGGTTATGCATGTAACGATACAAAATCATTAATGCCTCTTCCAATATTTTTAGCTCATCGTTTAGCTGAAAAATTAACTGAAGTTAGAAAAAATGGTACTTTGTCTTATTTAAGACCAGACGGAAAAACTCAAGTAACTTTTGAATATGACGAAAACAATAAACCAGTTCGATTAGACACAATTGTGATCTCTTCTCAACACGCTGCAGAAGTTGATTTAGATAAACAATTAAAGCCTGATGTCGAGAAACATGTAGTTAAAGAAGTATTGGAATCGCTAGATGTGTCACTTGACACCCAAAATTATCGATTATTGGTTAATCCAACTGGCCGATTCGAAATTGGTGGACCAATGGGAGATGCAGGTTTAACTGGAAGAAAAATTATTGTTGACACCTACGGTGGAATGAGTCGTCACGGTGGAGGAGCTTTTTCTGGAAAAGATCCTTCCAAAGTTGATAGATCTGCAGCTTATGCAATGCGTTGGGTGGCTAAAAATGTTATTGCTGCTGGTTTAGCTCAAAGATGTGAAGTACAAGTTGCTTATGCAATTGGTAAAGCCCAACCAGTTGGTGTGTTTGTCGAAACTTTCGGATCTGGAATTGTAAGTGACGAAAAAATTCAAGAAGCTATCTTAAAAGTTTTTGATTTAAGACCGGCTGCAATTATTAGAGATTTGAATTTAAAGAGACCAATATATAAGAAAACAGCAGCATATGGTCATTTTGGAAGAGAAGATCAAGATTTTACTTGGGAAAAAACAGATAGAGCAGAAGCTTTAAAATCTGCGATATCAAAATAAACGATTGCAGGTGTTAGCAATTTGGCTACACACTTACCAATAGCAAGAGTTATTTTAGATATCTCACTTCCTCATTTGGATTATCCATTTGATTATGAGATACCTGAAGAACTAGATGAATCATGTCAACCTGGTGTGAAAGTAAAAGTTAAGTTTGCGGGAAGAAACCTAGAAGGTTGGGTAATTGAAAGAAGCAAACCACAAATTGATAAAAAATTATCTAGAATTGAAAAAGTAATCTCAAATCTTCCTGTTTTAAAACCAGACATAATAGAAGTCTGTCGAATTACATCTGATCAGTTCATAGGTACTTTAAATGATTGTTTGCGTTTCAGCGTTCCTCCACGTCAAGCAAAGATTGAAAAAAAATATAAAACTTCCATAGAAACCAAAAAAAATAAAGAAATTATCTTTTTGGATAGTTTACGGAAACAGAGAAATTTTATTGAGTTTCCACCAAATTATGATTATTATAAATACTTTTTAAAAATAATTGAAGAAGTAAAAAGAAATGAAAAACAAACTATTGTGATATTTCCTAATTACAATGATGTAATGAATTTTATAGAATATTTGGATGCAAATGAGGTAAATTCTAAGATTTTAAGTGCTGAACAAGAACCTGGACCAAGATATGAATCTTTTCTCGAAATCTTGACAAATCAAGTAGATGTAGTGGTTGGAACAAGAAATGCCGTTTTTGCTCCTGTTAAAGATTTAGGTCTGATGATTGTGTGGGATGATTCAGAGGAAAATTACTATTCTCAGCAAGCACCTTATTGGAATGTTCGTCAAGTAAGTCTTAACAGAAATCAAATTAGTAATTCATATCTGTTTTTTGCAGGTTTTGCAAAAAGTATTAAGACATACATGGATATAGAAAGTAATCTCTTAAATGAAATAAAAGTTGATTCAAAGGACGAATTTTGGCCAGAAATATCTTGGAATATGTCGGAAGATCCTTTAGAAAAAACCAAAATGATACCCAGTGCTGCATGGAAAATGATTCAAGAAGGTTTGAAAAAATCAAGTGTATTAATCCAAGTACCAAGACTTGGTTATTCAAGTAATTTGCAATGTTTGGAATGCAGGGAAAGTTTAAGATGTAATAAATGTGCTGGACCCATATTTAAAAGCAATAAAAATGATGCCTTGCAATGCAAATGGTGTTCAAAAACTATAACTTTTTGGCAATGTCAGTACTGTAAATCTACAAAATATGTAACAACTGTATCGGGACAGAAGAAAATTGTTGAGGAAATAGGTAAGTCTTTTCCTGGAGTAAAAATAATAACTTCTGGTGGTCAAAATATTTTAAGAAAAATAAAGAATGAACGATGTATAGTCGTTGCAACTCCAGGAGCCGAGCCAGTTCCTGAAACCCCATATTCTGCTCTAATCGTTATCGATGCGTACCTATTTTTAGCAAAAGCTGGTTTGTCCAGCAACGAAGATACATATAGAAAATGGATAAATGCCATAAGTCTGGTGAGTAAAAAATCTGATGGAGGGAAAGTTTTCATTAATTTGGATACTAATAATCGAATAATCCAATCTTTTATTAAGAAAACTAGTGATTGGTATCTCGATTATGAGTACAGGATCCGAAAAGAAACGAATTTATATCCCGTTAAAGACACTTATGTTCTTACAGGGCAAATAAATGAAATAAATGAAATAAATTCAGAACTAGATAAAATCGAAGGATTGTTAACTCTTGGTCCTAATATCAATGAGTCAACTAATGAAGCACGACTTGTGCATTTGACTAATAATAAAAATAGTTTTCCAGTTGACTTAAGGGCAATAATTAATCGTTTTTCGCTTAAAAAAAGAAATCCAGTAAGAGTAAAATACAATCCTTACGATATTGATTAATACAAAAGTTATAGAATAATAAATATGTCCATAAAATCAATTAAAGTCTTCGGTGATCCGATTCTGACAAGAAAAGCCGATGAAGTAAAAGATTTTGACAAGGAAATTAGAAATCTAGTAAAAGATTTAACAGAAACAATGCTTGAAGCACCCGGTGTTGGTTTAGCAGCGCCGCAAATAGGAGTATCTCTAAGAGTTTTCACATATTGTGTTGAAGAAGATAAACCAGGTCATCTTATTAATCCAATTTTAAAATTATCAGAACAAAATCAAATAGGCGACGAAGGATGCTTATCGGTTCCAGGACTTGCGTTTAATACTGAACGATCATTTGGGGTAATAGCTTCAGGAAAAAATATGTATGGAGAAGATGTTGTAATAGAAGGATCAGAACTTTTAGCTAGATGTATCCAACATGAAACAGATCATTTAGATGGAATTATTTTTGTTGACAGATTAGATAGCGAAACTCGCAAATTAGCTATGAAAGCAATAAGAGAATCAGAATGGTTTGGGGGAGAAAAACCTACAGTAAAAGTAAGTCCACATGATACTTTCGGATTATCTATTTAAATGAAAATACTTTTCTTAGGATCTCCAAAATCAGCCATACCAATTCTTGAGAAAATAAAAGATTCCCAGCACCAATTAGTTGGGGTAGTTACACAGTCTGCCAAACCTAAAGGCAGGGATAAGAAATTAACTAAAACAGATATCGCTCTTTACTGTTTGCAGGAAAATTTAAAGCTTTTTGAATCAGATAATCTAAGTAAATTATTTGATGAAGATTTGAAGGATCTCAAATTCGATATTGCCGTCGTAGTTGCTTTTGGCCAATTAATTCCGGTTGAACTTCTTGCTATACCAAAATTTGGTTGGATTAATTTGCATTATTCACTGTTACCTAAACTTCGTGGTGCTGCACCAGTTCAATGGTCGATTTTAAATAATGAAGTAGAAACTGGTATTACTTGGTTTCAAATCGATAAAGGTCTTGATACTGGTCCAATTTTGCTTCAAAAAAAATTGGAATTAAACGATTTTGATTATGAGACACTGATGAATAAATTGAATGATCTTGCCACTATGGATTTGGAAGCATTTTTAAATGATATAGAAAATGAAAAGATAGATAAAAAAGTGCAAGTTGGAGAAGTTTCTTATGCTCCAAAGATAAGTGAGATTGATTTAAAGATTGATTGGCGTTTAAGTAGAGAAAAAATAATAGCAATAATCAAAACTAGTAATGATTATTTAAGTGCCTGGACAATATTTCAGGGCAACAAAGTAAAGATATTGAATTATTCAGGTTTAGGTAGTGAAAATATAAATCCTGGACATATTGAACTCAAGTCAAAGTCTGTATATGTCGGTACAGCATCTTTGCCCTTGGTATTGGGAGAGGTTATTCCACAAGGAAAAAAAAGAATGCTAGCTATAGATTGGTTAAACGGAGTGCAAGTAAAAGAAAATCTACATTTTGAATAATTTGACAAGTCTTATCCAACTTGAGTCAGTGTCTTACCAGTAACCTATTCCTATGGATATAAAAATTGCCGCAAGTATTCTCAATGCCGATCCTATTAATCTTGAGAAAGAAATCTTAAATGTAAAAGAATCAATTGATTGGATCCATTTTGATGTTATGGATAATCATTTTGTACCCAATTTAAGTTTTGGAAAAAGTCTTTTAGAGGCATTATCTAAAAAAAGAATCAAACCTTTAGATGCACACTTAATGATTGATAACCCAGATAAGTGGGCTTGTGATTTTGCAGATGCTGGGGCAGATTCGATAACTTTTCATCTAGAGGCGGCACAAGACCCAACAAAAATAATTAAGGATATTC
>JACCDY010347194.1_pt1 | contig 16823 bp, 8 predicted proteins | sample 7446391 | NCBI WGS metagenome assembly JACCDY01 (sample SAMN15323451, study PRJNA562643) | freshwater metagenome | isolation source: river surface water | place: USA:Blue River Watershed | collected 2017-08-18
CTGCTTCGCGGCGGCTTCGACCAGGAGCCGTTTGGCTTCCACCGGCTTCGCGGCCTCGGCGAGCCGGGCGCGGACGGCGACGAGCGCCTTCTCCAGGGCCTGCAGGCCTTCCTTGGCCTTGCCGACGGAGGCCTGCAACGGAGGCAGCTTGGCGGCGTGCTCTTTCTCCGCGGCGACGCCGGGAGCCGCGAGCCGGTCGCGTTCGAGGACATGCTTGGCGCGCTCCTTGACGATCTCAGCCACCTCGACCCCGGCGGGCACGACGGCCTTTTCCGCGGCGGCGAGGGCGCCCTCGGCCGCGGCGACGGCGGCCACCGCCGCCTGCTCGGCCGACTTCGCGGCGGCAAGGGACGCATCGGCCAGGGCTTGCGCGGTCCCGACCTTGGCCAACGCGATCTTGGCGGCGGCGAGCTGTCGTTCGGTCTGCTCTTTGCGTGAGAAATAAGCGAAGGAGAAGACCGCGGAGAACGTGCGGGCTTCGCCGTAGGCTTGCTCGGCGGCGGCGAGGGCGCGGCCGGCCTGCGCCGTGGTTTCGGCGGCCTTGCCGGCGGCGGCCGTCAGGGCCTTGGACTTGGCCGAAGCGGCGGCGGCGGCCGATTGCGCCCGGCCGGCGGCGTCCTTGGCCGCCTGGACGGCCTGCTTCAGCGCATCGGCCTTGGCCGTGGCTTCGACGAGGCGCAGACGGAGCGGCGCGGTGTATTTTTCGCGATAAGCGTTCGCCGCGGCGGTGGCGTTGGCCACGACCGCGTCACGTTCCTGGCCGAGCCGCACGATGGCTTCCTCGTGTTCTTCGACGAGCTTGCGCTGGGCCTCGATCTTCCCGGCCACCTCGGCCTCCTCGAGGCGCAGGGGCGACAGGCCCTGATCCGCGGCGGCGAACTCCGCCTTGAGGGCGTCGAACTCCGACCGCAGTTTCGGCAGTCGCTTCTCGGCCTGCGCGATGACCTGCCGGGAGGATTCGATCCGCGCGGCGGCGGCGACCTTGGCGGCCTCGTTCTCAGCCTGGGCGGCGGCGAGGTCGGCGAGGTCCTGCTCGAGCTTGGCGAGCTTGTCCTGCTCGGCCAGGACGCCGACGTTGAACTGGGCGGCCTTGAGGAAGACGAGGCGTTCGCGTTGCGTGGCGGCCTGGGCGGAGAGATCGCGGACGTCGGCCTGGGCGGCGACGAGGCCGACGCGGGCCTTGGCGAGGGCGGCGTCGGCCGCACGGTAGGCTTCCCCGGCCGGCCGGACCAAGGCGGCCTCCTTGGTGAGACGCTCGGCGGCTTTGTGCTGGGCGGCGACGGCCTTGTCGGCCTTCTCCCGCTCTTCGGCGGTCTTGGCCTTGCCCTGCATCGACTGCCAATAGGCGAGGCCCTTCTGCTGCTGGGCGAGCTTGGCTTCGAACTCCGCGAGCTTCTGGGCGGCGGGCTCGCCTTCGGCCTTCTGCTTGGCCAGCGCGGCTTCGGCGACAGGCAGGGCGGCCTCCGCGGCCTTCAAGGCGGTCTCGGCCGACGCGAGCGCGGGCACGAGCTCGGCGAGACGCTTCTCGGCGGCGGCGAGGCGGTCGGCCAGCTTCGGCGGATTGCTGGAGACCTGCGTGATCTCGCGACCGGTCTCGCTTTCGAAGAAACGGACTTCGCCGAGCCAATTGGCGGTGACGAAGGTCTTGGCATCGTGGAGGGCGACGATCTTGGCGACCTGGTCGGCCTGCTTGACGCCCTGCGCCTGCGGGAGTCGCTTGCCATCGACGCCCCAGAGGGCCGTGGTGCCGTCCGCGCCGGCCGAGAGGAGGCGTCCGTCCGGCAGGAAGGCGACCGAGCGGACGTTGCCGCCATGGGCCGACCAGCTGGCGACCCGCTTGCCGGTCTTCATCTCCCAAGTCATGATCACGCCGTCGGCGGAGCAGCTGGCCAGGACGTTGGAGTCGGCCCGCCAGGCGAGGTCGGTGACGACTCCCTTGTGCTGGCCGAGGTTGTAGAATTCGCCGCCGTTGTCGGCCTCCCAGACGAAGACGTTGCCATTGCGGTCGGAGGTCGCGAGCAGGACGCCGTCCGGGCTGAAGTCCGCGCCGGTGACCCATTCGGTGTGCTTGGCGATGACGTAGAGCTCCTCGCCGGTGGCGACGTCGAAGCACTTCACCTTCTTGGTGTTGGTGCCGAAGGCGATCTTGCGGTGATCCGGGGTGATGTCGGCCGACATGACCTGATCGAACTCCTTGCCGACCTCGGTGACGCGCCGTCCCGTCCGGACGTCCCAGACCACGGCGTGGCCGGACTTGCCCCCGCGGCCGCCGCCCAGGATGAGGAGCGACCCGTTGGCGCTGAACTTGAGCGAGCGCGCATGGCCCTCGGCGTAAGGAAGGACACCGGCGAGCTCATGGGTTTCGGTGTCGTAGAGCAGGACCTGCTTCTGGCCGGCGACCGCCAGCAGGGAGGTCCACGGACTGGCCGCCATCGCGACCACCGCGCTGGTACGGGGCGTCACGATGACCGGCTCCAGCAGGACGTGCTCCGGGCGGGCCACGGGACCGGCCGGCTTGCCGGCGCCACCGGCGAAGGAAAGGTCGACCTTGGGCCGGGCGGAGGCCTTCGCCACGCTGCCCTTGGCCTGGAGCAGGCCGCCGGCGATCCATTTGGACAGGAGCGTGAGGTCCTTCGCGTCGAGCGGCGCGCCTTCCGGCGGCATGAACGGCTCTTCCTTCCTGGAACTGCAGGTCCACAGGCGGCTGCCCTGGGGGTTGCCGGCGTCGACGACCGCTCCGCCGCTGCCCCCGTTCATCAGTCCGGCATAGCTGGTCAGTTCGAGTCCGCCTTTCTTCTTGTCGGGATTATGGCAGGAGAAGCACTTGTTCTCGAGCAAGGGCCGGATGTGGTCGTCGTAGGTGAGCTTCTCGGCGTCCTGCGCGCCGACGGCGGTCGCGACGAGCCCGGCCGCCAGGATGAGGCAGCGGCGGGTCAGCCAGCGGAACGACGAGGGAGCGGGCATGCGGACGGGGCTCAGTGGTTGAAGTAGAACTCCTTCGAATTCATGAGCGCCCAGAAGGCGTCTTCGAGGACGACCTGACGGTTGCCCGGGTCGGCGGCCAAGGCGGCCCCGACCGACCGTTTCTCCACGGCGGAGGGCGCGCGTCCGAAGACGCGCAGGAAGAGTTCGGTCAGGATCTCGTCGTCGGACCGGCCGGCGGCGATCATCTTCTCGACCACCTGGCCGCGACGGATGCGCTCGTTGACCGCGTCGCCGTTCATGAGGTGCAGGGCCTGCGAGAGGTTCGGTTCGGTCTTCACCTCGGTCGAGGCGACGGACTCGCGCTTGGAGCGCCCGAAGGTCGTCAGGAAGTAGTTCGAGACGGCCCCGTCGGCGATCTGCACGGCGCGCGCGCCGAGCGGGAGGCCTTGGAACTTGTTGGGGGTCTCGGTGATCTGGGAGATGGCGTCCAGGAGGACCTCGGCGCGCACGCGGCGGACCTGCGCCCGGGCGAAGTTGAACTTGTCGTCGGCGTTCGACGCGTTGGGCTTCGAGCTGCGCTGGTACGTGGCCGAGGCGGTGATGTCGCGGACCAGGCGGCGGACGTCGTAATCGTATTCGGTCAGGCGGGCGGCCAGCGCGTCGAGCAGCTCGGGGTTCGTGGGCGGGTTCGAGATGCGGACGTCGTCGACCGGATCGACCACGCCGACGCCCAGGAAGTGGGCCCAGACGAGGTTGGCGATATTACGGGCGAAGTAAGGATTGCGCGGGGAAGCGATCCACTCGGCCATGACGCGCCGACGGTCGTCGCCGGGCCGGAGCTCGGGGGTCTCGCCGCCGAGGAACTTCGGCCGCATGTTCTGCTTCGTGAGGAAGTGCTGCGACTCCCCGGACTTGCTGTTGAAGATGATGACTTCCTGGGGGTCGTCGGTGTTCTTGCGGCCGATCTGGGCGAAGAAGGCGTTGAAGCCGTAATAGTCGTCCATCGTCCAGCGGTCGAAGGGATGGTTATGGCACTGCGCGCACTGGATGCGCATGCCCATGAACACCTGGGCCACGTTCTCGCTGAGCTTCAGGCGGTCGAGTTCGGACTGGTAGTAATTGACGGCGGGCACGGAGACCGTGCCGCCGCTGGCGGACAGGAGGTCGCGGACGATCAGGTTGATGGGCCGGTTCTTGCCGATCTCGTCCGCGAGCCAGTTGTAGTAGAGCAGCGCGTTCTTGTAGAACGGCGGGGCGTTGTTGCCGGCGTTGATGCCCGAGCGGATCTGGAGGAGCTCGGCCCACTTCATCACCCAGAGTTCGGTGAACTCCTTCCGCTGCAGGAGGCCCTCGACGAGCCGGGAGCGCTTGTCGGGACGCTGGTCGGCCAGGAACGCCTTGAGCTCGGCGGGCTTCGGGTAGAGGCCGATGACGTCGATGGTGACGCGGCGGATGAACTCCTCGTCGGTGCAGACGTCCGAAGGGATGATGCGCAGGCGGTGCAGCCGCTCGTTGACGGCCTTGTCGACGTAGTTGACCTCGGCGACCGCCGGACGCTCATAGGCGAGGTCCTTCGGGATCACGACGGCCTGGGCGGTGACGCTGAAGACGTCGAAGCGGGCCAGCATGAAGGCGGCCCCGCGCTCGCCGGACCGGACCAGGCCGGACTTGTCGACCTTGGCGACGGGGTCGTTGTTCGACATGAACAGCGCCAGCTGGGTGACGTCCCGGTCGGTGCCGTCGGAATAGGTCGCACGGACGGTGATCTGCTGGGTGGCGTCCTTGCCCTCGAGCACGAACTGCTTCGGGAAGACCTCGATGCCGGTGACCTTGGCGACGTCCGGGGCGTCGTCCTTCGCCCCGTTGGCGATCCACTCCAGGATGGTGCGGTTATAAGGGGAGTCGGCGGGGAAGAGCTGGTTGCCCGAATGCGGGACCGCACCGACGGCCTTCTCGACGAGGGTGCTTTCCTCGGGGATGGCGAGGTTGATGCGCCGGCCGACGAGCTCGCGCGTGAGGCGGACATAGTCGCCCGCGGGATCCATGCCGAAGAGCGAGAGGCGGAAGCCGTCCTTGCCGCGGGCCGCCCCGTGGCAGCCGCCGCTGTTGCAGTTGGCGCGGAGGAAGACCGGCATGACGTCCTGCCGGAAGGAGACCGCCCGGTCCCGGTGACCCTCCTTGACCGTCACGGGCATGCGCACGGTCCGCCCGCCGAGGGTGGCGATGAGTTCGGTGCGCCCGCTGTCAGCGACGGCGTGGAGCGAATAGTCTTCGCAGCGGGCGACCTGAGGGTCGGCGATCCGCAGGTCGGCGAAGGCGGTGACATCGCGGGTGGTGGCGTCCTTGAAGGTCGCGAAGACGACGATGCGGTGGAAGTCGCGCTTGGTCTCGAGCGTCACCGCGGCGGGAAAGAGCTCGAGCTTCTCGAGCGTCGGCAGCTTCCGCGCGAGGTCGGCGACGGGATCCGCCGCGGGCTTCGCCTTGGCGGAAAGGGTGACGCCCGCCGGCCAGACGCCGCCTTCGGCGACCCAGCGACGCAGGACGTCGATCTCGGCGGCCGGCAAGGGTCCGCCCTTCGGCGGCATGAGGTCGTCATGATCCTTCGGCAGGACGAGACGCTTCACGAGCTCGCTCTGGTCGGCGGCCACGCCCAGGAGGGCGGCGCCGCTGGCCCCGCCCTTGAGGAAACCCTCGCGGGTGGTCATGAGCAGCTTGCCCTTGGTCTTGTCGGGGTTGTGGCACTCGAGGCACTTGCCTTCGAGGATTCCGCGGACCTCGTCGAAGGCCACCGGGGCGGCCGAAACGACGCCGGTGAGGGCGACGGCCAGGAAAGCGAAGAGTGAACGGCGGCGGAGCGACATGGGGCGGACTCAGTTCCTGGGGGGTTCGTTCTTCTGCCGAAGCTGCTCGAGGCGGGACAGCACCACGGGAGCGGGCGCGGCGGCCGGCGCGGCGGGCTTGGCCTCGACGGGGGCGGCCGCCTTGGCCACCGGCGCCGGCGAGGCCTTACGCGGAGCGTCGAAGCGCATGATCGAACCGAGGGCGATGCGATGCGTGGCGAATCCTTTGCCCGTCGGCACGTCGACCTGCACGAACATGTCGCCGGTCTTGCCGGGGCGCGTCTGGGCGTCCGTCTCGACGGCGAAGCGCAGCTCCTTGGTGTCCTTGGTGATCTTCAACGGGGCGATGCGGACGGACTCCGGGACGCCGACGAGGCGCGCGACGGCCTCGCCTTCGAACGGACGGAGGACCTCCAAGGCCGTCGCCATGACTCCCGGCCTGCCGATCTCGATCGCCGTGAGCGGAATCGCGCCGGCGGCGACGTAAGGCGCCTCGGTGACGACGGCGGCGAAGGGCGAGGCGTTGTAGACCCTGCCCTTCCCGGCGTCCGCCTCACCCTGGACGATGAACTGCCAGGACTTCGGCTCGACGTTGGCGTTGGCGCTGAGCTCGAAGACGCACTCGGAAGATTCGGGTGCGATGGTCTGCTCGCCGAGCGCGGAGATGCCGGGCGGGGTCCAGCACATGAACACGCGGATCGGACCCTTGAAGCCGTCCTGACGCTTCGCGAGGACCTTGAGGCGGGCGACGCCGTTGCGGACCAACGGAGCCGGCAGCGGCTCGATCGACAAGGAATACGGGGCGGCGTCCACGACGGCCACCGGCAGCTGCTCCTCGACGCCCTGGTAATAGATGGTGTTGCCGATGCGGACGAGGTCGTACGTCCGGCGCATCTGCCCGACGATCTGATTGCGCGGATCCTTCGGCCGCAGCAGCGGCGTGACCACGGCGCCGGCATGCGGGGCGTCGGCCGCGGCTTCCAGCACGAGCGGCACGCCGGGCAGGCCGCCCGGGGCGTCGTCGGCGAGCAAGGTCACGCCCTTGGGCAGCCCGGTGAGGTCGAAGCGATAGTCCCCTTGGACGCCATTGCGCGTGAAGTTGGCGAGCAGGACCATGCGCCCGCCCCGCGGGACGGCCATGAACTGCCGGTAGTTGGTGTCATTGATGTTATACTCCGGCGAAGCGAAGGTGAGGCTGGGCTGCGAGGCCACCAGCTCGACCCGGTAGACGAAATTGACGCCGCCGCGGTCGAGGTGATCGGCGACGCGGACGACGTAGTCGCCGTCGGCCGGCACGGTCAGGCGGAAACGGGAATCCAGACGACGCAGGCCGCCGCCGTCATCGTTGGCCACGAGACTGTTCCCCTTGGGCCCGAGCACGGTGACCACGGGATCCAACGGGGAACCCAAGGACTGCGCGAGGGCCCGGCCCTCGAAGACCTGACCCTTCTTCAACGTGAGGCGGAAGCAGTCGACGTCGCCGGGCTTTTCGATGACGCCGTTGAGGGCGTAGGCTGCGGCTTCCGCCGCGGGCGTGGCCTGCCCGGGGGCGTCGTTGTTCGGCTCGACCTCGAGGGTGTTGTCGACGGACGACAGCCGGAAGGGATTGCCGGAAGGCGCCGGGGGCTGGGACTTCGGATAAAGGACGAAATCGGCGTCGTCCTCGGCGGGGAGCACGACCTCCTCGGCGAAGGAATCCTTCGGCTCGAGGAACCGCACCATGAGCCTGGAGCCGAGACGGCCGCCGGCGGGATACGTCGCGTCCGGCCGGCGGAAATCGCCGACATGCAGGCGGTAGAAGGAATTCGCCGAGCCGCGGTACGACGACTCGCGGACCATCACGTAGTAATCGCCGTCGTATTCGGCGGTGAAGGAGCAGTAGCCGTCCTGACGGTGCAGGATGGTGTCGTCGGAGAAGGCCTTCTCGAAGCGGTCCTTGTCCAGGATCGCGACATACGGATCCATCGCCCCCTGCGGCATGGCGGCCAGCCGGAGCGCGTCGACCTGCACGCCGATGCGCTGGCCCTTCCTGACCGTGAGCCTGTAGTAGTCGACGTCCTCGGCGAGGACGACGCCCTCGATGGTCTGGTTGAGCGCGATGGGCTGGGCGGCCGCGAACTCGCTGTTCGGCTCGCGCTCCTCGACGTTCGCGTAGGGGCTGGCGAAGAAGTGGCGGAGGTGCGAGACGCCCGACTTCGTCCGCACGCGCATGACGTGGGCGCCGGCGCGGACGGTCCGGTCGATGGCGAGCGTGAGCTCGACCTTGGAGGGCGAGCGGCTCTCGACGCTCCGCACCCGGAAGCCCGGCGTGTAGAACATCAGGTCCTCGAAATCATCCAGGCGCGCCCCCGTGATCGTGAGCTTCACGTCCGCGCCGATCTGGCCGCCGTGCGGACGCAGCGCCGACATCTCGGGATAGGCCGCCCACGCCGCCAAGGGGGCGAACCAAAGCGCGAGGCGGAGGCGGAACTTCATGGGGAGATCGGGACGAGGCCCCGCCGGGCGGCGGGCGCCGTTCAAGCCAGCCAATCGGTCATCACGCGACCGCCGTTGACGATGTCGATCGGCCGGCCGCCGTCGGACATGATGCGCTTCTCGGCGTCGATGCCGAGGACGCGGTACATGGTCTTGGCGAGGTCCTCGGGGCCCACCGCGTCGCGGTCCGGCTCGCCGCCGAGCGCGTCGGAGGCGCCATGGACGTAGCCTTCCTTCATGCCGCCGCCGGCCATCGCCACGGAGAACACCCGCGGCCAGTGGTCGCGGCCGTTGGTGGCGTTGATCTTGGGGGTGCGGCCGAACTCGGAACTGACGGGCACCAGCGTGCGCTTGAGCAGGCCGCGGTCCTGGAGGTCGGTGATGAGCCGCGCGAAGGCCTGGTCGAACTGCGGCGCCTGGCCGTCGAAGGCCCCCTTGATGTTGGAGTGGTGATCCCAGCCCCCGAAGGTGACGGAGACCATGCGCACGCCGGCTTCGACGAGGCGGCGGGCGAGCAGGAAACGCTGGCCGGCGGTGTGGCGGCCGTATTCGTCGCGCAGCTTGTCGGGCTCCTTGGAAAGGTCGAAGGCTTCGCGGGCCTTGGCGCTGCTGACGAGGCCGTAGGCGGCCTGCTGGAAGCTGTCCATGGCGCCGATGGCGTCGGATTTCTCCGTGGCGCGGAAATGCTCGTCGACCGCCGCGAGCATGCCGCGCCGGCGCTCGGCCCGCCGCGCGGTGACGTCCTTCGGGGCCGAGAGGTCGCGGACCGCGAAGCCTTTGTCGGCCGGATCGCTCCCGAGCGCGAACGGGCCGAAGGCGCTGCTCATGTAACCCGTGCCCTGCTCGGGCATGGTCTGGGAGGGGATCACGACGTAGGGCGGGAGATGGTTGCGGCTGCCCTGCTCGTGCGCGATGACGGAACCGTAGCTCGGGAACTTGATCGCGGGGCTGGGGCGGTAGCCCGTGAGCATGTTGTGCGTGCCGCGCTCGTGGGCGGCCTCGCCGTGCGTCATGGAACGGACGACGGTGAGCTTGTGCATGATCTTGGCGATGTTGACGAACTTCTCGCCGACGTATTCGCCCGGGACCGTGGTCTTGATCGGAGTGTACGGTCCGCGGTAATCGGGCGCCGCGAACGGCTTGGGATCCCAGGATTCATGCTGGGCCATGCCGCCCGGAAGGTAGATGTGGATGACGGCGTCGGCCCGGGCGTCGAGCAACCCGCCCCGCGGGCCTTCGGCGGCCTGCAGCCGCAGGAGGCCGGGGAGGCTGAGGCCCAGGGTGCCGGCCATGCCGACCTGCAGGAAATCGCGGCGGCTCCAGGCTCCGGGGAGACCGGGGTGATCGCCCTGACAACGGGGGTGCAGTTTCATCTTGGGGGTGGGGTACGATTGAGACAACGCCGCCCCCGGAAGGTTGCCAACAAATAGCAGGCCGGGGGGAACCCTGCCGGCGGCCCGCATATCTATCTTTTGACACCTCCTTCCCCCCGAGGTAGACCCACCCCACCCCTCCCCTCCCATGTCGACCCAACCCCCGTCCGCCCCCTCCGCCCCGGCGGACGAAGCCATCCTCGTCCGAGGCTTCCGCCTGGTCCTGATCGCCTCGGCGCTCTTCATCGCCGGCTGCTCGGCCTTCTTCTCGGTCCGCGGCCTCGGCCTGCTGTTCGTGGGCTCGGAGATCGAGGTCATGATCATGGCCTCCAGCCTCGAGATCGGCAAGCTGGTCGCCGCCTCGTTCCTCTACCGCTACTGGGACCGTATCAACCGCACCCTCCGCTTCTACCTCACGGTGGCGGTGGTCGCGCTGGTGGCCATCACGTCCCTCGGCAACTACGGCTACCTCGCCCGCGCCTACGAGAAGACCACGACCAACATCGCCCGCGCCGAGAACGAGATCGCCGCGCTGGAGAAGGAGATCGCCCAGACCCAGACGCAGATCGCGGAATCGCGCGGCAAGAACCAACGCGTCACCACGACCACGCGGGAGGACGTGACCAAGGCCCAGGCCCGGCTCGCCCAGGCGACGGAGGCCCTCGGCCAGTCGCTGGCCCGCCTGCAGCAGCAGCGCCAGAACCTGGCGGAACGCCGCACCCTCGAGGTCGGCTCCCCCGCCCAGCGCGCCGCCCAGCGCGCCGACGTGCTGGCCAAGAGCATCGCGGCCGAAGAAGCGGCCAACATCAAGGCGCTCGCCGCCGAGGAGAACACCATCGCCGGACTCAACGAACGCCTGCGCGGGCTCGACCAAGCCGTCGACGCCTACGTCAAGCAGGGCTCGAAGACGGTCTTCATCTTCGAACGCGACGGCGTCCGCCTCGGGCAGCAGCTCCGCGAAGAACAGCGCCCGGAACGCGAGTCGATCCGGGCCGAGATCGCCGCCGCCACCGCGCGCATGGAACGCCTGCGGACGGCCTCCGAAGCCCGCGTCGAACGCCTGCGCGCGGAGCAGGGGCGCCTCAGCGAGGCTTCGACGAAGGAACTGACGCAGCTCCGCGGCGCCTTCGACGCCGACCTGGCCCGCATCGACGCCGAGGAGAAGGCCGTGCGCAAGAGCGGCGGCGAACAGGTGGCCGCGCTCGAACGCCAGCTCGCCGTCCTCCAGGAACAATCCCAAGGCAAGGTCACGCTCACCGACACCGAACTGGGCGACCTCTACCGGCAGGTCCGCGAACGCCAGGCGCAGATCAACGGGCTCCGCGACCAGATCGCCGGCTCCGACATCGGCTCCTACCGCTTCGTGGCCCGCGCCTTCGAGGCGGAGGCCGACGACGTGGTGAAGTGGCTGATGCTGGCCCTGGTCGCCGTCTTCGACCCGCTCGCGGTGACGCTGGTCATCGCCTTCAACATGGCGGTCCAAGGCCGCCGCCCCCGCCCCGCCTCGGGCGGCCCCGACGCCGATGACGGCGACGAGACCCCGGGCCCGCGTCCGGCCCGTCGCGGCGCCTGGACCGCGGGCGAACTGACGGTCGTCGGCATCCTCGTCGGCGCCGTGATCCTGCTGGTCGTCTGGGCGCTGGCCTCCGACGACGCCCCGCGGCCCGCCCGGGTCGGCGGCGCCACGATGCTGAGCGTGCCGGCCGACAGCTTCGCGGTCGTGACGCTGCGCCCTGACGAATTCCCCCAGAAAAGCGGTCAGGGCCTGCCCCAGTGGCTCGAAAGCGCCGGCGGCAAGGGCCTCGGACTCGCCGTGGGCGAACTCCTCCGCCACGGCCTCGATCCGCGCGCCGACCTCTACGCGTTCGCGAAATTCCCCGCCCGCCAGGCCGCCGACACGAGCACGCAGAATCCGGTGATCCTCTGCGGCGCGGTCCTGCGCGTGACCGACCCCGTCGCGGCCGAGGCCGGCCTCTCCCGCATCGCGGACCAGATGAACGGACTGCTCCGCAACGACGGGCCTTCGAAGCTCACCCGCAACCGCTCGATGATCCGCCACGGCGAAGGACGCTACATGGATCCGGAAGGCGGCTTCTTCACCTTCGGCCTGACGAACCAGACCGCGATCATCCTGCTGGAGTTCGACGGCAACCCGCGCTCACCTTGCGTGGAGGAGGAGATCCGCCGCTGCCTGAGCCGCCCCGAAGCGCGCGCCGTGGCCGCGGGCGACGCCGCCGTCCGCCTGCCGGCGCAGGCGCTGGGCCAGGCCGGCGCGCTGACGGTCTGGTTGGACTCCGCCCGCTTGTTCGGCCGCCTGCCGATGGGCGAGGCGAGCCGGAACCGCTACGAGAAACTCCGGCCGACGCTCGATTTCGAACTGCTGCTTTCCCTCCGTCCCGCCGGCCGCGACGGCCTGACGCTGGACGCGCGTTACGCCTACCAGGCCGAACGCTTCGCCGACGGGAAGGCCCGCGACCTTCCGGTGCTCGTCGCCGAGAAGGCGCCCGCGAATCCGGATTTCGGCTGGAAGCTCATCAACCGCAGCCTGGATACCCTCGACTTCGACGCGATGATCGACCGCATGCGCGAGGCCCTCGGCGACGACCGTACGGCCGGCGCCCCGCTCGTCCACGTGGAGAAGTCGGTGGTCAACGCGCAGCAGGCCCGCTTCACGATGCGGGCGAAGTTCGACGCGAAGGCCGGACCGCCCCTGGTCGCCGCCTGGCAGCGTCTCGCCCGCTGAGACGATGCGGACGTCGGCATGCCTGCTGGCCGGCTCGTTGTGCTTAGCCGCGCTGATGCTCGCGGGCTGCCAGCATGAGGTCGGCGGCGCGACCGACGCCCCGGTGAAAAGCTCCGGCGCCGGCGCCCGCCGACCGAAGAAACCGGAAGCCAAGGACAAGGCCAAAACCAAGCCCGTTCAGCCCAAGCCCGAGGTCGCTCCGGCCAACCAAACCGAGGGTCCGGCGACCATCGCGCGTGAAGAAAAAAAGCCCGAGGTCGCGTCCCCCGGCAAGACCGGCCTGACCGTGGAAACGCCCGAGGCCCCGATGTCCGCTCGGACGGACGCCGCTCCGGCCGCCGCACAGGAACCGGGCGTGACGGAGACGGGTTCGGACAGATCTCCCCGCCCCAAGAAATCTCCGCCGAAGGCCCCCGCGATCACCCTGACCGACGGCTCCGCGCGCACCGCCGAGAAAGCCCCCGGAAAGGCCAGCCTAAGCGGAATCGATCCCGACGGAAAGGCGGACGCCCGTCGCGCCCCCCGCGTGCTTTCGGTGAAACCGGAAGCCGCTTCGTCCGCTCGTGTCGCCACCGCGCCCGCGCCGCTGAAGTCGGGCGAGATCCTGCCGGCTGGAACGACGTCCGGAGACACGGCCCGACGTCCGACGAATCTCGCGCTGACGGACGATAAGCCGGCCCCACGGTCCTCGGGCGCGGCCGTCGCCCTGCCCGCCCCCGCCGGAGAAAAGCCCGGCCGGGCCGAACGGATCGCCAAGCCCCTCAATCTGACCGAATGGCTCGCCGATGAGAAAGCCCACGCGGAGTGGCTGCGCCGCCAGCAGGAAAAACAGGCGGCCGCCAACGCCGCCCGCGAAAGCGAACGCCTGCGCCTGAAGAGCGCGCGGGACCGGGTGATCCTGGACGAGAATCCGGCGGCCCCGGAAAAGAGCCCCGCCCAGGAGTGAGCGCGGCCGCTCGCTTGAATGGGTTTGCCTATCCCCGCGCCCGCACCTCACCCTCGGACACTTCCCCATGCCCTCCCTCCGCATCCTCGCCCTCCTCGCCTTCACCGCCGTCGCCGCGACCGCGGCCGAAGTGAAGTACCAGCTCCTCCCGAACTTCCTCGGCACCCCGCCCAACAAGGCGACCATCGGCAACGGCCACGGCGAGATCGCCGTCGACTCCGCCGGCCAGATCTACGTCAGCGTCCAGGAGAAGGACGCCGGCATCCAGGTCTACGGCAAGGACGGCAAATACCTCAAGACCCTCAAGCTGCCGAGCTCCCTCCACGGCTTCGTCATCCGCAAGACCGAGGCGGGCGAGTTCCTCTTCGGCGCCGTGCTCAACGAGCAGCGCTTCATCAAGGCCAAGCTGGACGGCTCCATCGTGCTCGAAATCAAGAAGGACGCCTTCCCCGCCGAACAGGCCAAGGCCGGCCTGAAGCTCACCGGCTGCGACGTGGCCCCCAACGGCGACATCTACGTCGTCGACGGCTACGGCAAGAGCTGGGTCTTCGTCTTCGACCAGGCCGGTAAGTTCAAGTCGGTCTTCGGCGGCCCGACCCAGGTCGTCGAAGGCAAGGGCTTCGCCAACACCCACAAGGTGTTCGTCGACACCCGCTTCAGCCCCGCCCGCCTGCTCTGCCTCGACCGCGGCAACAACCGCATGTTCCACGTCGACCTCGACGGCACCAACCCCCGCATGATCGCCGCCAAGGGCCTGCGCAACCCCTCCTCGGCCTCCTTCCACGGCGACCTGATGTGCGTGGCGGAGATCGCCGGCCGCGTCTCGGTCTGGGACAAGGAAGGCAAGATGGTCGCTTCCCTCGGCGTCAACGACACCAAGGGCCAGACCAACACCCCGGGCGTGAAGCCCGCCGACTGGCGCGAAGGCGTCGTCACCTCGCCGCACGGCATCACCTTCGACCTCGACGGCAACATCCTCGAGACCGAGTGGAACCAGTACGGTCGCGTGCTGCGCTGGAACCGCCAGTGATCCGGCCGCCGCGCTGGCTGGTCATGACCTGGGGAGCCCTCGTGCTCCCCTTGTTCGTCTGCGCCCATGACGGCGAGGCCCTGATGGCCCGCCTGACCCTGCGCGCCGACGGCGGCTGCGCCCTGCAGGTGACGGCCGACCTCGAGGGCAATTTCCGCATCCGCGACCGCGCGGGCCTCGCCGAAGCCGCCGCCGCCCTCTTCCAGGTCTCGACGGGGCGGACGACCCGTCCGCTGTCCGCCCTCGCCGGAGCCCCGGCGCTGTCCTCGGCGACGAAACTCGAGCCGGACACCCCCTTCCCGCATACGGCGGAGGAGCTCGCCAAGACCTACCGGCTCGAGCGCGCGGAATGGCGCTGGACGCCCGACCCGCGCAACTTCGTCCTGAGCCTGCCCGCGGAGAGCCCGCATACGGTCCTGCTCTGGCTCGTCGACGAGACCAAGCCCGACGCCAAGCCGCGCTGGGTGATGCTGATCGCGGGCGACGAATCACCGCTCATCCAAGCCCACGCTCCGGCCGAACCGACGGGCCTGCTGCTCGGCGGCGCGGGCCTGCTCGCCCTGGTCGGCCTGACGTTCGGGCTCGTCCGCAGATACCGCCGGGCGGGCCAAAATCCGTAAGGTCAGGCCAACGTAGCCTCGACGAAACCGGCCCGCGCCTCGAAGTGCGGGTTGTGCCCGCTGTCGGGCAGCGTGACGATGTCCGCCCGCGGGAAGTGAGCGCGGATCGCGGCGAGGTCTTCGTCGCGGATGTAATCCGACTTCCCGCCGCGCAGGAAACGCGCGGGCCCGTCCCAGGTCTCGCCGGCGGCGAGCGGATTGCCGAGGATCTCCGGAAGCGCGCGCGTGAGCGCCTCGCGGTGCACGGTCCAGGCCCACCGGCCGGCGGCGTCCTGGCCGAGGTTGGTGAGGATGAACTGACGCATCCCCCACTCCGGCACCTGCGCCGCGAGCTTCTCGTCGGCGTCCTTGCGGGACTTCACCGCGGATAGGTCGAGGGCGTTCATGGCCGCGAACTCGACGCGCACGCGGTCGGCGTAGGCGCGCGGGGCGATGTCGACGACGGTGAGCCGGGCGACGAGGTCCGGGCGGTCCATGACGAGGCGCATCGCGGCCTTGCCGCCCATGCTGTGTCCGACGAGGTGCACCGGGCCGAGGGCGAGGCGGTCCAGCATCGCGACGACGTCGCCGGCCAGCGCGGCATAGGAACAATCGTCGTCCCAGGGCGAGGACCCGTGGTTACGGAGGTCGGGCGCGAGCACGCGATGCCCGCGTTCGGCCAGCGCGACGCCCGCGGACTGCCAGTTGCGCGAAGAACCCAGCAGGCCATGCAGCACCACCAGCGGCGCGCCGGCGCCGCCGATTTCGCGGACGATCAGAGGGAGCGCGGCGGGCACGGAAGTCTCCCCAAAGTGCGGCCGCCCCGCCCGAGGTCGAACCATTTCCGGACACGTCATGGGCCGCATCCGGCATGCTCCGAAACATCCTCGAGGAGCCCGACGGGGTTTTTGGGTTTGTCTCTTTCGACGAGGGACGGTTGTTTCAGACGTCCAAGCCTTCCGCAATGTCCACGTCCGGCCCAACCTCGTCCTCCCGCCGTCCTTTCGGCCCCCGCGCCTTCGTGGGAGCCCACACGGCCTTGGTCACCCCCTTCCTCGACGGAGCGGTGGCCTGGGATGACCTGAAGCGCCTGGTCGAACTCCAGATCAAGGAGGGCATCGACGGCCTGGTCGCCGTCGGCACCACCGGCGAATCCCCCACCCTCGACTACGACGAACACATCGAAGTCATCCGCAAGACCGTCGAGTTCGCCGCCGGCCGAGTCCCGGTCATGGCCGGCACCGGCTCCAACGCTACCACCGAGGCCCTCGATCTGACCAAGCGCGCCGACGAAGCCGGCGCCGATGCGTTCCTGCTCGTCGCACCGTATTACAACAAGCCCAGCCAGGAAGGGCTGTTCCGCCACTTCTCGCTCCTCGCCGAGGCGACCGCCAAGCCGATCGTGCTGTACTCCATCCCCGGCCGCTGCGGCATCGAGATCACCGTCGAGACCACCCTCCGCCTGCGGAAGAAGTACCCGAACATCATCGGCATCAAGGAAGCCGGCGGCCAGGTCGAGAAGGCCGCGCGCCTCGTCCGCGAGGCCGACCCGGAATTCATCGTCCTCAGCGGCGACGACTCCTTGACCCTGCCCTTCGCCGAAGTCGGCGCCCAAGGCATCGTCTCCGTCGCCTCGAACTTGATCCCGGGCCCGGTGGCCAAGCTCGCCCGGCTCGCCCGCACGAAGCAGTTCGCCGAAGCCAAGGTGCTGCACGACCGGCTCGCCGAGATCTTCAAGACGCTGTTCGTCGAACCGAACCCGGTCCCCGTGAAGCATTGCATGATGCGCGCCGGCATCATCCGTTCCGACGAAGTCCGCCTGCCCCTCTGCGAGATGTCCGAGGCCAACCGCCTCCTCGTCGAGAAGGTCGCCGACGCCACCCTCGCCTCCC
>JACCDY010238281.1_pt1 | contig 16817 bp, 12 predicted proteins | sample 7446391 | NCBI WGS metagenome assembly JACCDY01 (sample SAMN15323451, study PRJNA562643) | freshwater metagenome | isolation source: river surface water | place: USA:Blue River Watershed | collected 2017-08-18
TACTCAGAGAGGTTTAATGCAATTAGTGGGTCAGCGTAAGCGTTTATTGGTTTATTTACAAAAACATAACCTTACTGGTTACCGCGCACTAATTGAGAAATTAGGCTTAAGAAAATAATCAAGAACATCTTATAATAGCTGTCCCAACTGTACACCACGGTTGGGATTAGTTGTTTATATGCCTTGGTTGCATTGCTTACAACACCAAAAAAATTAAAAATGTTATCACAACCTAAATCAGTGAAGTTCGAGGTAAATCCCGGACAAGAGATATTTATAGAAACTGGTAAATTAGCTCGTCAAGCAGATGGAGCTGTTACCGTTAGACAAGGAAATTGTATTTTATTAGCAACAGTTGTTGCAAATAAAGATCCAAAAGAAGGACAAGACTTTTTCCCTTTGAGCGTAGATTATCAAGAGAAGTTTGCATCTGCAGGCCGTATCCCAGGATCTTTCTTTAAGAGAGAAGCAAGATTAAACGATTATGAAATCTTAACAAGCCGTTTAATTGACCGTGCATTAAGACCATTGTTCCCAGAAGATTATTTATGTGATGTACAAGTATTGATCTCATTGGTTTCAAGCGATGAGAATGTAATGCCTGATTCATTAGCATGTTTAGCTGCTTCAGCTGCATTAGCTGTTTCAAATATTCCTATTAAAGAAATTATTTCTGAAGTAAGAATTGCAAAGATTGATGGCAAATTTGTAATCAATCCTTCTAAAGCACAATTAGCAAATTGTGAATTAGAATTTATCATTGCTGCTACCGAGAAGAACTTGATGATGGTAGAAGGTGAAGCGAAAGAATGTTCTGAAGAAGAATTAGTGGAGTGTTTAGAATTAGCACATGCTGCTATCAACAAGCAAATTAAAGCGCAAGCTGAATTAAGAAAGTTGGTTGGTATTACAGAAGTGCGTGATTATAAAAAACCAGAACAAGACGAAGAGATTAAGAAAAAAGTATATGAATTTGCAACTGCTAAAGTAGATGCGATTGCAAGAATGGGTTCTGCAAAGCATGAAAGAAGTGATGCCTTTAGTGCATTGAAAAAAGAAATCATCGAACATTTAGGTGCGGATATTACAGACTTGCAAAAGAAATTAGCAGGAAAGTATTACGAAGATTTGAAGTGGGAAGTTGTTAGAAACATGATTGTTGATAGTCGTATTCGTTTAGATGGTCGTCAATTAGATCAAGTTCGTCCATTAGCAATGGAAACTTCTCCATTACCCACTCCACACGGATCTTCTTTATTTACAAGAGGAGAGACTCAATCTTTAACTACTGTAACATTAGGTACTAAATTAGACGAGTTAATGCAGGAGACTGCTGCAAGTGCTGAATACCAAAAATTCTTCTTGCATTATAATTTCCCTCCATTCTCTACTGGTGAAGTAAAAATGATGCGTGGTGTAGGTCGTCGTGAAGTAGGTCATGGTAACTTGGCACAAAGATCTTTAAAGCAAATGTTACCAGATAGCACTGTGTTCCCTTATACTTTGCGTGTGGTATCTGATATATTAGAATCAAATGGTTCTTCATCTATGGCAACTGTTTGTGCTGGTTCTCTAGCATTAATGGATGCAGGTGTTCCTGTTCCAAAGCATGTAAGTGGTGTGGCAATGGGATTAATCTCTAGAGAAGATGGTAAGTATGCAATCTTAACAGATATCTTAGGAGATGAAGATCATTTAGGTGATATGGACTTCAAAGTAACTGGTACAAGAGACGGTATCTGTGGTGTTCAAATGGATATTAAAGTAGACGGTTTAAGCATGGATATTATGCGTGAAGCATTGTCTCAAGCTAAAAAAGGTCGCTTACACATATTAGATGCGATGTATGAGTGTATTCCAGCTGCAAGAGCAGATGTGAAGCCTCATGCTCCAAGAATGGTTAAATTAATCATCGATAAAGAATTTATTGGTGCAGTAATCGGACCAGGTGGAAAGATTATCCAAGAAATGCAAAGAGTTACTGGTGCTACTATCAATATTGAAGAAGTAGATAACCATGGCGAAGTAAGCATTTTCTCTGCTAATAAGGAAAGCTTGGATGCTGCAGTTAAATGGATCAACGGTATCGTTGCAGTTCCAGAAATTGGAGATGTGTATGATGGTGTTGTAAAAGGCATTAAAGAGTTTGGTGCATTCGTAGAATTCATGCCTGGCAAACAAGGCTTATTACACATTAGTGAGATCAGCTGGAAGCGTTTGGAGACGATGGATGGTATCTTCAAAGAAGGTGACGAAGTAAAGGTTAAATTGGTAGGTTTGGATCCTAAAACAGGCAAATTCAAATTAAGCCATAAAGCTTTATTACCAAAGCCTGAGCAAGCTTAATTTTTTCTGCGCCTTTCTTATAAAAGGTAAAGGCTTGAAAAAATTCATATATGAAATAAAAGAGAGGACCCCGTAAAGGAGCCCTCTCTTTTATTATCACTAAATTTGACCCATAAATTTAACAATGTCCAAAGAATACATCCAAATAGCCTTTGATTTTGAGAATCAAGACCAGTTTGAGATCCTGGTGGCCCAGTTGTCCAATCTTGGATTTGACGGATTTAATGAAGAGGAGGCAGCAAGTTCCATCAATAATGGGGTTGGAATGAGCAGCATATTGGGAACTTCTGCTGGTTTAGGGGAAGGCGCAGGACATTGCAAAACCTTTATTCTTCAACAAGATTATATTAACAATAATATCGAATACGAATTAAATAATATATTTAGTTTACATAGTTTAAAGTATTCAAAATCAATAATTAAGGAAAAAAATTGGAATGCAGTTTGGGAGTCTAATTTTGAGCCTGTAAGGGTGGGAGACTTTGTGGGTATTAGGGCTAATTTTCATCCAAGCTTCGAGCCTAAGGTCCAATACGAAATACAGATAACTCCCAAAATGAGTTTTGGTACAGGGCATCATGCCACTACTTTTTCTGTAATGCAATTAATGGAGCATCTGGACTTTGCCCATAAATCAGTCTATGATTTTGGAACCGGCACGGGTATTTTAGCCATTTTAGCCGAACAATTGGGTGCCAAGGAAGTGCTTGCTGTAGACAATGACCCCTGGTGTATTGAGAATTCCCAAGAGAATATCATTGCTAATGGATCTTCCAAAATCACTATTCAGCAGGTAAACTCTGCCATACAGCCAAGAGACTTTGATATTATCATAGCCAATGTAAATAGACATATTATAGAAGCGAATATGGTAGAACTTAGTCAAGTATCTAATTCAAATTCAATTTTAATATTAAGTGGTTTATTAACTGAAGATCAAGAAGATATCAAATTATTAGCTTTTCAAAATAATTGGCAATTTAAGCAAGCTCAGCCTTTAAATGGTTGGGTTAGTTTGCTATTTAATAAGGCTTCTTAGTATAGATTTTGGGCTATTTCAGTGTATATTTGTCTACCCCAAAGAATGATTATGACGGAAGTATTGTTAACTATATTGGCTTATTTGATTGGATCTATCCCCACTTCTATATGGGTGAGTAAGACCAAATTCGGGATTGATATCAGAGATTACGGTAGTGGAAATGCTGGAGCAACCAATACTTATCGAGTTTTAGGTGCTAAATGGGGCACTTTTGTAATGGTTATTGATGTTATCAAGGGTGCTATTGCCACTTCTTTATGGGTAAGTATTCCTTATTACTATACCAATGAGCTTCATCGTACCAATTTTATGATTGTATTGGGCTTGGTGGCTGTATTGGGTCATATTTATCCCATTTGGGCAGGCTTTAGAGGGGGAAAAGGGGTCGCAACCTTGCTGGGAATGGCATTAGCTATTCAGCCAGCCGTTGCTTTGTTATGCATTGTAGTTTTCTTGATCACCTTGGTGGCTACTCGATTTGTTTCAGTGAGCTCCATGTTAGCTGGAGTAGCATTCATGATTTTAATCCTATTTATCTACCACGAGAAAGAAACCTCTTATAGGTTATTTGCTATTATTGTGGCTTTTATGGTGGTCTTTACCCATAGAAATAATATAAAAAGGCTATTACAGGGCAATGAAAACAAGGTTCCTTTGTTTAAAAAGAAGAACAAATCGGAAGAAAAATAAAATATTGATAATCAATATTTTATAGAGTTTATGCAATAAAAAATGTGGATAATCACACATTTTTCGTAATTTCGCCCTCCTCATAAATCCTAAGTTTAATATGTCTAGTAATTTGAATATTTTAGAAAAGTTGCAGTTAAAGGATGAGAAAAATTTATTGATCCAAGGTTTACCTTCCTCAGTAGAAAAGCAATTTGCCAAGTTATCTTACAATAAGAATTTAACCCCATTATTAAAAGCTAGAAAAGTTGACTTCGCTTTAATTTTTGCGATCAACCAATTACAGTTGAATAATATTTTAAAGGAAGTGTTTTCTGCTTTACACCCTGCGTGTAAATTATGGATCGCTTACCCAAAACCAACTTCTAAGATTGTATCTGATTTGAATAGAGATGCAAGTTGGGAGATTTTATCTGACAATGATTTTGAAGCGATCAGACAGGTGACATTGGATCATGTTTGGACAGCAATGCGTTTTACTAAATTAGATCAGATCCCGAATAAAGAAAGATCTTTTGCTGAGTTCAAAGTATCTAATATTAAAGTAGACGATTTTGAAAAGCGTTTAATTGCTTTACCGATTGAATTAGATAAGATGTTTTCTCATAATGAAGAAGCTAGAGAATTTTTTACTTCTCTTTCTATCATCAATCAAAAGGAATACTTAAGCTGGATTCAGGGAGCTAAAAAAGAAGAAACCAAACAAAAGCGTTTGGAAGCCACAATGGAAAAGTTGATGGCAGGGAAGAACAATCCCTCAGAAAAATAAACATTTTTGATGTGTTAGTAAATACCAAAATGAGTCTCCAAAGAGACTCATTTTTTTGAAATTACTTTATGATAACTGTACCGATAATCTTGGTTAATTCTCTTTCCACTTCTTTCAAGTGTTTGTGTATTTGTAGTAGAAGCATTTGATCGTCTTCTTTGGCATGCTCCATATCTGATTGGTTTTGGGCAATCATTTTCTTCACCTTTCTCATTTTAAAATAAAGCAAGCTAGCTTCTACATCGTGCATGAAACTTTTTTCTTCTACTTGCTTGACAATACCCAATTTTTCATTCCATCTTTGACTGAGTTCGTGCTCTGGTGCAAATAGAGTGACTACCCAATTGCGCACTTTCTCATCTTCGTGGTATTGTAATGTTTTACTATCAGGGGATTTGCCTTCTTTGAACCAAGTTTTGTAAGCATCCATTAATTGAATCATTTCTACATTCTCTAAAGGGAATGCTTCAATTTCTTCCCAAATCCACTCTGCTATTGACTTTCCTTCAGCATTGATTTCTTTACCATATTCAATTAAAACGCGTAATAAATTCTTCTCATGCACTAAATCCTTATCCGTGAAAATGTCAATATTTTCTTCAGTGCTGGTTTCATTGTTCAAGCTAGGCATTAAAATGGCTGCTTCGTCATAAGCCATTTTCTTTTCCTCTTTTACGATCTTGTCTCTCTTGAACTTATTCACCAATTGAGTTAATCCAGTCTCGTCTATTTTTAAGAGGGAAGAGCACTTTAAAATATATTCTTGCAGTTTAGTAAAATCTTCAGCCTTATTAATTTTACTTAAGGTCTCTGCAATTTGATTTACTAATAAATTCTTCTTGTTTAAATCTGATCCAACATCTTTTAACTGTACTTCTAATTGGAATAAGACAAAATCTTTTTTATTGTTTTGTACAAATTCATTGAAAGCTTCAGATCCAACTTTGTTGACATAGCTATCGGGATCTTCATTATCAGGGATCAAAACCAATTGAACATTTAGGCCTTCTTCCAAAGCCATGTCCAATCCTCTTAATGCTGCTTTTACACCAGCACTATCTCCATCATAAATGATGGTTAGGTTCTGTGTATATTTTTTAATTAATCTTAATTGGTCAATGGTCAAAGAAGTACCACCACTTGCTACCACATTTTCAATACCTGCTTGGTGTAAACTCACAACATCGGTATAACCTTCTACCAATAAGCATTCATTCTTTTTATCAATCGCTGTTCTTGCGAAATAAGACCCGTATAAGATTTTACTTTTGATGTAAATATCATTCTCGGGTGTGTTGATATACTTTGGAGATTTATCGTTCTTGGCTATTTGTCTTGCTCCAAATCCAATAATTTTTCCTGTGGTATTGTGAATAGGGAAAATGATCCTGTCTCTATAATTGTCCTGCCATTCGCCATTTCGCTCTACTACCAATCCGGTTTTTGCAAACAACTCTGGATTAAACTGGTTTTGAATTAAAGCTTTTGCTAATCCGTCTCTGTCTGAAGGATTATATCCAATCTTGAATTTTTCTACAATAGGTTTTAAGAAACCTCTGTGTTGCATATAGCTTTGAGCAATCGTGGCTCCGGCTTCTGTTTCCCAGTATTGTTTTTGAAACCAATCCATGGCAAAAGAGTTGATAGCGTATAAACTATCAGCCACTTGTTGGGCCATTTTTTGAGCCGGGCTGGTTTCTGTTTCTTCAATCTCTATATTGTACCTAGCTGCTAACCATCTTAATGCTTCTACATAACTGTACTTTTCATGCTCCATCAAAAAAGTGATGGTATTACCGCTTTTGCCACAACCAAAACACTTATAGATTTCCTTGGCTGGGGAAACGGTAAAAGAAGGGGTCTTTTCGTTATGGAAGGGGCAATTGCCCAAATAATTGGTACCTCTCTTCTTTAATTTCACAAATTCGCCCACCACATCAATGATATCAATGCGGCTGGTAATTTGCTGTATGGTCTGAGGGGTAATCATGGTTGGCGAAAATAACTAATCTTCTGATTCCGGGAGGGAAAATTCCATATCGTCACTGTCCAATAGTTCGCGCTCAATTTCCTCCATTTGAACAATATCCCAGGCTTCTGATTCTGTTGGGGTAGTATTCATCACATCCCCCCAATCTGACTGGTCCAGGTCTTTATTAAGGCTATCTGACAGACAACAAATGACAAAACTGGCATTATTGTCATAAAACTGCTCTTGGGCCTGCGCCAACTGCTCCAGAATAGAAGGTTCCCAGGATTGTACTTTTTCTAGATTCAAAACCAGGTTTTTAGGGCTTTTTGAGAGTATATCTTGGGTAATCTTGGTCAATTCTGGCACGAGATTTGAACTAAGGGTAGTATCAAGTATTTTGATAACGGTAAATTTTTCCTTGGGTTCAGTTTGGTATTGCATAGTGATTTAATAAAAGGTTAATAACTAAGGCGCTAAGACATACTTTAGGTTAAAAATATTCGTTTATATTGTATTAAGCAGTAATTATTTTTATGGATAATAATTTTTCAACACAAGTTAAGGAAATCATTTCTTATAGTCGTGAAGAGGCCTTAAGATTAGGCAACGATTTTATAGGAGCCGAGCATCTAATGCTAGGATTGATTAGAGACCAAGAAAACACAGCGATCATTGTATTGAAACGCTTAAATGTGAATTTGAGTGAATTGAGAAAAGAAATCGAATTAGCGGTTAAGGATAAGTCTGGCAAAAACATTGCCAATATCAATAGTTTGCCATTAACCAAGCAGGCGGAAAAAGTAATTCGTGTTACTGTTTTAGAAGCGAAGGCTTTGAAAAGCCCAATGGTAGAAACGGAGCATTTGTTATTGAGTATCTTAAAGAACAAGGAAAATATTGCTACACAAATTTTAAATCAATTTGATGTAGACTATGATTTATTCAGAAACGAATTAGGTATGGTTGGCGCAGAACCTTCTTCTCCTAAAAGTCCTAATGCTGAGTTTTCTGATGAACCAGATGATGAATTTGAAGAAGAGAAAAGAGGAGGCGGATTTGGAACAGGTGCAAAAGCTAAAGCAGGTTCAGCCAATAAATCAAAAACTCCCGTACTAGATAATTTTGGAAGAGATATTACGAAGTTGGCAGAGCAGGATGCTTTGGATCCAATTGTAGGTAGAGAAGCCGAGATTGAAAGAGTAAGTCAAATTTTAAGTAGAAGAAAAAAGAATAACCCTATTTTAATTGGTGAGCCAGGGGTGGGTAAGACTGCGATTGTAGAAGGTTTGGCTTTGAGAATTGTTCAAAGAAAAGTAAGCAGGGTTTTATTTGACAAGAGAGTGATTTCTTTGGATCTAGCTGCATTGGTAGCGGGTACAAAGTATCGTGGCCAGTTTGAAGAAAGAATGAAAGCGATCATGAATGAATTAGAGAAAAACAGAGATGTGATCTTGTTCATTGATGAAATCCATACTATTGTTGGTGCTGGTGGAGCAAGTGGCTCATTGGATGCATCTAATATCTTTAAGCCTGCATTGGCAAGAGGAGAATTGCAATGTATTGGTGCTTCAACACTAGATGAGTATAGAATGCATATCGAAAAAGATGGTGCATTAGATCGTCGTTTCCAAAAAGTAATTATCGAGCCACCAAGTGTGGAAGATACCATTACCATTTTGAACAATATCAAATCTAAATATGAAGACTATCATAGCGTAACTTATGATCAAGAAGCGATCGAAGCTTGTGTGAAATTAAGTGATCGTTATATGACAGATAGATTATTACCAGATAAAGCTATTGATGTTTTGGATGAAGTAGGTGCAAGAGTGCATTTGAAAAACATTAGCGTGCCTCAAGACATCGTTGAATTAGAAAAGCAAATCGAAGATGTTAAGATAGAGAAGAATAAAGTGGTGAAGAGTCAAAGATTTGAAGAAGCTGCAAGCTTAAGAGATACTGAGAAAAAATTAGGCGAGGCTTTAGAAAAAGCGAAATTGGCTTGGGAAGAAGATAGCAAGAATGCAAGATTCCCTATTAATGAAGAAAATATCGCTGAAGTAATTAGCATGATGACGGGTATTCCTGTAAAGCGTATGGTGGAAGCAGAGAATACGAAGTTGAGAAAGATGGCGGATGAGATGCGCGGTATGGTGATTGGTCAAGACGATGCTATTAGTAAAGTAGTAAAAGCTATTCAGAGAAATAGAGTAGGCTTGAAAGATCCTAAAAAACCAATTGGTACATTTATTTTCTTAGGTCCAACGGGCGTAGGTAAAACCGAATTGGCTAGAGCTTTGGCAAAGAACATGTTTGACTCAGAAGAAGCTTTGATTAGAATTGACATGAGTGAATACATGGAGAAATTTGCAGTGAGCAGATTAATTGGAGCGCCTCCAGGTTATGTTGGATATGAAGAAGGTGGTCAATTGACTGAGAAAGTTCGTCGCAAACCATATTGTGTAATTTTATTAGACGAAATTGAAAAAGCACATCCAGATATTTATAATATTTTATTACAAGTATTAGACGATGGTATTTTAACAGATGGTTTGGGTAGAAAAGTAGATTTCAAAAATACTTTAATCATTATGACTTCAAATATTGGCGCTCGTCAATTAAAAGAGTTTGGTGATGGAGTTGGATTCGCAACAGCTACTAGAGTGCAACAAACAGAAGAGAACAATCGATCTGTGATTGAGAAAGCATTAAAACGAACCTTCTCTCCAGAGTTCTTAAACCGTATTGATGATGTGATTGTGTTTAATTCATTGACTAAAGAAAATATTTTCTTAATCATTGATATCATCATGAAGCATGTGGTTGGAAGATTAGCCAATCTTGGATTAAACCTAATCTTAACAGAAGCTGCTAAAGAATTCATTGCAGAGAAAGGATATGATGTTCAATTTGGTGCAAGACCTTTACACAGAGCAATTCAAAAATATGTAGAAGATCCTTTAGCGGAAGAAATTTTGAATTATAATGTAAAAGAAGGAGATACTCTAATTGCAGATTTAGACAAAGATAAAGTTGCATTAAGTTTTACCTTGCAGAAGAAAGAAAAGGAGAAAGCGCCCAAAACGCCGAAAGAACCAACAAAAGAATAATATAACAATAGGCCTTTGAAAAGAGGCCTATTTTATTTTGAGCCCCATCTAAAACTTTCATTCTTTAGGCCTGCTAGATCTAGAACTCTATGCACCACTGTGTAAGCTACTTCTTCAATGGTTTTAGGTTGGCTATAGAAACTTGGAGTTGCTGGACAAATAATGCCACCAGCCAGTGTGATGGTTTCCATATTCTTGATATGAATCAAATTATAAGGTGTTTCTCTTGCTACTAAAATAAGCTTGCGTCTTTCTTTTAATACCACATCAGCAGCCCTGGTAGTTAAATCATCACTAATGCCACTGGCAATACGGCCCATAGTCCCCATGCTGCATGGAACAACTATCATCGTGTTGTATTGAGCAGAACCAGAGGCAAATGGAGCGTTAAAATCGTTTTTAGCATATATCTGAAAAGGGTATTTCTCAAAATCTTTATTCCCTAATTCAGTCTCCCAAACATATTTGGCATTATCACTCATTACAATACCCACTGCATCCAATTGGTCTTGGATTTTCACCAAACTATCTAAAAGACATTTGGCATAAATGGAGCCGCTGGCCCCTGTAATGGATATAATAAGTTTGTTCATATACTAATAACAAAAATAGGCACTAATTGTTGATTCTGAATTGGGCAAAAAAAATCCCCCTCAAAAGAGGAGGATTTTAGTATTTGGAGGAAGTCTATTTTACTTTATACATCTTCTCATAGTACTCATCGGCCATTCTATTACTATCAAATTGGAAACGAACATCTTTCATACCATTTTGAGTAATTTGACGCCATGTATCTTTTTGATCATAATACATAGGTACTATTTGATCTTCCAAGATTTTATATAATTCGTTTAAATCATATGCATCTTGTTCTTCAGTGCTCATATTTGCATAGTCTGCCTTAGGAACTACGAAGCCATTGTTACCATGATTCACAAATTCTGGTATCCATCCATCATCTGTAGAAAAGTTCACAGAACCATTCATAGCAGCAGTCATACCTGAAGTACCAGATGCTTCTCTTGGAACTCTTGGATTATTTAACCAAACATCAGAAGCTTGTTTCATTCGCTTACTTAATGCTAATTCATAACCCACCAATACTGCTACATTGTTGTACTTCTTGCTTAAGTGAACTAAATGATTGAATTGGTTAATTGCTGGATGATCCACTGGGTAAGGCTTACCTGCAAATATAATTTGAACAGGATGCTTGGTATTTGCTAATAATTTTTCGAAACGCTCTAAATCCCAAGACAAGAAATCTGCTCTTTTGTATCCGGCAAATCTTCTAGCCCAAACAATGGTCAATACTTTAGGATCAAAAACTTTACCAGTTTGATCTGCAACAATTTCAAAAGCACGCTTTTTTAAATACCATTTTCTATCATCAAAACCTGCATCGTCTCCAGCTTCAGCAAATTTGTACAATTGCTTGTCTGCCCAATAACGCCAGTTTTGTGCATTGGTAATATGATCAATAGGGCAGATGCCATCGTATTTGCCCCACATTTCTCTACTTACATGACCGTGTAATTCAGATACACCATTCGCTTTTCTTGCAAAACGCAAAGCAGCTAAAGAGTGATTGAATTGATCATCTTGAATACCAGTTAATTTTCTTACTTCATCAATACTTAAGCCGCAGAAATAACCCATTTTATGACATAAATAAATATCATGCTTTTCGTTGCCTGCTTCTTCTGGAGTATGTGTAGTGAAAACCAAACGCTTTTTCACTTCATCCAAAGACTTGTACTTATTTAATAAATAGAATGCACTAGAGAAACCATGTGCTTCATTCAAATGATACACATCTGGATTGAATCCAATTTCATCAATCAATTTTGCACCAGCTACACCCAATAAAATAAACTGAGCTACTTTGGTTGCAACATTGGCATCATATAATCTATGAGTGATGGTTTGAGACACATAATCATTTTCTGGTAAATCGGTACTCAACAAAAACAATGGAGCACTGCAGAAAGTATTAGGTGCTAAATAATATGCTTTCACCCATACTGGATGATCGTGAATTAAAATTTGGTATTTGATTCCAGTATCTTCTAAGAAGCTATATATCTTCTCCATAAAAGTTACTTGTAAACTTTGGTCTTGGTTTCTAGCTTGATCGTAGTAGCCATATTTCCAAAGGATACCAACACCAATCATATTTTGATTTAATTCGAATGCACTTCTTAAATGAGAGCCAGCTAAGAAACCCAATCCACCACTATAAATTTTTAATGGTTGATGAATAGCGAACTCCATGGAAAAATAAGCTGCCTTAGTACTGTACTTCTCGTTGATTTTGTAAGGCACTTGATAATTTCTAAAACTCATGTTCTAAATCGGTTTGATTAAATAGGAGTGCAATATAATCCTATTTAAGTAAAATGTACTTATTACACAATACGCTGTGGATAACAATCGTTTGCAATCAACAATTGTGGATTATTTCTTCTTTTTTGGCTTTCTTTTCTTGTCGTAAGAGTCATTAAAATAGCAGGTCATATTGCGGTGATTACCACAATTTCCATCTTCTTTTATTTTGATGATCTGTCCAGAAATAGTAAAATGTATAATACAAGGATCACCTTTCTCAGTGAATGTAGCTTGATTTTTATTGAAGCTTAATAAACCTTTTAGTTCACCAATACAAGTACCTTCTTTTTTCTCAAAATGCATAAAAAACTGATACTTGTTAGCCACACCAGTAAAGTCTCTTAAAGAAATAAAATTCTTTGCGTCTCTAGCATAATCACCACTGTAGATATTATTAGTAGCTAATGTGTCAATTGGATTAAGGATGGTTTTGTTTTCTGGTTTTTTATTGCTGTCAAAATAAATTAATCTAAAATGATTCTCTGTAAATGCCCAACCGTTTTTTTCATAGATCAATACATTCTCTTCATCCATTTTATTTTCTTCAACCAAAAAAGTAGGTTCTTTATTTATAGAAACAGATTTGCCATAATGTCTAGAACCTTTTTGCTCCACCAAAAATTCAGTAATAATTTTATAATCCAAATAAGCATTCTTCTTACTAAATACTACTACTGCAATTTGATCTTTTTTTGGATGATGCACATTTAACATCAAATAATATTCTGTCTCTTTTTCAATTTTTAAAAGGGGATAAAGAATGGCTTTTTGATCTTTAGTCGGGATTATTTTTTCAACCACTGAATCTGGCACAAATTGAGCCAATGCTTTTGCTCCAATCTGGATAGTATCTCTTACTTTGGTTAAATTTGTATCAGAAATATTAATAGGTAGGGTAACTGTTTTGAATACTTTATTAAAATCGTTGATTTTTAATGGGGTATTACCTGATAGATCCGTCTTTTTTTCGGAACATGCCATCACTAAGCACAAAGCAAGCAAACAATACCAATTTCGCATGTAGTAATAATTTTTACTAAAATAGGCATAAATTTACAATCATAGCTATGTCTGACAAATCATTAGATATATTACACGAATCTGTTCCCGTCCAAAATAAAAAAGGATGGAGAAAATTCTTGGCATTTATTGGCCCAGCTTATTTAGTGAGTGTGGGGTATATGGATCCAGGTAATTGGGCAACTGATTTAGCTGGAGGAGCGGCTTTTGGTTACCAATTGATATGGATTTTATTATTGAGTAATTTAATGGCCGTTTTATTACAAAGTTTAAGTGCCAGATTGGGTATTGTTAGAAGATTGGACCTAGCCCAAGTGAACAGAGAAACCTATCCACCTATTGTCAATTTTATATTATATGTTTTAGCAGAATTGGCCATAGCAGCAACCGATTTAGCCGAGGTATTGGGAATGGCTATTGGTATCAAATTATTAACCGGTTTACCTCTGATGTATGGCACATGCATTACTGTTTTAGATACTTTTTTATTCTTGTTCTTGCAGAAATATGGTATTCGTAAAATGGAGGCCTTTATCATTTTATTAGTAGCGACTATTGGAATGAGCTTTTTTGTGCAATTGTTTATTGCACAACCTAATTTATCATATGCCATAAAAGGATTTATTCCTTCTGCATTAAGTCCAGAAGCATTGTATATCGCAGTAGGTATTATTGGAGCAACAGTCATGCCTCATAATTTGTATTTGCATTCAGCCTTGGTACAAACCAGAAAAATAGATCGTAATACAAAGGGTATTAGAAAATCGATCTTTTATAATTTTATAGATAGTGCAGTGGCTTTGAATGCAGCTTTTTTTGTAAATGCTTCTATTTTAATTTTAGCAGCTACTGCATTTTATACAACAGGTTATACGCATGTTGCAAAAATTGAAGAAGCACATTCTTTATTAGCCCCCTTATTAGGTTCTAAATTAGCTCCCATATTATTTGCCATTGCATTAATTGCAGCAGGTCAAAGTTCTACAGTGACTGGCACATTAGCGGGTCAGATTGTGATGGAAGGGTATTTGAAAATTAGATTGAATCCATGGATTAGAAGGTTGTTGACTAGATTGGTAGCCATTGTACCAGCAGTATTAGTGATTGGTATTATGGGGGAAGATAGAGTAGATGCATTACTTATATTTAGTCAGGTCATCTTAAGCTTGCAATTGGGTTTTGCAGTGATTCCTTTAATTCATTTTGTAAGTGATAAAGTAACCATGGGGGAGTATGCTATTGGTTGGCCTATAAAAATACTTTCATGGATTGTTGCAACTATTTTGGTCTATTTAAATAGTCATTTGGTATTAGATTTTGCAACTGAATTTATTCAAGATTCTGAAAGCTTATTATTGAAAATCGTACTCGTTTTATTTATTGTATTTTTTGCTGTTTTAATTCTTTTCATTACAGCATATCCTTTATTTAGAAAAAGAGATCAATCCAAAGATGCAGATTTTCATGGGGCTTTAATTGAATTGGATTTGTCTCAGGATTTACCAGTAAATAGAATTGCTATAGCAGTGGATTTTTCTGTAGCTGATGCGAAATTGATTAAGACCGCAATACAACATGCACATCAAGCCACTGAGTTTATATTTATTCATATTGTAGAAAGTGCCACAGCAAAATATTTGGCAGATGCCAGTGATGACGAAGAGACTAGAAAAGACAAAATGAGATTAGATATCTATGCTCAGGCTTTGGAGAAAAAAGGGTATAAGGCTGTAGCTTGTTTGGGCTATCATCATAGAGTGAAAGAAATTGTTCGTTTAGTGGGTGCTAGTAACGCACAATTGTTAGTAATGGGTGCACATCAACACCAGGGATGGAGAGATTATGTTTTTGGGGAAACTATTGAATCGGTAAGGCATAAAGTGGATATTCCAGTGCTGATTGTCAATCAGTCATAATTTGTAATATGTATTGTTACATTTAGTACATTTGCAGACAAAATTTTTAACATTTATGGGACAAAAAATTAAAGTTGCCAATCCAGTAGTGGAATTGGACGGTGATGAAATGACAAGGATCATTTGGAAGTTCATTAAGGATAAATTGATTTTACCTTACTTAGAATTAGATATTAAATATTATGACTTAGGTATGGAGTACCGTGATCAAACAAACGATCAGGTAACCATTGATGCTGCCAATGCAATTAAACAATATGGCGTAGGTATCAAATGTGCTACCATCACTCCAGATGAGCAAAGAGTGGAAGAGTTTAAGTTAAAGCAAATGTGGAAGAGCCCTAATGGTACTATCAGAAACATTTTAGATGGTACTGTATTTAGAGAGCCAATTGTATGTAAGAATGTACCTCGTTTAGTGCCTAACTGGACTGCACCTATTTGTATTGGTCGTCATGCATTTGGAGATCAGTATCGTGCAACTGACTTTGTAACCAAAGGAAAGGGTAAATTAACTGTGAAGTTTGAAGGAGAAGATGGAACTACACAAGAATATGAAGTGTACAATTACAAAGGTGATGGTGTTGCATTAACGATGTATAATACAGATGAAAGTATCTATGGTTTTGCTAGAGCTTGTTTTAACCAAGCATTGGCTAAGAAATGGCCTTTATACTTATCTACTAAGAACACTATCTTAAAGAAATATGATGGTCGTTTCAAAGATATTTTTGAAGATGTATATCAAACTGAATTCAAAGCTAAATATGCAGAAGCGGGTATTACTTATGAGCACCGTTTAATTGATGACATGGTAGCAAGTGCTTTAAAGTGGAACGGTAATTTTGTATGGGCTTGTAAAAACTATGATGGTGATGTACAATCAGATACAGTTGCACAAGGTTTTGGATCTTTAGGTTTAATGACTTCAACTTTAATTACACCCGATGGTAAAGTAATGGAAGCAGAAGCAGCACACGGAACGGTGACTCGTCACTACCGTGAACACCAAAAAGGTAACAGAACTTCTACCAACCCAATTGCATCTATTTTTGCTTGGACTAGAGGTTTAATGTTCAGAGGTCAATTAGATAATAACCAAGAGTTAATCAAATTTGCTGAAGCTTTAGAAGCAGTATGTATCGAAACAGTTGAATCTGGAATTATGACAAAAGATTTAGCAGTTTGTGTACATGGTAATAAAGTGAAGCACGGAGAACACTATGTTTATACAGAAGAGTTCTTAGACGCTTTAGATAAAAACTTACAAGCTAAATTGAACTAATAAAAAAGTAGAGTCCCCTTTGGGAGACTCTACTTGAAAAAAAGCCATTTCTTTTGGAGATGGCTTTTTTTATTGAACTTTTCTTTGATTATTTTTTACAATCTGCAGTGCACTTGTGTCCTTTTTCTCCATGACTTGCTACATGACCTGCTCCGTCTTTATGACAAGCTTTATTACATTTATGAGCAGAAGCTTCTTTTTTACACTCTGCACATTTAGATTTGTCTTTGCATTTACCATCGCAGTTTGCCATTGCAGCAATACTTAATGAAAGACCTA
>JACCDY010939450.1_pt1 | contig 16815 bp, 13 predicted proteins | sample 7446391 | NCBI WGS metagenome assembly JACCDY01 (sample SAMN15323451, study PRJNA562643) | freshwater metagenome | isolation source: river surface water | place: USA:Blue River Watershed | collected 2017-08-18
CTATTCCAGTTCCCTTTGCAGCAGAAACATCAACAAAGAGAGTGTCTCCGCCGTACTCCTCAGCAATTAAGTTGTACTCGGTAAGTTGTTGACGAATCTTTCCTGGATTCGCGCCTTCCTTATCCACTTTGTTGACTGCTACCACGATTGGGACATTGGCAGCTTGAGCATGGTTGAGCGCTTCAATGGTTTGAGGCATGACTCCATCATCGGCAGCGACAACAAGTACTGCGATATCAGTAACTTTCGCACCTCGGGCGCGCATAGCGGTAAACGCTTCGTGGCCAGGTGTGTCAATAAATGTAATTGCTCGATTAACACCGTTGTGGTCATGGTGAATTTGGTATGCACCAATATGCTGAGTGATTCCGCCAGCTTCGCCTTTGACAACCTCAGTCTGACGAATTGCATCAAGAAGTCTTGTCTTACCATGATCAACGTGACCCATTACTGTGACGACTGGAGGGCGCAGACTTAGTTCGTCAGGATTAACATCAGAGAGTTCTTGTTCGAGATTGATATCGAACTCTTCCAAGATTTCACGGTCTTCATCTTCGGGAGAAACGACAGTGATCTTGTAACCAAACTCGCCACCTAGAACATGGAGAGTGTCTTCATCAACGGATTGGGTTGCAGTAACCATTTCGCCAAGATGGAATAGAACCGAAACTAACGCTGCGGGATCTGCACCTATTTTCTCTGCAAAATCAGCAAGTGATGCACCGCGACGTAGACGAATAGGCGTATTTCCATCACCGCGTGGAACGACTGCTCCACCAAGCGTTGGTGCAGCCATATTGTCGATTTCTTCGCGACGAGTCTTCTTGCTCTTGTAATTCTTTTTCTTGCCAGCATTCTTTCCGAATGCGCCACCAGCTCCGGGACGTGCGCCTGGTCTACCTGGTGCGAATCCTCCACCTGGTTTACCTTGTCCAGGTCGTGCTTGCCCTGGAGCACCAGGACGAGTTGCACCAGCTTGCGGACGATACGGTCCAGACGATGATGGTGCGCCACCAAACTTTCCGCCACCTTGTGGACGTGCAGAACCATCCGGTCTCTGTTGTGGACGCGCTGCAAATCCAGGACGTACTGATCCGGGACGTGGTCCTGACATTCCACCTGGTCCACCTTGTGGACGTGGAGCACCGGGTCTTGAAGCACCAGGCCCACCTTGTGGTCGTGGTGCACCTGGACGCGGACCACCTGGACGTGGTCCACCCGGTGTTGAAGTTCCAAATGGATTATTTCCGGGACGTGCTTGCGGACGAGGTGCAGGTGGAGTTGTGCCAAATGGATTATTTCCGGGACGTGCACCTGCAGCAGGAGGAAGATTAGGTTTCGGAACATTTGTTGGAATTGGCGCAGGAGTAATAGGTGCGTTCTGTGCTGGAGCTGTTGGTGTCTCTGGAGTTGGAGTCACCGGCGCTTCCACGACATCGGCAGTTGCTTTTTTAGCAGCAGCTTTCTTTGCTGGAGCCTTCTTCGCTGGTTTTGCTTCAGCGGCAGGCTTTGCGACAGGCGGAAACTTCTCAAGGAATTTTCGAACGACTGGTGGTTCGACAGTTGATGATGCGGAGCGAACAAACTCGCCCATCTCTTGGAGTTTTGCAAGGACATCCTTGCTCTCCATACCTAAATCTTTTGCTAATTCGTAAACGCGGACCTTTGCCACTTTTCTCCTTTTGTGGCTCCTCGTTTACCAATAAACGCGAAGCCTAAATTGACCTACTCATGATTGTGTGATGCTCATTTGAGTGCCATTGCCTTAGACCTAGCCTTCTCTCCAGTGGAGATTCGTGAGGGAATTCCTCACATGCCAACCATACCTCTAGGGGTGTTATTTCACGAAACTTCTGGCTCCCCGCCCTCGGGAGCCGCCTGAACTTCACCGTCAGAGTGAATATCGATCCGCCACCCAGTCAATCGTGCAGCAAGCCGGGCGTTCTGGCCATCTTTACCAATTGCTAATGAGAGTTGATAGTCAGGAACGATTACCTTCGCAGAGCGAGTATCGAGATTAACAACCTCAACTTTGGAAACTCGCGCAGGAGCTAGCGCATTACCAACATAGTCTGCAGGATCATCTGACCAATCAACGATGTCGATCTTTTCGCCATGTAATTCATCCATGACCGCACGAGCGCGCGCTCCCATTGGTCCAATAAGCGCACCTTTTGGACTTACACCTGCGCGATGTGCTCGGACTGCAATCTTGGTGCGATGACCAGCTTCGCGCGCAACACCCATGATCTCAACAATGCGATCGCGAATCTCTGGAACTTCAAGCGCAAAGAGTTGTTTGACAAGCGCTGGGTGGCTACGTGAGAGAAGAACTTCAGGCCCTTTTTGACCTTGCTTTACATCGACAACGAAGCATTTAATGCGGTCGCCGTGAGTGTAAACCTCACCAGGAACTTGCTCATGTGGGGGAATCTTTCCTTCTACTCGACCTAGGTCGATGTAGACCATCTTCTGATCCCTGCCTTGTTGGATTACTCCAGAGACTATGTCGCCGACGGAAGCGCTGAACTCACCGACAATCTCTAGATCTTTTGATTCACGCAATTTCTCTTTGATGATTTTTCGAGCCGTTGATGATGCAATGCGACTGAAACCTTCAGGTTCATCGACCAGCTCGTCGATTCTCTCTCCATCAGCTCCGAAGACAGGAACAACTATTTTGATTTCGCCGCTGAGACGATCAAGCCGCGCATGTGCAAATGGCTTGGCTTCTGGCAGTTCGTTATAGGCAGTTTTAACTGCTATCTCAATCGCTGTGATGAGTCGCTCTAACGGAATCTCACGTTCGATTGTGAGAGCTTCGAGTATTTTCATATCAACGTTCATGGTTGCTTCACATCCTTGCGGTTGAACTCAACTTCTACCTGGGCCCGAGCAACCTCACTGAAGGGAACTTCTAGCGTTTTCCCTTTACTTTCCAGCATGACCTTCTCTGCATCTACGTTCTGAATTCGACCAAGATACTTCTCGCCCGCACGAGGTGTAATAGCAACGAGACGACCAATGTTCTTCTTCCAGTGTCGAGGCAGGGTCAATGGTCGATCAATACCCGGCGTTGTTACTTCAAGGGTGAAAGGCATCTCGCCCATCTGTGAGTAATTATCAAGAATGGCAGAAACTTCCTTAGAGACCACGGTGACTTCGTCAAGAGAAGGGTTTCTATCGTCACAATCAACAACGACCGCAATTAGTCGACGTTTACCAACAGGGGTAACGGTGACTTCTTCCAATATAAATCCTGCTTGTGTAACTGCAGGAGTGAGTAATTCAACGAGATTATTCACAAGCGACATATCTGACCTGCTTACCTATTTAGTTATTGTGAAATTGTGGGGAGCTAAGAGTACCTGAGTTTCTACCCCCGTAAAAATGTGTCATATGCCAGACGGAGAATCAATATCGTGGTCACACCCAAAAAGACTTTTCTGATGAGAGTCGATCCACCCTTGAGCGCCCAGCGAGCACCAAGAAACCCTCCGGTGAGATTTCCAATTGCCATAGTCAGTCCTAGTACCCACATGATCTTGCCATTGAAACCAAAGACCATAATCGCGCCTAGGTTTGTTGCTAGGTTGACGATCTTTGCGGTAACCGACGCTTGCAAGAAAGCAAAACCCAAGAGCGCAACCAAAATCAACATGAGGAAAGAACCAGTTCCGGGACCAAAGATTCCGTCATAAAAACCAATAACGAGCCCCGCAAGAACGCCCATGCTCACTTGGTGTTTGCGAGCAAATCGAAAGTTTTCAACTAACCCAAGTTCTTTTCTCCGCCAGGTATATAGCGCAACGATGATGAGTAGCACCAGAATGATCGGCCTGAAAGCATCTTTCGGAATGCGAGTGGCAACACTAGCTCCAAGGCCTGAGCCAATGAATGCAGGTAGCGCCATTGCAAATGCCAGCTTGAAATCAGGTCGTATCTTGCGAAGATAAGAAGCGGTGGCACCGAGCGTACCGATAAATGAAGGTAGTTTGTTAGTGCCCAGCAAGACGGATGGCGCGGTATTAGGCATGGAAATTAAGAGCGATGGAAGTTGAATCAATCCCCCGCCACCTGCGATGGAATCAACAAATCCTGCAAAACCTGATGCGAGAACTAGAAAGATAATTACTTCAACGGAGATTTCCACAATCGAGAAATTAACCGATGAGCTTTACAAGATGTGTAACGATGTCACCGACTGGAAGTTCTGATTTCTCTCCAGTCTTGCGGATACGGAACTCTACTTTTCCGTCTTGTAGCCCTTTGCCAACAATCACAATGTAGGGATTACCAATGAGCTCAGCATCTTTGAATTTAACGCCAGGACTTGAATCTCGACGATCATCTAGCATCACAGAAATGCATTTATCTTCGAGTTCGATGGCGATTTTTTCTGCAGCATCAAAGGGGGCATCATCACGTCCTGTTGCGACGATATGCACCTTGGCAGGCGCTATTTCTTCCGGCCAGATTAATCCAATCTCGTCGTGGCTCTGCTCGGCAATCGCAGCTACGGCGCGTGAGACTCCTATTCCATAGGAGCCCATTGTGACGACGCGAGATTTACCCTCGTTATCAAGAACAGTGAGATCAAGAGCTTCTGCGTACTTACGACCGAGCTGGAAGATATGACCAATCTCGATTGCACGGTCAATCACAACAGGAGTTGAACATGATGGGCATGAGTCACCTTCGCGCACTTCTGCTGCCTCGATAAATCCATCGACAGTGAAATCGCGACCGTGAGTGACATAGCGCATGTGCTTATTCTTTTGATTTGCACCAGTCACCCAGTGTGAACCAACTTGGACACGTGGATCTGCATAAAGCATCAGTCCGAACTTCTTGGCATCTTGCGGTCCTACATAACCCTTCACGAGTTCTGGTCGCTTGGCAAAGTCAGCATCATCAAAGAGTCTCAGTTCTTGCACGCCTGGAAGGTTTGCTTCGAGGCGCTTGAGATCAACTTCGCGATCACCAGGAACAAGTACGGAGATTGGCTTGTTGTCTGCCATTAAGAGGACATTCTTCAATGTGTCACTCGCCGTAATTCCAGCGTTAAAATTCTTGTTCATAACATCGACTAAAGTTTCGATGGTTGGAGTATCAGGCGTATCCAGAATCTCCATGGCTGGAGGATTATCAAAGTCTTGGCTCTCTACTTGCGTGGTCATTGCCTCAACGTTGGCGGCATAACCACACTTAGGACATAAGACGTAAGTGTCTTCACCCGTAGTGCATGGCGCAAGGAATTCTTCTGACTTTGATCCACCCATCGCACCTGACATCGCAGAAACAATGTTGAACTTCAGACCAAGGCGATTAAAGGTCGTGACGTAGGCCTCGCGATGTTTCTGATATGAAAGTTCAAGACCTGCTTCATCGAGATCAAAGGAGTATGAATCCTTCATGACAAATTCACGGCCTCGGATAATTCCGCTACGAGGACGAGCTTCATCACGGTACTTTGTCTGGATCTGATAAATCGATAACGGAAGATCTTTATATGAGGAGTACTCGCCTTTAACCATGAGAGTAAACATCTCTTCATGTGTTGGGCCTAGTAAGTAATCGCTTCCTTTACGATCTTGCAATCGAAATAGAGCTGGACCGTATTCTTCCCAGCGATTGGTCTTCTCGTAAGGTTCGCGTGGAAGCAGGGCTGGGAAGTGAACTTCTTGAAAGCCTGCCCGATCCATCTCTTGGCGAACTACGCGCTCCACATTGCGAAGTGCGATAACGCCCAGTGGTAACCAGGAGAAGATTCCAGCGGCAATAGGTCGGATATACCCCGCACGAACTAAGAGTCTATGGCTAGCGACTGAAGCATCTGATGGGTCATCTCGTAAGGTGCGAAGAAATAGTGATGACATCCGCAACATGCGGCGTAGCCTAGCGAATTACTTAACGTTTACTGATGGTTCGCCAGATTCGACACCAGCGGCTTCCATCTCTTCGGCTAAGCGCATCGCTTCTTCGATGAGAGTCTCAACGATCTGCGCTTCAGGAACAGTCTTGATGACTTCGCCCTTCACGAAGATCTGTCCCTTGCCGTTACCAGATGCGACACCAAGATCAGCTTCGCGCGCTTCGCCAGGGCCATTCACGACGCATCCCATGACAGCGACGCGAAGTGGAACTGTCATACCTTCTAATCCTGCTTGGACTTTTTCGGCCAGGGTATAGACATCAACTTGTGCACGTCCGCATGATGGGCACGAAACAATCTCGAGTTTACGTTGGCGAAGATTGAGAGATTCAAGAATCGAGATTCCAACTTTCACTTCTTCGACAGGTGGCGCAGAGAGCGATACGCGGATGGTGTCTCCGATTCCTTCCGCTAAGAGAATTCCAAATGCGGTTGCAGACTTGATTGTGCCTTGGAATTGTGGGCCCGCTTCTGTGACGCCAAGATGAAGTGGGTAATCACACTTCGAGGCAAGAAGTCGATAAGCCTTGACCATTGTGACTGGATCATGATGCTTTACTGAAATCTTTATATCGGTAAATCCATGCTCTTCAAATAATCCGATTTCCCACATCGCAGAATCCACCAGAGCTTCTGGAGTGGCCTTTCCATATTTTGCAAGAAGTCGAGGATCGAGTGATCCAGCATTGACTCCGATACGAATGGGAATACCAGCATCTCCAGCAGCTTTAGCAACTTCTTTTACTTTGTCATCAAACTGTTTGATATTTCCTGGATTAACTCGAACTGCAGCGCACCCTGCATCAATGGCAGCAAAGATGTACTTTGGCTGGAAGTGAATATCAGCAATGACTGGAATCTGAGATTTCTTTGCGATGTGCTTGAGGGCGTCTGCATCATCTTGGCTTGGGACAGCAACGCGGACAATCTGGCACCCAGAGGCGGTGAGTTCTGCGATCTGTTGGAGAGTGGCGTTTACATCCGCGGTCAAAGTGGTGCACATCGATTGAACTGAGACTGGGGCATCTCCACCCACTAAGACGCTTCCAACTTTGAGTTGCTTGGACTTACGACGCGGAGCAAGAGTTGGAAGTGGAGCCTGTGGCATTCCCAGATTGACCATGGACGTATTCTGCCTCAAAGATTGAAATTAATGGGATTGAAGATATCGGCGAAGAGCAAGAGCAGGGTTAAGAAAGCCAGAGCGATGAAGACGACCATCGTGATTGGCGTGAGCTTCTCCACATCAACATGACCCGGGTCTGCTTTGCCACGAATTGCTGCCACTTTTCTACGGCCGCCCTCATAGAGCGCTACAGCCATATGGCCACCATCCAACGGCAATATTGGAAGTAGATTGAAAATTCCCACAAAGATATTTAATGATGCAACGATTAAGAGGAAGGTTGCGATTTTTTCTCCGGTAGAGAGGTTTCCACTGGAGACTGTTTCGCCGCTTGCGCGTGCTACGCCAACAATTCCCACCAGACCTTCTGAGTTTCGCTCTTCACCTAAAAATGTCTGTCTCATCAGAGCAGGGATCTGTGCGGGCAATCCAAAAAGAGCCTTAATTGAGCCTTGGAAAATCGCGGAGGTTGCCTTGAGAGATGAACCGATTGCAGTGACGGGGTTTTCTCGCACCAATCCATACTCATTGATAATTCCTAGAAAGCCACGAGTCTCACCTTCAACAACGCGTGATGCTGGCGTAACTGGTATCGAGATTTGCTGCCCGTCGCGTTGAATCAATAAAACTATTTCCTTGCCGGCAGAAGTGCGAAGTATCGGAGTAATTTCTTCCCACTCTCGAGTCTCGCCGTTAACTCCAATGATCTGATCTCCTGGCTGGATACCCACTTGTTTTGCAGGAGAGATGGGGTCTGTGGAGGCACATTCGGTGGAGCTAGGAACGCAAGGAACGACTTGTGAAACTGTCGGCAAGACTTGAGAAGTTCCGACGCCAGCAAAGAGAGTGAAGAGAAGAAGAATGCCGAGGACAAAGTGTAAGAATGAGCCTGCGCCAAGGACTACGAGTTTGCGGGGAACGCTTGCGAGGTAGAAGGCTCGTGGCTTTACATCATCAGGTAGCTCTTCATGCAATGACATCCCTGAGATCTTGCAATAACCGCCAGCAGGAATAGCCTTCAGACCGAATTCTGTTTCTCCGCGCTTGGTAGACCAAATCCGACTTCCAAATCCCAAGAAGAACTCAGTAACGCGCATGCCATAGCGCTTTGCGGTGATGTAGTGGCCAAATTCGTGAACCATCACAGATGCCAACAAAGCAATCACGAAGGCGATGACTCCCAAGAAACCCACGTATTCCCCTATCGTTTCGCGAGCGCTTCATGCGCTACACGCCGAGCATCGTTCTCGATAGCGCTGACATCAGCGAGGTCTCTGACCACAGATGATGCATGTCCACCAAGGGTTGTGACGGTCTTCTCAATGGTATCCACAATTGCTGTGAAGGTGATTTCTTCTCTCATAAATGCTGCTACTGCAACTTCATTTGCTGCGTTATACATTGCAGCAACTGCTCCGCCTAAAGATCCACAACGACGAGCAAGATCTACTGCAGGAAACTTCTCATTATCAATCGGCTCAAAACTCCATGCTTGTGGAGTCTTCCAGTCAATTGCTTTCATCGCCTCATTGACTCGATCTGGATAAGCGATTGCATAGGAAATCGGGCCCTTCATATCAGGAGGCGATGCTTGTGCAATTGTTGAACCATCTTTGAATTCGACCATCGAGTGCACGATTGATTGTGGGTGAATAACAGCTTCGATCTTCGAATATGGGATATCGAATAGATAATGCGCTTCGATTACTTCAAGTCCCTTATTAACTAGAGTCGCAGAATTAACTGTCACAACCGGACCCATGGACCATGTTGGATGATTAAGGGCATCAGCTAGCGTTACGGTCGATAAATCTGCGACATTTCTAAATGGCCCACCGCTTGCAGTAAGAATGAACTTAGAAACATCTGCTGCTTTCCCGGCCAGCATCGCTTGGAACAAGGCGGAGTGTTCTGAATCTACGGGGATAATCTTGTCGCGACCATGAGCCATCACAAGATCTCCACCAGCTACAAGTGACTCTTTATTAGCAAGCGCCACTTTGTTTCCAACTTCGAGCGCAGCCAAAGTCGGACCCAGACCAATAGAGCCTGTAATGCCATTGAGAACTACATCGCATGACAACGCTGCGATCTGGCGAGACGAATCAGCGCCATCAATTACTTCAACCCCAGGTAGAGCAGCACGGAGAGTCGATCCATCACTAGTGGTACCAACAATGGGGACATCGAATTTCTTGACCTGCGCAATCAATCTTTCAAGATTATTTGAACCCGCACTCAATCCGACGACACGGAACTTGGTGGGATTTGCCACGATTACCTCGAGGGCTTGGACCCCGATTGAGCCCGTTGAGCCCAAAATCACGATATCGCGCATGCCCCCATCTTCTCAGAAATGAGTGGAAGAAATCGAAAAGATAGAATGCTCGCATGACTACTGGACCACATATCCCGCAGGAGAGAAAACTCATTACGGCAATTCCGGGGCCAAAATCCCAAGAACTCATCAAGCGCCGTTCCGAAGCAGTTTCAGCCGCTCTTGGAATGGCGATTCCTGTCGTAGTCGAGAAAGCTGGCGGTGGAGTCATCATCGATGTTGATGGCAACTCCATTATCGATATGGGTGCAGGTATCGCAGTCGTTAACGTTGGTAACTCCGCAGATCGGGTCGTCAAGAATGTTCAAGAGCAAGTAGAGGCCTTCACACATACCTGTTTCATGATCGCGCCATACATGGGATACATCGAAGTATGCGAAGCGCTCAATCGCCTGACACCGGGAACACATAAGAAGAAGTCAGCGCTCTTTAATTCAGGAGCTGAAGCAGTAGAAAACGCCGTCAAGATTGCCCGCAAATTTACTAATCGCCAAGCCGTGGTTGTCTTCGAACACGGTTATCACGGACGTACCAACCTCACGATGGCGATGACCGCAAAGAACATGCCTTACAAGGATGGCTTTGGCCCATTTACCCCAGAGGTCTATCGCATGCCAATGGCATATCCGTATCGCTGCGATTCATGTTCTGGTTCGTGCAACAGCTCCGTTCTTGACACCGTCATTCATAAAATTGAAAAGGAAATTGGCGCCAACAATGTCGCTTGTATCGTCATCGAACCAATCATGGGCGAAGGTGGCTTCATCGTTCCGTGTAAGGGATTCCTTCCAGGTCTCGTAAAGTTCTGTAACGATAACGGCATTCTCTTTGTTGCAGATGAAGTACAAACTGGATTTGCTCGCACCGGCCAGATGTTTGCCTGTGAAGATGAAGGCATCGTTCCTGATCTCATTACTACCGCTAAAGGCATCGCAGGTGGATTGCCACTAGCCGCTGTTACTGGTCGCGCTGATGTTATGGATTCCATTCACCTGAGTGGTTTAGGTGGAACTTTCGGTGGCTCCCCTATTGCATGTGCAGCTGCGCTCGGTGCAATCGCAACCATTGAAGAAGAGAAGCTCGTCGACCGAGCTAATCACATCGGAAAGATTATCTCGGACGCACTCAATGAGATGAAGAAGAAGTACCCCATTGTTGGAGATGTACGTGGCCGCGGGGCAATGCAAGCAATTGAACTTGTAATTCCAGGAAGCAAAGAACCGAATCCGACAGCTCTCACATCAGCAATCAAGTACTGCCAACAAAAGGGCGTTTTGATTCTCTCTGCTGGAACCTACAGCAACGTGATTCGCTTGTTGCCTCCACTTGTAATGCCAGATCACTTGCTGAAGGAAGCTCTCACAATCCTTGATGAGGCGTTAGCTCAGGCTTAACGATCCAACAAGTTTTGCGTTGGAGAATAAGTCGTTCCTGAACGACGCTTTGCTATTGCACTGAGCGCCTCCAGTACTACACGGTTAGCAAGAATCGCTGTGATATCTGCAGAATCAAATGGCGGGGAAACCTCCACTACATCAACTCCAACAACTGGAAGCTCAAGACAAATCCGTCGAACTGCTTCAAGTAATTCGCGTGAAGTCATTCCGCCTGGCTCAGGTGTGCCGGTACCGGGCGCCATTCCTGGATCGACGACATCAATATCAACGGAAAGAAAGACTCCGTCACAACCATCGGTGAGACGAGCAAATGATTCATCAAGAACTTCTTTCAAACCACGGTGGTGAATCTCAGTCATCTCATACGAGCGCATTCCTTGATCGCGCATCCAATTAAGGGTCGCATCATCTGGCCAATAACCGCGTAGACCTAGTTGTAAGAAACGATCTCCGCGCACATATCCAGAATCAATCAGCCTGCGCATTGGAGTTCCGTGGCCAACCAAGGCACCGAATTGCAGATCACCGGTATCGGCATGTGCATCAAAGTGCACCATTGATATCTTGCCTTTTCCACGATGCTCCGCGATACCAGCAACATCTGCAGACGCAATCGAGTGATCTCCGCCAAGAACTACGGCGATGGCACCAGCGCGCGAGATTTTCTCGGTAGCAGCCTTCAGAACGGCGAGAGAATCTTCAAGATTTCCCGGAGGCATCAATAGGTCTCCTGCATCAAATACCTTGAGATCCTTTAAGCCATCAACACGAAGCGCAAGGTGAGGTCTTTCACCATCATGCGGGAGGTAATCCCCCATACGAATCGCTTGTGGGCCAAACTTTGCGCCCGATCGATGTGATGTTCCGCTATCGATAGGCGCACCAACGATAATGACATCTGCGCCTTTATAGGTTTCAGGCTTATCTAGATCACAAGCTGGAATTCCCAGAAATGTGAAATTCGGGCCATACATATTGCCGATGTTGGTCATGCTTGAAGTCTACTTCTTTTTATAGCCAGCAGGGCACTTTGGATTTACTGCTGTGACCTTCTTGGTTAGTTTGCCCTTGACGCAGGTGATGGTTGTTCTCTTGGTTGCGAGAATTTTGGCGTTGGCAACGACATCGCCAGTTGATATCTGGAAAGCACTAAGCAATTTTCTTTGATTAAGTAACTGAGAATCAAAAGATTGCAGATTGATATCGTTGCAATTCATCTCCATTGGAGCGGCATTTATTAATCCCTGGAATGCACTTAGTGACTTTGGATAAATCGCTTTAGATGAATTGAGAGTGAATAGAGCTACATTCAGGTCTCCATTAAAGTCGATGCATTGCTTTACCTTGTCTTCTCTGAGTCTCAACTCTAGAGCTGCTCTTGCATCGGCTTCAGCTTTCGCTTTTGCCTCAGCCTCTGCTTTAGCTCTTGCATCGGCTTCAGCTTTCGCTAAAGCCTCGAGCTCTGCAGCGCTCGGACCTCCCACGAACTTCGAGGTTGCACCCCAAGGATTCTTTTCAATAACACAGAGGATGACTACGCCACACAGCAGTGGCACGCCATGACCGTTACCGGATCCTTCTGCCAGCGAACCATTTGAGAGTAAGTTCTTTGATGTCGCAAGGCCAAGCACTCTCCCCGTTGAATCGAAGATTGGTCCTCCAGAGTTTCCTGGGTTAATCGCAGCAGTAAATGTAAAAGTGCTCGCCTCCGAGTTGATGGAAGAAATAATGCCCGTTGTCAAGATTCCAACTAAGGATCCTGGGGAACCAATAACGCCAACCCACCATCCCTGTTTAGGCGTTGTCCCAATCCATTCCAAGCCTGGAATCGTTTGCGCGGTGGCAATTCCGGCAACATCTGAATTCTCATCCCAGGAAATAACTGTGCCATTCACCAATTTGCCGTCACTCAATTGCAACTGCACGCGTTTAGAAACTAAGCAGTCCTCGACCACGTGATGGTTTGAGATGACGTAACTTCGATAACCACTATTCGTCAATGAGTTATCCAACTCTGACTTTATTGCCCAGCCCGAGCCTTTGCCATTGGAACAGAAAACCGTGACAACTGAGGGCGACAACTTCTCTGACAAGGTCGTGAGATTTGTCGGAGGAGCGCTGAAGTTCTGCAGAGACGTACTCTCATTTGCGATGTTTCTTGGGATTTGTCCCGTAGATGAAGGTCCTGAGCTTGATCCGCTCTTTCCTCCTGGAAGAGTTACGACAAAATGGCTATCTGGAGCATAATCAAATGATTTGTCATCACTCTCCAAGTAATCTGAATAACCCTGAATTCCGAAAGTTTGTGGAAGTTTGATGCATAGTCTTGACACCTCAAAACCAATCCACCATCTACCTTCATCAATATTTGTAAAGATGTCAACAGAACAATTTGGAAATGATTGAGATCGCGTATCGTAAATCTCTCCAGAAACGGCCGTGCGATCCGTTTTCAACGTTACATCAGAGAGTTCTAAACGTATGTCACTCTTGTCATCGCCATCATAATCAAGTCCAATAAATGCCCAGGACCCCTTTCCATCGTTGAATAGGTCAGTTTTGGGCATATTTGTGAAGTGCAGATAAAAATATAACTCGTCGACACTATTATCGAAAATCGATGTTGAGACATATTCGATGTTGTATCGCGAATCAACATCTGGTCGATCGTAGGAGTCTCTCTTGGATGTTGCAGTCCATGTCGCAGCCGCATGCGTCGCATGAATTGGAATGAAGCAGCTTAAAACTAGAGTCAGGACAAGCGCTAAACTTCCTCGCCGAAGATTCTTTAGCACTGAAAAATCATATGTGAATATCCCTACTTCAGCAATGAAGCTGAATTGAGGCTAAGAATCAACTCTTCTTTCTTTGGCGACTGACGACCTGGCCAACAATAACGATAATTAGGGCGATGAAGAACATCGCACTTCCAATGACGTTGGCTTGGGCAGGAATTCCACGAGCGGCTGAGACATAAACAAATTTAGGGAACGTTGATTCGATGCCTGAGTTGAAGTTGGTGATAATGAAATCATCGAACGAGAGTGAGAAAGCAAGAAGGGCTGCGCCTGCAATACCTGGCATCACTAGAGGCAACGTCACATAGCGGAAAGTTTCACGCTCATTGGCATAGAGATCCATCGCCGCTTGCTCAAGGCGAGGATCAAGAGAAGCAATACGAGCCTTCACTGTGACAACAACAAATGAAATACAGAACATGACGTGTGAGATCACGATGGTCCAGAAACCAGGATTGACTCGGAGGTTAAGGAACATGGCAAGAAGAGATGCACCCAGCACAACCTCAGGAGTTGCCATGGGTAGGAAGATCAAAAGATTGGTACTCGAGCGACCACGGAATTTGTGGCGTCCAAGTGCGAACGCAATCATCGTGCCCAAGACCGTGGCAATGACTGTGGAGATTACGCCGATCTGAAGAGAGTTTGAGACTGCTTGGCAGACTTGTGGCGCGCCACAAGGGTTCTTCCAGTTATCGAGCGTAAATCCCTGCCAGACAAGATTGCTCTTTCCCGCATCGTTAAAGGAAAAAACGAAGGTGTATGCGACGGGAATAAAAAGGTATATAAAGGCAAGTGCGGCATAGATTCTGATCAAATTTCGTGAGAACCAGCGATTGGCGCGATGGCTTAGGGATGGCATCGGAGCGGTTTGGTTTGAACGAGTGATTGTCATACCAACTCATCCGTTCCGGACTTTCGAATGTAAAGAGTGACCAAGATGAGGATTGTTGCCATCAAAGTAAATGAGAGCGCAGCAGCTGTTGGGTAATCAACCACCGCAAAGAAACGAGACTCGATGACATTACCAATCATCTTCGTACTCGGATTACCAAGAAGTGCTGCGTTGACGTAATCACCAGCCGCGGGTATGAAAGTCAACAGCGTTCCGGCAACAACGCCTGGCATTGATAGTGGAACGGTGACTTTTCTAAATGTTGTAAATCCGTTTGCGTAAAGGTCTCCTGCAGCTTCAAGTGTGCGGGGATCAATGCGCTCAAGGCTTGCATATAGAGGCAGAGTCATAAATGGAAGAAAGTTATAAGTAAGGCCCGAAACAACAGCAATTGGAGTTGCAGTAAGTCGAAGTGAATCATCAAAGAATGGAAGAACTTTGAGGGTCGAAACGATGGGCCCCTCATCACCGAGGATCTGCGTCCATGCCACGGTGCGGAGCAAGAACGAAGTAAAGAATGGTGCGACAACCAGAACTAGAAGAATGTTGCGGTACTTACCGGATTTAAAGGCAATCATGTATGCAAGTGGATAAGCGATAGCAAGAGCAAGGAGCGTTGCTATTCCTGCGTAAACAAAAGAACGTACATACTGTTCTTGATTTGCCACAAAAGCATCGACGTAGTTCTGGAAGCGAAGTTCTTGAACATAGGTGCCGATTTGTGCGCCTTCAGGACGCACCATTGTTGAAGTGCTGGCCAGCGAGAAGATCGGAAAAATGAAGAAGGTGACGAGCCAGATAAGGCCTGGGGCAAGAAGCAAATAAGGGGTGTACGAACGCGATTTAAGCCCGCTCTTTGGAGCTGAGTGGCTACTTGTAGCGGCGTGGAGAAATGCCATTTACTTACTCGTCGTCGAGATCTGCGCCGGCGTTAACATCTTGGGCGCCGTCGAGACCAAAGGTATGTTCAGGATCCCACTCGAGTGAGACCTTATCCCCCACGCGTAGATCATGAAGACCTTCATCATTCTGTTCAAACACGACAAGCTCAAGATCCCATGGAGTGCGAACCAAATATTGTGTTGATGTTCCTACAAATGAACGATCAGTCACAACACATTCCTTGATTGAATTTGTGCCCGTGTCGTCGAGACGAACCTTTTCAGGACGGACACCGAGCAAAATTGAATCGTTATCAGTTGAGACTCTATGCAGTGGAACTTCGAAGGTATGTCCTTTTGCAGTCACAACTGCCTTGCCACCAGCGCGAGATTGGACTTTGGCTTTGATGAGATTGCATTGGCCAAGGAAGTTGGCGACGAAAGCTGTCTTGGGCGCTTCATAAAGATCAGTTGCAGAACCCATCTGTTCGATCTTGCCTTGATTCATGACCGCGATTGTGTCCGCCATTGTCATGGCTTCTTCCTGGTCGTGGGTGACGTGAATGAAGGTGATACCAACTTCCATCTGGATGCGCTTGAGTTCAATCTGCATCTGGCGACGGAGCTTGAGGTCGAGCGCTCCAAGTGGTTCATCGAGCAAGAGAACTTCTGGGCGATTAACAATTGCGCGAGCAACAGCAATGCGTTGTTGCTGGCCACCTGAGAGTTGACCTGGTTTTCGCATCGCAAGATGGCCGAGCTCAACAAGATTGAGTGCATTCTCAACCTCTGTCTTTACATCTTTGAGGCCGCGGCGACGTAGACCAAAAGCGATGTTTTCAAAGATGGTGAGGTGAGGAAAGAGCGCATAATTCTGAAACACAGTATTAACGTTTCGACGATATGGCTTCTGGGTTGTGATGTCATTGTCGCCGATGTGTATGGTGCCTTGTGAAGGTTCTTCAAGACCCGCAATCATGCGCAGAGTTGTGGTCTTTCCACATCCTGATGGTCCAAGTAATGCGAAGAATGAACCATCAGGAACGGTTAATGAGAGATCATCAACAGCGCAGAAATCTCCATAGAACTTGGAGACACGATTAAGTACTAAATCGCCAGTATCTTGCGAGACCTTGGAGTTCGCCATCACAGGCTACTTACCAAACCCCTAGTTGCCGACGGCTTCGTCGAACGCGGTCTGGAACTTCGTGCTCTCATCAGCAGAGAGAGAACGGAAGACCTTGACCTTCGCCAACGTGGCTTCATCAGGGAAAATGTATGGGCTGGCTGCGAGTTCTGGATCGATCTTCTCAAGCTCAGGTTGCGCAGCTTCGACTGGGCAGATGTAGTTGACGTATGCAGCTACTTCAGCAGCAACAGGTGGGTCGTAGTAGTGATTCATCAACAACTCAGCATTCTTCTTATGAGTTGAAGTTGATGGAACC
>JACCDY011142763.1_pt1 | contig 16806 bp, 16 predicted proteins | sample 7446391 | NCBI WGS metagenome assembly JACCDY01 (sample SAMN15323451, study PRJNA562643) | freshwater metagenome | isolation source: river surface water | place: USA:Blue River Watershed | collected 2017-08-18
ATTGCAATGATTCAGGGTAGCCAATACCCAGACCAATGGGTTATTAGAGGAAATCACCACGATGCCTGGGTAAATGGCGCAAATGACCCGGTTAGTGGCATGGCGGCTGAATTAGAAGAGGCACAGGCAATCGGCGCATTGGTAAAATCGGGATGGAAACCAAAAAGAACCCTTGTTTATTGTGCTTGGGACGCAGAAGAGCAAGGTTTGATGGGTTCTGTTGAGTGGGTAGAAGAACATGCTGCTTCTTTAAAAGCAAAAGCGGTTGCTTATATCAATTCAGATGGAAACGGTAGGGGCTTTTTGGGTGCAGAGGGTTCACACGCTTTCACGGGACTGATCACCGATATTAGTAAGTCTATTCAAGATCCACAAACAGGCGTCACTGTTTTTGAAAGACAAAGAGCAAGTCGCGCAACAGAAGCAACAACAACAGCTGCAAAAAAAGAAATTTTAAATAGCAACACTTATCCGTTAGGTGCAATGGGATCGGGTTCTGATTATTCTTCTTTCATTCAGCATGTAGGCATTCCATCTTTAAACATTGGCTTTGGTGGAGAAAACGAAGGCGGAGAATACCATTCAATTTATGATTCTTATGATCACTATTCAAAATACAAAGATCCAGGTTTTGCATACGGAGTTACACTTGCACAAACAGCAGGACGTGCTGCACTAAGATTATCAGAGGCCGACGCATTGCCTTTTGATTTTACAGCATTACACAAAACAGTGAAAGGGTATATCACCGAGCTTATGAACAACGTAGAGCAAATGCGTGAAAAAGCTAAAGTAGAAAACGAACTAATTAATTCAAAAGCATATGCTGTTGCGGCAGATCCAACAGAAGGATTAAAATTACCAACAACAGTTGCGGATGTGCCTTATATTGATTTTGCATCTATCTTAAACGCATTATCTCGTTTAGAAAAATCAGCACAACAAGTAGAGCAATTAAAAGCGAATGCAGATGCACAAAAACTTGCAGCAATCAATGCAAAAATATATGCAGCAGAACAATCATTGTTAATGACAAACGGCTTGCCTCGTAGACCATGGTACAAACATAGCTTATACGCACCGGGCTTCTATACAGGATATGGTGTTAAAACAATACCTGGTGTTCGTGAAGCCATTGAACAAAAAGATTGGTCTGAAACAAGGACACAAATCGAAGAAGTAGCAGCAGCAATCAACAGGTTGGCTAATTATTTAGAAACACTATAAATCGTTTTTTAAATACACATATTTAAGGTTTGCGCTTACCTTTGCGTATGCCTTTTAAACTTCATTCCAACTACACACCCTCGGGCGATCAGCCAACCGCAATTGCGCAACTAACCGAGGGTGTGCTGAATGGAGACATGCATCAAACACTCTTAGGCGTAACAGGTTCTGGTAAAACATTTACCATTGCTAATTTAATTCAAAACGTACAGCGCCCCACACTTGTCCTTACACATAATAAAACACTCGTTGCTCAATTGTATGGAGAGTTTAAACAATTCTTTCCTGATAATGCGGTAGGGTATTTTGTATCGTATTATGACTACTATCAACCAGAGGCCTATCTACCAACCTCTGGCGTGTATATCGAAAAAGATTTAAGCATTAATGAAGAGTTGGATAAATTAAGACTTCAAGCGACTGCACAATTATTAAGTGGCCGAAGAGATATTGTGATTGTAGCAAGTGTAAGTTGTATTTATGGTATGGGTAATCCAACCGAATACGAAAATGGTATCATTCGAATTCATCAGGGTCAAATTTTATCACGTCAAGCATTTTTACACGCACTTGTGAATAGCTTGTACCACCGCTCTGTGACAGAATTCGATCGCGGTGCGTTTAGGGTCAATGGTGACACCATAGACATTCGATTACCTTATGTAGACTATGGATACCGCATTACTTTTTTTGGGGATGAAATTGAAGCAATAGAAAGTATAGAAATTGAAACAGGAAAAAGAATTGAGCCGATGGAGAACGCGGCAATTTTTCCTGCAAATTTATACATGGCACCAAAAGAAATGCTTCAAGAAATCATTATTGAAATACAGGATGAGTTGCGCGCGCAGGTGGAGTATTTTAAAAATGTGGGAAAACACCAAGAAGCAGCAAGAATAAAAGAAAGGGTTGAATATGATATAGAGATGATCAGAGAACTGGGTTATTGTACGGGGATAGAAAATTATTCTAGATTTTTTGACCGACGTAAGCCGGGTACAAGACCATTCTGCTTATTGGATTATTTTCCAAAAGACTTCTTATGCGTGATTGATGAAAGCCATGTAACTATTCCGCAAATAACGGGTATGTATGGCGGGGATAGAAGTAGAAAAATGAATTTAGTTGAATTTGGGTTTAGACTCCCTAGTGCGATTGACAATAGGCCGCTTAATTTTAATGAGTTTGAACAAGTGATTGGTCAAACAATTTTTGTAAGCGCCACGCCGGGAGAATATGAACTAGAAAAAACAGATGGGCTTATTGTAGAGCAGGTGGTGCGCCCTACGGGTTTATTAGATCCACCAATTGAAGTGCGTCCAACCAAAAATCAGATTGATGATTTATTAGATGAAATAGCCATGCAGGTAAACATGGGTGATCGCGTGTTGGTGACTACCCTAACCAAAAAAATGGCAGAGGAGATGGATCGATATTTATCCAAAATTAATATCAAATCAAAATACATCCATAGTGATATAGATGCGCTAGAGCGCGTCGAGATATTGAGAGAACTACGCCTTGGGGTGATTGATGTATTAGTCGGCGTGAACTTATTAAGAGAGGGCCTAGATTTGCCAGAGGTATCATTGGTTGTGGTATTGGATGCAGACAAAGAAGGATTTTTAAGAAACGAAAAATCACTCACTCAAACATCGGGTCGTGCTGCAAGAAACGTACGGGGCCGTGTTATATTTTACGGCGACAAAATAACAATGAGTATGCAACGCACCATTGATGAAACCAATCGTCGAAGAACAAAACAAATACAATACAACACAGAACACAATATTACGCCAACCACTATTGTAAAATCAATCGAACAGGTGATGAAGCAAACAGCGGTATTGGATATCAAAGGATTTACCCAAGACAATATCAATATTCGAACCACCGACGGGTTGAATATGGTTGCCGAGCCCAATAGCCAATACGAAACAATTCCACAAATGGAAAAAGCAATTTTGCAAACTAAAAAGCAAATGGAGAAAATGGCGAAGGCAATGGATTTTATGGAAGCTGCAAAGCTACGTGACGAAATGTTTAGAATGGAATTACAATTAGAAAAAATGAAAGCATCCTAATCATGAATGATTTTTTGATAGCAGTATACAATGGTTTGCTTCAAACAACATGGATAGAAGCGGTGGCGGTGATCATGGGCATTGTGTCTGTTTGGTATAGCCGAAAGGAAAACATTTTAGTATTTCCAACTGGTATTATCAACACAACACTCTATATCTATTTAAGTTATAAAGGACATTTATTAGGTGAAGCAAGTGTGAATCTCTATTATACCATCATGAGCTTATATGGTTGGTATTGGTGGTCAAGAAAAAAAGAAGATCAAATTACCAATGTATTACAAATCACCAATAGCAGTAGCAAAGAAAGACTGCAACAGGTTTTAGTGTTTATTGTATTTTATGCGCTCTTATATTTTGTATTGCAATTTTTGAAAAACAATTTTGCCCCAGATGCAATTCCTTGGGCAGATGCATTAGCAAGCGCATCCGCTTATACCGCTATGTGGTTGATGGCAAAGAAAAAAGTTGAAAGTTGGATTTGGTGGATCATTACCAATATTACATCGATACCACTTTATTTTATCAAAGGCTATGCGTTTACAAGCGTTCAATTTATTGTATTATTAATTTTAGCGGTGGCTGGATGGATTGAATGGAATAAAAAAGCAAGCGGTAAAAAATAGTCAACCAATGAAACCAATTCAAAAAATAGTAGTACTAGGTCCCGAATCAACAGGAAAGTCGACACTCTGTGCAGCACTTGCGGCACACTATCAAACTATTTGGACACCCGAATATGCAAGACAATATTTATCCGAAAACGGAACCAAGTACACTTATGATGATTTATTAACGATAGCAAAAGGACAAATCAAAAACGAAGATGAAGCCTTCGCAAGTTTAAATAAAAATATTGTTGATCAACCCGCTCAAAATATTTCGACTAAATTAATTGTGGACACCGATATGTATGTCATGAAAGTATGGTGTGAATATGTTTTTAACAATTGTCATCACTATATTTTAGAACAAATTAATCAGCGAAGTTATGATCTATACCTGCTCTGTGATATCGACCTACCATGGGCTGCAGACGAAATGCGTGAATATCCAGATGCCGGACCCCGACTCGAATTGTTTACAATTTATAAGGAGCTATTGATCAATCAAAATACGCCCTGGGGGATTGTATCTGGAACAGGTGCACAAAGAACAACCAACGCAATACAGTTGATTGACCAACATCTTTAGTATTTTCAAAAATCCAAGTTTAATACACAAAGCGCTTGGCTTTATGCACAATCATTTATTTTAAACCAATAATTGTGGATGAACAGGTGGATAAACCCAGCTATTTTTTTCTAATTAAATTTCTAACATCTTCGTCGCCTTCTAGATTGTTCATTTCTCTTAATATTTGTGGATAACGCCACGCAACTCTTCTTGACATTGGCTTAGCTGTGAATTTCTTGGGATTAGGAAGGCCAGCAATAATCATAGCCGCCTCTGAGCGCGATAAATTTTTAGCAGACTTTTTAAAATAATGTTGTGCAGCCGCTACCATGCCAAAACAACCAGGTCCAGTTTCGATCACATTTAAATACATTTCTAATATTCTTTTTTTACCCCAAACCAATTCAATTAAAAATGTAAAATAAAATTCAGGAAGTTTACGAATATATTTATCGTATCGTCCACCCTGCCATAAGAAAACATTTTTTGCGACTTGCTGTGTAATAGTGCTAGCGCCACCCCCTAGTGGAATTCTAGATTTCTTTTTTTTCTTTTTTGGTTTGAAGCTTCTCTCCATGGCCTCCCAGTCTACACCAATATGATCGGGGAAAGCCTGATCCTCGCTGGCTATGGCCGCAAGCTTTATATTATATGAAAGATCCTCCCATGCAACATAGTCTCTCTTTAATCCCAAATCAAAGACATTGGTTAATTGTGTAATGGTAATAGGAGGAAATACAAAAAACAGAACAACCACATAGAGTAATGAACTAATCAACAGATACCAAATGACGCGTCTAATTTTTTTAATCAAAATCTATGTCAATTATAGTTGAAGTAATTTCTGTTTTTAAAAATTTACAAGGCTTATAAAATTTCTACGCTAAATCTTTTTCCAATTGGTCGGTATGGCGGATTTTTTTTAGCCATCCACCTGCCAATCATATAAGCAACAAATCCACCCGCAATAGAAGGCACATTTTTTGAACTAAATACCGCTTCTTTATTGATGAGAGAATTGGTGATATTTAATCCACTATATAATACACCTCCAACTTTTAAAAATGCACCATTTGCAAATACGCTTTGGTATCGACCTTTGTCTTTTGCAAAAGCCCGAATTTCATTAATGTGTAAGGTCAGCGTGCCCAATCTTAATGTGTCTTGACCATAAGTGCCATATTGGGTCATCGTGGTTTGAAGTGTGTATTGTTTAACCTGAAAGGAGTCGTTTTTAATCCATTGAATCTGGCCCGTTATCCATTGTCGATTGCTAAATTCAAATTGAATGTAGTTATCTTTTGTAAAAGATTTAATGGTAACGCCTTTGTCTTTTAAGACAAGTACTTTTCCCGATTGTGCTAAAGCAGTATTCGCTTTAGTTAAAAGGAAAACACAGAAAAGTAAGAGGGTAATTTTTTTCACAAGTCCAAATTACAATAAAGCCAACTAAAACGAACTAAAAATTCATAAATGTTTGTAAAAGAAAGATCAATTTTTATTAATAGATCAATAGTGCACTATATAAAAGCGCCGCGCTAAAGATTAAAATGATCATACCCGAAATGCGATTGATCCAAACTAAGTTTTTTTCTGTTAATCTTGGTCTTAGCTTTCCCGCTAAAAAAACTTTGATCAAATCAGACAATAAGACAAATCCTAGGCAGGTACCAAAAACAATCAATTTAAATTGAACAGGATTAGGCGTGTCATCTGCGCTCGTATTGATGGCTGCAGTCCAAGCAAACCAAAATAAAAACACACTTGGGTTCAGCGTGTTCATTAAGAAACCAGAAAAAAAGGAAGAGACAAGGTCTTTTATACCAAGTGTCTTATTAACACCACCCCCACCCATATTTTCTAATTTTAGTTTCTTAAAGAACAAAGTATACAAGCCCATTACCAATAAAAATCCAGCACCCGCTAAAGCAATGCTTGATTTGTGGTTGAGTACAAGATTAAATAAGGAAGTAAAAAAGTTACAAATAAAAAGTAAAATAATATCACTACTCGAAACACCTGCAACAAAAGCATAACCAGAGGACTTCCCATTTGTTAAGCTTTGTTTGATAATCGCGAAAATGACGGGCCCTATTGAAATGCTTAAAATCAAACCCAATAGTAATCCTTTTAAAATTGCCTCAATGACCATTAAGATTGATTTTGTATAAAACGCTTCCAGTCCGTTAACATTTCACCTTTTAATACTCTAGGAAATTTATGCTGACCTCCAATCTTTCCTTTGCTTTCCATGAATCCCATAAAACAACTTTCTTTCAGCACAGATACGTGAATGGATTTAAGTGCATTTTTTCTTTCAACCTCATAATCATCATTGAGTTGAATTAATTTTTCATCTAATTTTTCTGCTAATAATTTCTCATCAATTATTTGATCACATGCTACATACCAATGATGTGCAAAAAAGCTGCCATAAGGCTCACCTGTTACAGTAAATTCCGGGATAGATAAATTCAGCTCTTCACTCACTAACTGAATGGCTTTGTTCATATTGTCCACGCTTAAATGCTCGCCTACAAGACTTAAAAAATGCTTGGTCCTTCCTGTGATGATAATTTCTGCATTGGCTTTATCTACAAAACGAACCGTGTCTCCAATTAAATAGCGCCATGCACCTGCAGGGGTGCTTATTAAGATGGCATAATCCTTACCCTCTTCCACTTCGTGAATCATTAAAGCTTCGGGGTTTTCAATCATTTCACCGTTTTCATCAAAGTTTGTTTCATCAAAAGGCACGAATTCAAAAAAGATATGTTGGTTATAGGACAGGCGCATGCCCAATGCATTTTGCTTATCCTGCCAAGCCAAAAAGCCTTCACTTGCTAAATAGGTTTCAACGTATTCAATTGGTTTTCCTAATAACTTTTCAAAACCATGTTTATAGGGTTCAAAGCTTACCCCACCATGTACAAATAAAGTTAGGTTGGGCCAGATTTCGTGGATATTCTTTAATTGATAACGTTCTATCACCATTTCCAAACACATTTGTATCCAAGCGGGTACACCAACCACAAAACTGATATCCCATTCAGGCGCCTTCTCAACAATCTCTTTAAGTTTTTTATTCCAATCCCGTTCTTTGGCAATTTTTTTACCAGGCTTATAAAAAGGCTGAAACCAAAAAGGCGATTTTTTTGCAGTAATACCACTAAGATCACCTGCATAATAGCCAGCACCTTTTTGTAAATCGGTGCTCCCGCCCAACGTAAGCCAACCTTTACCAATGGCAGATATAGGAATCTCACGATATTTAAACAAGCTAATCAATTGCTTGATCATGATAATTTTATTGCCCCTTAATAAGTCGTTTGTAATGGGTATATACTTACTAGCAGCCTCACTTGTGCCACTGCTTAGCGCAAAATAATTGATCTTACCAGGCCAGCAGATGTCTGATTTGCCTTCGAGCGTTAAATACCACCACTCTTTATAGATCTTATTATAGTTATAGCTTGGAACGACCTCTTGGAAGTTTTTCCCAATATGACGGTGTTTTAAAATATCCGCAAATTTGAATTTTTGTCCAAAAGCAGTGTATTGTGCAGTTTTAAGCAATTTTTTTAAAACACGCATTTGTGCAGTTCTCGGGCTTTTTGTCGGAAGACCAAGTGCTTTAGTAAGGCTTTTTGGAAAATTAAATTCAAAAATCGGCATCTATAAAAACAGGGTTTACTTTTACGAAATTGAAAACAAAAATACGAATGTTATTCGAGCAAACGAACCTACTTTTGTCTTATGATTAAAAATACGCTAATTCAGGCTGTAGAAGTTGGAGCAAAAGAGTTGACTCGTTTTTTTAACGGTACTTTTACAATTGCTAGTAAAACTTCTATAAACGACCTTGTTACCGAGGCAGACCATGCTTCAGAGAAAGCAATTATTGGGTTAATACAATCTCGGTTTCCAGACCATTTTATTTTGAGTGAAGAAACAGGAGAGATGGCATCGATGTCTGACACAAAATGGATCATAGATCCCATTGATGGCACAATTAATTTTGCGAATGGCATTCCTATTTGTTGTGTAAGCATCGGCGTTGAATACAAAGGAGAAATGATTTTAGGTTCGGTGTATAATCCGTTTATGAATGAATTATTTTTTGCAGAAAAAGGAAAGGGTGCAACTTTAAACGGAAGACCAATCACCGTTAGCAATAAGGACTCTATATTACATAGCTGTTTAGTGACGGGCTTTCCCTATCAATATTTAGATAGTGAAAATGGACCCTTACAAGTTTTTGAAAAATTAGTACGAAAAGCAATACCAGTTCGTAGGCTAGGTAGCGCAGCATTGGATTTATGTTGGACCGCTGCTGGCAGATTTGATGGTTTTTACGAACACAAACTTCAACCATGGGATAGTGCTGCTGGTTTTTTAATGGTTCAAGAAGCAGGAGGAAAAGTAACAGACCTAACAGGTAATGCATACAACCCATACCAGCCGGGCATTATAGCAACCAATGGTTTTATCCACGATCAATTATTATCGGTTGTGAATGGTGGATCACTTTAAGAAATAGAAAAAATTTATACACGCAAATAAAAGTAACAGCAATAGTTTATGTCAACAGAAAGAACAGAGATAGAAAAATTAGGTGAGTTTGGTTTGATAGATCGATTAACACAAAACTTTGAAACACTCAATGCGTCAACTGTTTTGTCTATCGGTGATGATGCTGCAGTGATAGATCATTTTGGAAAACAAACAGTGATCACAACGGATTTGTTAATTGAGGGTGTACACTTTGATTTAATGTATACACCACTAAAGCATCTTGGATACAAGTCGGTGGTGGTGAACCTTAGTGATATTTATGCAATGAATGCGCACCCTACACAAATCACCATGAGCGTGGCTTTCAGTAACCGCTTTAGTTTAGAAGCACTAGAAGAATTTTATGAAGGCGTAGCCATTGCTTGTGATAAATATGGCGTGGATTTAATAGGAGGCGATACCTCTACCTCACAAAAAGGGTTGATCATCTCTGTTACCGCACTGGGTGAAGTAGCACCAGATGCGTATATTAAAAGAAGCACAGCAGAGTCGGGTGATTTAATTTGTGTTTCTGGAGATTTGGGCGCAGCATTTTTAGGATTGACTTTGATGGAGCGCGAAAAACAAATCTTTTTAGAAAACCCACAAATACAACCCAATTTAGAAAACGAAGATTATATCGTAGGAAGATTGTTAAAACCAGAAGCAAGAAAAGATATTATCGAATTGCTTGAAAAACTAGAGATCAAACCAACCTCCATGATGGATATCAGCGATGGCTTGAGTTCCGATGTATTGCACTTGTGCAAACAAGCTGAATTAGGCTGTAGAATTTATGAAGATAAAATTCCTATTAACGAAGCGAGCAAGGCTGCTGCGTTTAAGTTTGGATTAGATGCCACTGTTTGTGCACTGAATGGAGGCGAAGATTATGAATTGTTATTTACTATGAAGCAAGCTGATTATGATAAAATGACGATGCAAGAAGAAATAAGTGTGATTGGATATATGTGTGATGCTTCAGAGGGCACCAAATTAATTACAAAAGGAAATAACTTATTTGATATCACAGCACAAGGATGGAATGCCTTTGGTAAGCAAGCTTAATGATGAATTACGCTATTTAAAATTGTATAATCTGCAGCCAAACAAAGTAGATTCGCTTTTTGATGGATCGCTATTGTACCGTTTATGTTCTTGTTTTGCATGACCTTGGCTGGATATAAACTACACATTCGTATTGCCTCGCCAAGTGGTAAGCCCACATGTTCAACTAAGTTTTGAATAGATTTTAACTGCGTTAGTGCAGACCCGCTCAATGTTCCAGCCGATTCATATTTATCACCAACTAGGGTATGTTGATATAACCCTGTGCTAGTTGCTGTTACCGCGTCAGTAATACAGAACAAACGATCGCCCATTATTTTTTTAGCAACACGTATTGCTGCGTAGTCAACATGGTGTCCATCTGCAATAATACTGCTCATTGCATTTGGATGATCAAACAATGCGCCCACCACACCCGGTGCTCGATGTTGAAATGAACTCATTGCATTAAACAGATGTGTTGCTACAGGGATACCATCATTAAAAAACTGCATAGCTGTTTCGTATGAAGCATTGGTATGACCTGCAGAAATAACGATGCCAGCATCTTGAATTGCATGGATAATTTCGGGTGTACAAATTTCAGGGGCAAGCGTAATCATAGAAATTGCATCAGCCCCATAAGCTAAAATTGAATGCACCTCTTCTGTGTTAGGCGCATGTATCACCGACACATCGTGCGCCCCTTTTTTATTTGGATGAATCCAAGGTCCTTCTAAGTGTAATCCGATACAACCCTTCCCACCAGCTGCTTTATAAGCTTTTACCGCGTCTATAGATGCATAAATAATAGCCTTGCTTTGGGACGCAATAGTGGGTTGAAAAAAGCCAGTACCACCCTCTAAACAAGATTGATAAATTTTTTCGATCGTCTCTTTTTCGGGAAACTCAGACAGTAATTTTCCACCTGCACCGTATAATTGCAAATCAATTAGCGCGGGAATAATAAAAGGTGTTGCGTTGTTGGCATCAAATCCTTTTTGATCAATTCCAACCACCAGATTGTTTTCAATATGTACTACTACATCATTCAACCATGCTGATCCAGTGAATAATGCTTTTGTTGAATAATGTAAAGTCATAAAAATTTAGGTAGATTGGATTGTAAAGAAGTCTGCGTCCTTCCAAAATGGAAATTGATTTCTTGTAGTTTCAAGTTCTTCGCGATTGAGTGTAATTTGAAATACCGCTTCTTGATCCTGGCAGTGATACATCACTTCGCCTAAAGGACCCACTACCATTGAGTTTCCGCTGTGTGCAATATTATTTCCATCCAATCCCACCCTGTTTACACCAACCACAAAAGCTTGATTTTCTATCGCCCTGGCAACCAATAAAGTTTTCCAGGCATGGTTTCTTTTTTCTGGCCAGTTAGCAACATAAATTAATACATCATATTCGTTGTTATTTGCTTGTCTTGCCCAAACAGGAAAGCGGAGATCGTAACATATTTGTAAATTAATTTTCCAACCTTTTACACTTGCAATCAACCTTTTGTTGCCAGCTGTATAATGTTGGTCTTCTCCTGCGAAAGCAAAAAGATGCCTTTTGTCATAATGACCATATTCGCCATTAGGCAACATCCAGATAAGTCTATTATAATATTGGCCTCCTTCTTGAATCATCAAGGAGCCGGTAAGAATTATTTTTTCTGCCATGGCTATTCGACGCATCCATTGAATACTGGGCCCCTCCATTGTCTCTGCATGTAATTCGGGCTGCATACTAAATCCAGTATTGAACATTTCTGGAAGTATGACGATTTCGGTCGGCGCATCTAGGTTGACAATTTTTTGTTCTAAAAAAGCAAGATTAGCGCCTTTGTCTTCCCAATAAAGATGGGCCTGAATTAATGTAAGCTTAAGTGTTGACAAGGGAATCAATTTAAATGTCTTTGTAAAAAAGGCAATGTAAATATAATGCAATTTTATAGATAGACTTTTACTTAGTGCTTGTAAAGCTTCTGCACAATGGGCTGGTATAAGATTGGCTCAAATCCACGCTGGTGCAGGAATGCATATGTTTTTGCCATGCGACTTAGGCCTCTTTCGCCCTTTAGGCTATTCCATTTTTTGGTGGCCAATTGTTCTAGGGTTTTAAGATACGCATCCTCTTCGATGGCCTTTAAGCCTATTTTAATATTATACTTGCTGACCCTTTTTTGTTGTAAAGCATGTTGAATTTTGACCCTTCCCCAACCCTTGATTCTAAAATGCCCCCCCGCAAACTGTGTGGCAAATCGCTCTTCGTTTAAGAAATTTTCGGCAATGAGGTCCGACATAATTTCTTCTACTTCGTCCATGGTCATACCTAGTTCGTATAGCTTATCCCGCACCTCCTGTTGTGCCCTTTCTTGGTAGGCACAATAGTGTCGTATCCTTTGTATAGCTTGCTCCTTACCAATTCGAACTTTCTTCATAATGTCAATAAGAATTGCTAAAATAGCTTTTTAATCTTAAGATTTTACTTTAGTTTCGTTATAGTTATTCAAGGGAAATTAGTAACCCTAAAAATTAAAAATCGACAGCATGAAGTTTATTGTATCTTCTTCTTCTTTATTAAAACACCTTCAACAAATTTCTGGTGTCATTAATACCAATACTGTATTACCTATCTTGGAAGATTTTTTATTCGAAATAGAAGATAAAAAATTGAACATCGTAGCGACTGATTTAGAAACAGTGATGCGCGTTCAAATGGAAGTAGAAAGCAAGGCGAATGGACGTGTATGTATTCCAGCAAAAATCTTAATTGATTCTTTGAAAAATATCGCAGACCAACCTTTGACTTTTAATATTGATAAGAACTATGCAGTAGAAATTACAAGCGATAATGGAAAGTATAAAGTGATGGGTGAAAATCCGGACAACTTTCCAAAAGAGCCTACAGCAGACGATACAACGGGCTTTAATATGACCAGTGGTGGTTTATTAACTGCAATCAACAAAACATTATTTGCTGTGAGCGGAGACGATTTGCGTCCTGCTATGACAGGGGTTTTCTTTGAATTAACAAAAGATAGTGTTCAGTTTGTAGCAACAGATGCGCACCGTTTAGTACGTTACAAAAGAACAGATGTAAAAGCCACTCAAAACGCTTCTTTCATTGTTCCTAAAAAGCCACTAAACTTATTAAAGAACGCATTACCAGATAATGACGACGCAATCACTTTAAGCTTTAATAACAATCATTTATTTGTTGCACATGGATCTACACAATTAATCTGCCGACTGATTGATGCAAGATTCCCAGATTATAAAGTGGTGATTCCAGCAGATAACCCTTATCGTTTAACAGTGAACAAGCATGATTTCCAAAATGCATTACGTCGCGTGAATGTATTTAGTAATAAAAGCACCAATCAAGTGGCTTTAAATATTACAGGCAATGAATTGCAAATGGCTGCGCAAGATATTGATTTCAGTTTCGAGGGCAACGAGCGCATGAGTTGTGAATACCAAGGGGAAGATATCCAAATTGCCTTCAACGCTAAGTGTTTAATTGAGATGTTGAATGCAGCAGATACAGACGAGGTATTTATTGAATTGTCTACGCCAAGCAAGGCAGGATTGATCAAGCCATCAGAGCAGGTGCAAGGCGAAGACCTGTTAATGTTGGTGATGCCGTTAATGTTAAATAGTTAATCCCTATCCTATACAAAGTCTTTAACAAGACTTAAGAATAACCCGGTGTATCTGAGAACAGAACATCGGGTTTTTTATTTACATTTATGAATAAATCAAATTGCTATGTTAGAGGCGATAAAAACCTATTTTGAAACCATTCCTAGTTTGCACCGTGCATTGTTATTAGCAGGTGGTATCACCTTTTTTTGGTTAATAGAATTTGCAGTTCCCCTATTTAATTTTAAGTACAACAAGTTAAAACATGCTGGACTTAATTTCTTCTTCACTTTTACCACCATTGTCATCAATTTTGCATTTGCACTTGTTATGGTAAAGGCGAGTGATTGGACGGTGCAACAACATTTTGGATTACTACAGATAGTGCATTTGAATCCTTGGATCGAAGCAATTGCAGGTCTATTATTACTAGATTTTATCGGCGCCTACTTAGTGCATATGATTGAACATAAAGTAAAATTTTTATGGAAGTTTCATATGGTACACCACGCAGATACCATGGTAGACACTACTACAGGAAATAGACACCACCCAGGAGAGTCAGTAGTGAGGGCTGTTTTCGCAATTCTTGCTGTTTTTATTTTGGGTACACCTATTTGGATGGTGATGTTATATCAAAGCTTAAGTGTGGTACTTACACAATTCAATCATGCAAATATTCGTATTCCAACATGGTTTGATAAAACGTTCGGTTACATTATTGTATCTCCCAATATGCATCGCGTACATCACCATATAACAAGACCACAAACAGATTCGAACTATGGAAATATATTTTCATTCTGGGATCGTCTTTTAGGAACCTATAATGATACACCGATGGATCAGATTGTTTATGGATTAGATGTGATGGATAATACTCAAGATGGATCGCTTTCTTATCAACTAAAAGCGCCATTTAATAAATCTATCAAATCCGATTATTAATCAATCGCTTTACAAATTCGTATAAATTAAAATTATCCATGCATAAAATTGGCGCATTTATACCAGCGCGTTACGCAGCAACAAGGTTTCCAGCAAAGCTGATGCAAATGCTTGGCGATAAAACAGTGATTAGGCATACCTATGATAATACAAAGGCGACTGGCTTGTTTGATGAGGTATATGTGGTGACCGACAGTGACATTATTTTTAATGAAATCGTTTCAAATGGCGGCAAGGCCATTATGAGTATAAAAGCACACGAAAGCGGATCTGATAGAATTGCAGAAGCAATTGAAAATTTAGATATTGATATCGTTGTCAATGTACAGGGCGATGAACCTTTTGTTCAACGCGAACCATTAGAGAAAGTACTTGCTTGTTTTGAAGACACAACTGTAAGGGTTGCTTCACTAATGCAAGTATTAACCAATCAGACATCTATCGAAGACCCAAATTATGTAAAAGTAGCAGTCGATAAAAATTGGAATGCCTTGTTTTTTTCACGCAGTGTGATTCCTTATCCAAGATCCACGGAGATTGCGATTACCTATTATGAACATGTGGGTGTATATGCATTTAAAAAACAAGCTTTGATTGATTTTACGAACTGGCCGATGTCACCATTAGAAGCGGCAGAAAAAATAGAGTGTTTACGTTACCTAGAAAATGGTGTATCTATCAAAATGGCTGTCACTAATTATATGGGTGTAGAAATTGACACGCCCGAAGACTTGATTAAAGCAGCACAACTTTTAAAATAATAAAATGAACAAAGGAAAATTATTTCAATCAACTATTGTAGCCGCCTTGGCTGGATTTATATTTGGCTTTGATATGGTGGTGATTTCAGGAGCAGATAAACCTATTCAATCACTTTGGAATACTACACCATTGTTTCATGGATTTTTTATTATGTCCATGGCCCTGTGGGGAACCGTTATTGGATCTGTGTTTGCGGGCGCACCCACCGAAAAATATGGTCGTAAAAAAGTGTTGATATGGTTAGGTATTATGTTTATTGCATCCGCTATTGGTTCTGCCTTGGCACAAGACCCTTATACCTTTTCGTTCTTTAGATTAATTGGAGGTATTGCGATCGGTGTATCTTCTGTAGCAGCACCAACATATATTTCTGAAATTTCAAATAAAAACAATAGAGGAAAGTTGGTAGGCATGTACCAGTTCAATATTGTCTTTGGTATTTTAATTGCTTATTTATCTAATTATTTTTTAGCAGGTGTTGGTGGCGCCAATGATTGGCGTTGGATGTTGGCCGTTTTATTAATCCCTTCTGTCATATATACATTAATGACACTCGGTTTACCTGAAAGTCCAAGATGGTTATTTTCAGTTAAAAACGACGAGGCAGGTGCTAGAGCCAACTTGGCCATTGTGGGCGTGGAAAATATAGACGAAACGATTCAAGAAATAAGCACCGCTTATGAGGAAGAAAAAGCACAAGGCAGTATTCAGTTGTTTACAAAACACCACAGTAAAATTTTATACATTGCTTTTTTTGTTGCTTTTTTTAATCAAGCATCGGGCATCAATTTTCTTTTATATTATGCGCCTAGAATTTTAGAGGAAGCAGGATTTGCAAAAAATAATTCTTTATTAAGTTCAATCTCTTTAGGTTTAATGAACCTGGTATTTACATTTGTTGGTCTTTGGTTAATTGACCGCATTGGTCGTAAAACTTTATTAATTATTGGATCATTTGGCTACATTATTAGCTTGTCCATGGTGGCTTACGGATTTATTAATCATAGTGCACCCGAATTTATGCTTAGCTTTTTATTATTATTTATAGCTGCACATGCGATTGGACAAGGTGCTGTGATTTGGGTTTTGATATCAGAAATCTTTCCTACTCAAATTAGAGCCAAGGGTCAAGCCTTTGGCGCAAGTATACACTGGGTTTTTGCAGCGTTGATTACTTTAGTGACACCTGTATTCTTGGATAGCGAAAGCGGGATCTTTAAAGACAACCCTTGGCCCATATTTGCATTCTTTACCGTGATGATGGCATTACAATTAGTTTGGATTTTAACGAAAGTGCCAGAAACAAAAGGGGTATCCTTAGAAGAACTACAAAAGAAATTAGCACAGTAAACTAAAAGCGACTC
>JACCDY010938783.1_pt1 | contig 16778 bp, 9 predicted proteins | sample 7446391 | NCBI WGS metagenome assembly JACCDY01 (sample SAMN15323451, study PRJNA562643) | freshwater metagenome | isolation source: river surface water | place: USA:Blue River Watershed | collected 2017-08-18
AACGTCTTGTGAACAGTTGTTTTGGGAGCGTAAGGAAATGTCATCGATAGCAAAATCGTTACCAGGGCCTGCTGTATTGTTGTCGAAGAGGCAAATTTCAGCTGTGGTAGTATTGCCAGAGTTCCAAACAAACGCAACCTCGCCCCATGAACATAATTGGCTTGGAACAGTCGTAATTCCTAATGACACGCCGTTAATTTTTACCTGAATCTGTGCCAAATTAGAGGCGGTTAAACTTGTTGCCCAATAAGAAAATAAATAATCTTTATTTGGTTCAACAGCAATTAATTGACACCAAAATGGATCGTTGCCGGCATTATAAGTTGAGCCATCAATAACCATCATTTTACCTGTCCCATCACCAACGGTGTGATCGAGACATGATGAGAAATTTCCAAACCAATTACTTGGATTTGTTAATACGCCATATGCGCGCTGCGCTCCGGTCGGATTGTTAGGAGCATAGTATGTATATGCAGTTTGAAAGCCTTGATTTCCCATTTGAAAATCGTTATTAAAAACAAGGTTGGCATTGTTCACCGCAGAACTTACGGTATATGTTGTTGTAATCGTTGGAGAAACACTAATGGCAGCATTAGAGCTCGGGAACCCAGATTCTAACACATTACTAGATTCCCATGTAAAATTCCCATTTCCACCGGAAGCGTTGAGGGTAATTTGATTTCCAGGACAAATAGCCGTGTCTCCGGGGGTTACATCTAAGTTAGATATAGAGGTTATTTCTATGTTCTGAATAGAATCTATAGTTCCTGTTGCATCCATTAATCCGATGGTGTAGGTGCCGGGCTCGACATTTTGAAAGACACCTGTACTATTCGTAATTGGAATGGGTTGAGGTCCAATAATTCGAAAAACATAGGGGCTTTCTCCACCAATTGGATAAATGACAATTAGACCGGAATTTGGATCGGTACAATTGGGTTGCGTTAATGAATACGTGAAATCAAGTGGAGGTGTCGGCGGTGTAAGCGAAAGGTCATCGATAGCGAAGTCATTTCCAATGAATCCTTCGTTGTTATTATATAGTTCGATGTTTACACAAGCGTTGGTAGGGGTAAATGTATAACGAACTTGTTGCCAACCAAAGTTCGGCAGTGGTGCAAGGGCTGTTCCAAAGGAAAGAACCGCGTTACTTGCATTATTGAATGACACGCCAATATTAGCTAATTCGCTATTTCCAGCCACTGAATTACTGACTGTTCGAATCCAATATGAGAAAGTGTAGGTCTGTCCAACAACTAAGTTACAAATCCCCCCACCATTGTTACCTGCTTTCCAAAATCTTTGTTGACCTCCAGTCGTTGTACCATCTACGACCATCATTATTCCCGCTCCTGACGTATGATCCCCCGTGGATAAGAACGAGAGGGTGTTAAGCGTTTGAGGATTTGAAACAAAAGCATAATTTCCTGCAGATGTAGATCCTGAATAAGGAGGCGTAAGTTGGTTGTACCCTTGCCCGTCAATCCAAAATCCAACCCCTGGACCTCCAAATTCAAAAGAGCCATTATTTATCAGGTTTTGTGCTACGCTTTTTAGTGAAAAAGACGACAGTACGAGAAAAAATAAAATTCTACACGGCATAATGATAGACTAATGCCCAAAGAAAATCAAATTTTACGCAGGACATCTCAAAACACCCGCTGTTTTTTAAGAAGTCTCGTGTTGAAAACCTTACTTTACGATAGAAATTACGGTACGACGATTTTTGGTGAATTGATCTTCAGAACAATTAGAACACTTCACATCTGGTTCTCTTTCACCCCTAAAATCACCGGTAATATTCTTCTTAGGAATTCCTTTACTAACTAAATAATCAATAGTTCTTTCCATTCTTCTTTTCGACAACCAAATATTGTACTCATCAGTTTCTCTTCTATCGCAGTGTGAAACCACTTTTAATTTTAAGCTAGGTTCACTTTTGATTTTCTTCACAAAAGCATCCAGTTCTTTCTTATTTTCAACATTGTGATAACTTGAATTTAAATCAAAATAAATAATGGTTCCCTCGAATTTTTTCTCTTCTACAATCACGATTGGCGGACCAGGCTCATTAATTGGAACTGTTACTTCCGCTGTTTGCCCATAGCTATCAGTTACCACACAGGTATAGATTCCCTTTACTAACATTTCGGGATCCTGAACCTCGCTACCATTTGACCAAGCGTACGTGTAGGGGGCAACTCCTCCTTTTGGAGTTAAATCTATTTTGCCGTCACTTCCTTGATAAACCGTCACATCTGTTCCTTCTGCACTTGCAGTAAGAGGAGGAATGTTAAGGAAGGTGGAATAATAAATATCACTGCGTTCAGCATCACGATTACTTGACCAATAAAAGAATTTACCACTCATAGTAAAATAAGCATCAAATTTTGGTGAATTTATTTTACTGCCGAGATTTACCGGTTCTGACCAATCGCTCCATGATTTCCCAACCCGTATGCAATAAAATATATCAGCATCACCTTCGCCTCCAAATCCATTACTCGCAAAGAAAAGCGTATCACTATTTTCTGATAAAAAAGGCGATATCTCAAATCCAGAAGAGTTAATAGCTTCACCCATCGATTTAGGACTTGTCCATTTACCATCTACGAGCTCACTGTAATAAAGGTCTTCTTCTCCTTTGGTATTTGGTCCCGAATATGAAATTATTATTACGTTCTCCTCTTTATTGATATGAAATCCGTAGAATTGACCCTCAATGTCTAATTCCGGGACCTTAATTTCTTTCGGTTTCGACCAATTATTTCCTTTTTTAACAGAATAACAGATTCCTTTTTTAAGGTCTTTCTTTCCATCGTAGGCATTCAATAAATATATTTTACTTTCATCGGAGCTAAAACCAACGATGCAGTTGTTGAATTTATTATTTATTTTTTTAACGCTTTCTCCACTAGAATAGGTTAGCTCCCCCTCTTTTTCACTAACCCAAATATTTTGGTCAAAGGGGCCATATTTTGAATTTTCGTCAAAAGTTCTTGTAAAATATAGAGCTCCGTCAGACTTCAGAAAAATGGGGAAATTTTCTTCTGCAGAAGTATTTACACTACCTCCAAGTCTCTTCGGGTCTTCAATTCTTTCAAATTGAGCTATTACTTGAAATGTAGAAAGTAAAAAGAATACATTAATTAAGTTTTTCATGGGTTGTTTTGTTAACGTCCGAGCATAATTCCTAATGTGAGCTCGTGGCCACCTGAAGAATAGTTATTAAATTTTGATATGGAAAAGTCGTATGAATATCCAAGTTTAAACTTGTTTGAAAGATTCATTCCAACAAGTCCAATTAACGCATCCGTATGACGATAACCTATACCGAACCAAAGCATTTTATTGTAATCGGCGATCACATTGAAATCTATCGAAACGGGAGCTGGAGACATATATTTTGCCATAAAACTAGGCGTTATAGCTAATGATTCATTGATAGGAATAGTATATCCACCCATTAGATTAAAATGCATTTGGGGATTAAAATTAGCAGATGCGGTTCCAAACTCTACAAGATCTCTAGTTAGTTGATCTCCTGCAACCCCCAGATAAAAGCGTTTGCCATAAAGGTATAATCCGGAATGTAAATCCATTATATTCTTATTAGCATTATTTGCTGAAAAAGTAGCATAGGTATTATCGTATGGTAAAGTCGGATTTATTATACTTAAAACCTGTGCTTTATCAGAATTAAATGAATTGTTAGATATACCGGCTTTTAATCCAAAGGCGAGATTAATTTTTTTAGTCATAGGTAGGTGTAAGGCGTAAGTTCCAGAAAATGAAAACTTAGTAAATGCGCCATATTGATCAGCAACTAATTGACCGCCAACGGTATGTTTTAATTTTCCTGTTTTGATTTCAGGGTGTTGTACAGGCCCATTAGACGTTCTAATCCCTGGATTGTAAGCTACTGGCTTAAATTTTAAAGGAACAGAAAAGGCCAAATAAGATGTCCGAGGAGCATCGGCAACTCCGACCCATTGCCATCTGCCACTAACAGTGACATCAATAAAATCATAGACACCTGCGGCGGCGGGGTTCGCCATAAATTGATTTCTTGAAAATTGTGAATATTGAGGAATCTGCTGTGCTTGCACATTTACTACCCAAATACACGTAAATAAAATTAATAATCTCATTATTAGTTGTTTATTAGTGTTACGATACCGGTTTTATTTTCTGTAAAATTATCGTTGTATTCGATGATAAAATAATAAGAACCAACAGGCATTTTTTCACTTTTGAATGTTCCATCCCAAGGGTTAGTTTCATATTGCCCTGCCTTTGACTGATAAATTAGACTTCCCCAACGGTTGTAGATACTCACGACATTTTCAGGATAAATCTGATCAATGTTTTCCAGTATCCACACATCATTTGTTAGGTCTCCATCTGGCGTGAAAGCAGTTGGAACAATAATCTCGCATTCTTCTACAGACACCACAACCATTGAAGCAGGTCCTTCACATCCGTTAATAGTTTCTGTAACAAAGTAATTGGTTGATCCCGCATTCATCGAAGGAGTGTAGGACGAATTTGTTCCTAGAATACTTGTTAAAGCCTGATCAGCATACCACGTAAACGATCCAGTTCCCTGAGCGATTAAATCCACTGGCACTGCATTATTACAATACAAGGTGTCTGTTCCGGCAGTTGGCGCAGATGGAATGGGATTAATTACAATTGTTTGTGTGGAAGATAAATTGCTATTAGTACAATTTGCATCAGTAAGGCTAACTAACACATAAGTTCCAGCTGTATTTCCAAGCGATAAAGAAGTTGAAGATCCCGTTTGTGATTGTGCGACCCCATCCAAGGTGTAATTTACCGTGTAATTAGGCGAACCTGTTAGAGAAGCGACGATAGCTGAGATTAAATCACCTTGACAATAAGTTGCTCCACCCGATATTGTTGCTGATGGAAGAGGATTAATGGTTACCTCAAAAGATTCTTCATCCGAACAAGCGCCATTAGCATCGTAGATATAAACCGTTTGAGAGCTTGTGATTAGTCCAGAGATAGCTGTTCCACCCAGCGCTTGTGAATTATTGAAATAACCTTGAGACCCACTTAAATTTGAACCAGTAATTACAGGGAGGGAATAGCTAGCACAAGCTGCTTGATTACCTGGGTTGTTGATTGAAGGAGTACTATTAATTGTAACATTTACTGCTTCAATATCCGTGCAACCGTTAGCGGTAGATTGAATGTAATATGTGCCAGTTGTTGAAACCGACGCGGGGTTAGAAAGTTGATTTGTAGCGTTTTGATCTGTCCAATAAGTCAAGGCCCCATTTCCGGTGCTACCTGTTGTGACATTACTAGTTGTTAGGTCAACAGTATTTGGCTGGCAAACTGCAGAAGGGGAGGTGATTATCAGATTGGGAGGTGTAGGGTCTATCAAATTAACAGGACCAATTTGAGAACCAATACAACCTAATAATTCTACAACAAAATCCGAATAATTTCCGGAGTTAAGACCGCCTAATGTTATTGACCCAGTAGCATTGGTTGTAAATGAATTTGGTCCAACTACGGCGATACCATCCGAATATGTGACGGTGTAAGTTGTATTGGGAGTTAATCCGTTTAATATTATTGCCCCGTCAGTCCCTAAACAGGTTGTAGGGTTATTTCCTAAACTAACAGAGAAAACAGGAGCATTTGGGTCAATAAGTGTAATTGGGCCAGAAATAGTGCTAGAACAGTTTGCGTCGCTTATCGAAAAATTACTGTAGTTTCCTGCGTTTAGACCATTGATAAGAATTTCACCCGATGCGTTTGACGTTGTTGGTATTGGACCCACAAGCACACTTCCATCGTTGTAATTAAGGGTGTAATTTGAAGAAACACTTAGACCACTTATCATGATAGTTCCATCAGATAACCCACATGCACTTGGGTTTGAGCCAAGCGCAGCAGTAAATGTCGGTAGTGCATTTGTGGTAATTGTGGACGTTGTACTGGTAGCACAAACTCCCGCAGTAGGAGTAAATGTGTAGGTAACATTTCCGGCATTTGCAGTGTTTATTGAAGAGGGACTCCATGTGCCCGTAATTCCATTAGTAGAGGATGTAGACAAGGTTCCGGGCAAATCGTTTTGGCAATATGGCCCAAGTTGCGTAAATGTTGGGTTAACTGGCGTTGAAATGGTAACGGTCATGGTTTGAGTAGTGGCACAAACACCAGCAGTTGGGGTAAATGTATACGTAACATTCCCTGTGTTTGAAGTATTTATAGAGGAAGGATTCCATGTTCCTGTAATTCCATTTGTAGAAGTTGAAGACAAGGTTCCGGGAACATCATTTTGGCAATAAGGTCCGAGTTGTACAAATGATGGGGTAACTGGAGTTGAAATGGCAATCGTCATGGTTTGAGTAGTGGCACACAGTCCAGCGCTCGGTGTAAAAGTGTAAGTACTGCTTCCCAAGGTGGTGGTTGAAATCGTAGACGGCGACCAAGTTCCAGAAATTCCATTGTCCGAAGAGGAGGGTAGTGAGCCTGGAGATGAATTTTGACAATACGGACCTAGTTGAGTAAATGACGGGGTAACAGGAGTTGTAATTTGAACAGTCATAGTAGTATTTACAGCACATTGACCAGCATTTGGGGTGAACACATAATTACTTGAACCCAAAGTTGATGTATTTATTACTGAAGGGCTCCAAGTTCCGGTGATGCCATTTGAAGAGGTAGAATTTAAACTACCAGCCGTTGCATTTTGGCAATAAGGCCCGAGCTGAACGAATGTTGGAACTATATTGCTTGCTACAGTTATAGTTACTGTTGCCGTGCCCGGACAACCGGATTCATCAAGAATTGATAGTGTGTAATCAGATGTTGTTGTTGGAGAAGCCGTGATTGAAAGTGCTCCACCATTAGTAGTCCCTGAAAGAGGAGAAGTACTTATGGAGCCAACATTTGAAGAGGCCCAAGAATAATTAAAAAGTTGGAAATCTTTTATTACAACGGTGAAATCCAAAATTGATCCATTGTCAGCGCCACCTGTTTGGTCAGAAATACCAATTTTCCAGGTAGTGTTTGTAAGTCCACCGGCAGATTCAATCAAAGATAAAATAGACTGAGGAATACAGAACGTTGCTACTTGTGCAGAATTGTTTCCGCCTGTTTGAATAGTTGCTTTTATTTGATTTAATAAAGTTAACATATCAGCATTGTATACGTAAGTTAGACCACCTGAAGGAGCTGGCGCCGGATTTTGTGAGGTATAAACAGTTGAACCTACCTGTAAGGTTAGCGTCGTAAATTCTGTATAGTCTTCGTGTCGTAATGTGAAACAAATAGAAACAAGTTGCCCGCTAACAAAATTTACAGGCGTAATTCCGGTTGAATTCACACTTGAAGTTCCAAATTGACAGCCTAATGGCCCAGAACAACCATTCGGGATATTCACCACAGTGCCATTTTGGAAAGTTTGATTTGAAACTACTGGTTGTGGAACGTAATTCCCAGTTAATATTACCGTTTGACCTGAACAGATGGTGGTACTTGGAGCCGCAGTCAAAGTTACTTGTGGTGATGGGTTTACTGTAATTGTGTAAGAACTGGGCGCACCAGCACATGAAGTTGCTGGATCAGGACCACTGTAAGGAGTCACCGTAATTGTGCCCGTTATCGGAGTTAAGCCAGTATTTGTCGCAGTGAATGAAGAAATATTTCCTGTTCCCGAGGCTGGAATACCAATTGCTGCATTGGTGTTTGTCCACGTATATGATGCTGAGGGGAACCCACTAGATGTGAAATTTGAAGCATTTACCGACGCGCCATTGCAAACAGATATATTTGCAGGAACCGTTACGGTTGCTCCGGGACTCGATGATACGGTTACATTTGCACCAATTGAGCAATTTGAATTATCAATAACAACTACTGTATAAGTTCCAGCAGGAATATTACTTAGCGTGTTTGTCGCGGTTGTATTCATAGTTGAACCAACTAAGGTTCCACTTGAGTTATACCAATAAAAATCCCACGGGGAAACCGTTCCGGTAGCGGTGGCAGTAGCCGTTCCATCGGTTGAATTTGAACATGTAGTAGGTGTTGAAGACATGGCGGGTGGTAAACAACAAGACATGTTGGGATCTAATGATGATGGACTGTCTCCTTGGCATGACAAGTTAGACCAGGATCCAGATTCACCGTCCCCGCTTGTGTTAACAGTGACATTTAATGACGAAGCAGGACATGCTGCATCTACTTGCATGGTCCAACAAAATTGCAAATCGCAATTTGAAGCATTAGCATCTCCATAGTTATCTCCAGGATCAGTGACATCACAATTATTACATCCCAAATTCGACTCGAAATAGAAGCCCGGACCCCAATTTGTCCCGTTTACTGTACCAATACCTGTGGGTTTCCAAACCCAAGATCCTGAAGAACAACCTGCAGGAGGTGATTGGGAAACCATATTCCACCCCGCGCCATAGGTAAGCTGAACGCCATGAAACCAATTGGTATTAACTTGGTTGTATGTGAAAACCGTGTAACAAAAAGTAACAGTTTGTCCAGGGTAATAGTATCCGTTTACAGGAGGGGGATTAGCAACTAAAGATGCCTGAGTTAAACAATCTCCACACTCTTGGTTACTTTGGACTGAAATGGTAAAATTACCTGCGGCAGTTGCCCCATTTCCACTCACTTGTATGTAATATGTTTGTCCGGCAACCATACCGGTAAAGGTAGCAGGTGAGCCATCAACATCGCAACCAGCAGGCGTTAAACTGTTGCAAGATCCAGTGTATAGACCAATTTGAGGAGTTCCAAAAGAACCCGTAATGTTTGAAAAACTAATAACAGCTGTTGGGCCAGACGCAACAAACGAATACCAAACATCTTGAGCAGGGGAAGCCATATCTGCAGTTCCTGTCCCACAATCAATAATGGAAACATATGGGTTTGCTGCAGTAGCTCCTACGTTCGTCCCATTGTGTGTAACAGGCAACCCTACACCTGTTGCCCCACCGGAACATCCAGCTGGAGTAGGCAAGGTTCCTAGATTGTAGGCTGTAGCACAATTATCCCCTTGAGAATAACTGTAGAAAATGAAACCTAGAAACAAAAAAGTAAATATTTTTTTCATGCTTTTAATTTTTTGAGGTGTTTCTCGCGCTCAACATTCTAACGAGGGCTCCACTTTCATGAATTTTGTATATTCCATTGTCTTTGATGTTCTCATTTTGAAAACAAGCATCATTAAGTTTTTCCGAACTAGAAATTTCCTTTTTTGACAATAATTCAACCGTAGCTCCATCATCAAAAGTTATGGTATACCGTGAGCTTTCATGAAAATAACCACACCAGTCTGCCTTGAAAAGGGCAGTTACCAGTTGTTTTTCAGAATATTTTCTTCCCATATTCTGGATCTTGAAATTTTGGTTTTGTGAAAAACTCTGATTTGAAAAAAATAATATCAGAAAAAGAGTAAAAAAGGTTTTGCGCATGCCTTCAATATTAATAAATATAGAGCACTAATTTAATAACATAAAGTTAACTTACCAAAAAACTAATCCATGCACTTACAAGGCGGGTCAATGGCCAACTTTGTATTTGGAAAATTACCTACGATTTCTTTATGCATTTTAGTCCCATACATGGTGCCGCGAATATCAATTACTTTCAGTTGTTTTAGTTTAAAAAAACCACTTCCGAAATTAGTAATTTCATTATTGTAAAGGTCTAAGGTCTTTAACTTTGTCAAGTCTTCCATCTGATCAGGCAGCGAGCTTATTCGATTAGATGCAGCAAGTAGTTCTTTTAAATGACTTAGTTTCGTGACCGCCATAGGTAAAAAATGTAGTTTGTTTTGGCTAATATTCAAGACCTCTAATTTCGAAAAGACTTTAAATTCCAAAGGAATGTCGGTTAATTTATTTTTTGATAAATCAAGTCCCTTTAATTCGGTGAACCGGTAAATACTGGAAGGAATTGAGTCCAACCTTTCTTTTGACAAAGTCAAATAAAATATAGTATCGGGATTAGCCTTAGACAGTTCATCTAAACGGTAGTAGCGCGGTCCTTTTTTTTGTGAAAAAGCACAAAAACTAATGAGTCCTAAGCAAAGTACGAGCAAGACTTTCATCCAATTGAATTTGATGTTTGAGCGCAACAATAGAGCCAAATTTCTTTTCATCTCTTAAGCGATGTTCAAAAGAAACACAGACCGATTTCCCATAAAGGTTACCAGAAAAGTTCAGTAAATGCACCTCCAGTTTAGGTTGGCATTCTTTACTATTTACAGTTGGTCTCAGTCCAAGATTGAAAACGGAGTTGTAAGTTTGATTATCAAAACGGACCTTTCCAGCATAAACGCCATTTTTGGGCAGCAACTTGTGAGGATCAATTTGACCGATATTTGCCGTTGGAAAATCTATAGTTCTGCCAATTTTCATTCCCTCTTCAACTACCCCTGTAATACAATATCGACTATTCAACAATGCATTGGCATGTGTAATATCTCCAGAAATCAAAGAATCACGAATTTTGGTTGAACTTACGTTAAGTTCATTGATTTCAACAGCAGAAATTTCCGTGAGACTAAAAAAACCTTTATCGGAGAAAATTTTAAGTAAGTCAACATTACCTTCTCGTGAATTCCCAAACCGGTGATCATATCCAATAAAAAGGTGATGAGCTTTTATTTTAGAAATGAGCACATCTTCAATAAATGAAGTAGCAGATAAATGGGAAAAGGCTTTATCAAATGGCTGAATTATTACATTTTTTAACCCAACCTCTGCGAGTTTTTCCAATTTTTCGTCTAACGTTTGAATGAGCCTCATGCTTTCGTCGTCGTTATTTACCACCCATCTTGGATGAGGATGAAACGTGAGCAGGGCGCTTTCACCATCTACTTTACTTGCTTCTTCATTCATTTGACGAATGATATGTTGGTGCCCAACATGCACACCATCAAAAGTGCCAATGGTTAGAATAGGATTCTTAACTCCGTTAAAATTTTCAATTCCGTCAAAAACCTTCATTCGTGGCAAAGTTAACATTTCTTTTTCCTGTTTTTAAAATAGATTTTTGTGACTAAATTTGACATCGTTCCTTGCTTTTAAGGATAAAACTTATTTAACAGTTCTTATTGATTATGCAAAAAACTCATCATTTTATTCGGAAAACTATAGGATTCTTTTTCATTTTTATTCAAACTCTTAACTTAAGAGCGGATGAAGGAATGCTCATACCTTCGTTGATTGCAGCTTTTGAATCCGACATGAAAGCAAAAGGAATGAAACTTTCGGCGGAAGATATTTACGCTGTAAATAAGGCCAGTTTGAAGGATGCTATTTTTCAATTCGGTGGAGGGTGTACCGCGGAGCTCGTTTCTTCAAAAGGTTTACTCTTAACCAACCATCATTGTGGTTATTCACAAATACAATCACATTCTTCTCTTGAAAAAGATTACCTAAAAAATGGCTTTTGGGCTCAAACCTTGGCAGAAGAACTTCCCAACCCTGGATTAACGGCAGTGCGAATCGTGCGAATTGAAGATGTAACAGCTAGGGTACTAAAAGGCGTATCTTCAAAAGATGATCAATCTACAATTCAAAGTAATATCAAGAAAATCATATCAGAAACAATTGCAAATTCTGGTTTTGAAGCAGAGGTGAAAGCCTTTAACTACGGAAATGACTATTATATGATGGTAAAAGAAATATTTACTGACATCCGTTTTGTAGGAACACCTCCGAATTCAATTGGAAAGTTTGGTGGTGATACCGATAACTGGGTTTGGCCTCGTCATACGGGCGACTTTTCGGTTTTTCGTATCTATGCCGGGAAAGATAATAAACCTGCGGCCTATTCAAAAGAAAATATTCCTTATACCCCAATTAGGTATTTAAATATTTCTTTTCGCGATAGAAAAGAAGGTGATTTTACCATGGTTTATGGATTTCCAGGTCAAACTGAACAACATGTGGTGTCGTCGTATTTGAAATTTATTATTGAAAAAGAACGACCAGCTAGAATTCACATGAGAGATTTGTCATTGGGGGTAATTGATGCTGCAATGAAAGCATCTGATCTAACCAGAATACAATATGCTGCTAAACAGGCATCGATTGCGAATGCTTGGAAAAAATGGATAGGGCAAATAGATGGTTTACGAACACTAGACGCAGTTACCTTAAAACAAAATAAAGAGGCAGAATATATTAAACGCGCAAATTCCAAAGAAGAATGGAAGAAATATGCATCTGTCGTTAATGAAATGAATACCTTGGTAGCACTCGACGTCAACTGGGAGTTTAAATACGCCATGGGAGTTGAATATTTTTCGTACGGCCCTGAATATTTTAAATTAGCAAGAGCCATCAATGATTTAGTTTCGAATTATCAGAAATACAAATCAAATGGTGAATTAAATGCAGTCTTGGAACGACTCAAGTCCGGAGCAGAAGGGTTTTTTAAAAATTATAACCTACAAGTAGACAAAGAAATTTTTAATAAACTTACGAAAGAATATTTTAACAATACGGACCAATGGAAAGGGATTACACAGGACATAAAATATTCGCTAGCTTCGGAGTGGTACGATAACTACATCAAGTCGATTTCCAATGTTATTTACTCAAAATCAATTTTAACAGACAAGGAACGTTATTTGAATTTCCTATCAAATTTCAACGAAAAGAGCCTCAAAAAACTCAACAATGACATAGGTTTTAAACATTATTCAAGCTACATCACACCTTTTAGAAATTACGTTATCCCGGCTTATCAGGACTTTTCGAGCGACATGAGTGCTTTACTTCAACAATATGTGGAAGGAAAAAAAGAGATGTTTCCTAATGATAAGCATTGGCCAGATGCAAACAGCACATTACGAATAACATATGGCAAACTGGAAGGATCATCCCCAACTGATGGAATGAAATATACAGAACACACCACTCTTGAGGGAATGATTGCAAAATACAACAGTGGGAATGCAGATTTTGAATTGCAACCGCGCATGCTAGAGTTACATAAGCAGAAAAATTATGGAAATTATGCTCAAAATGGTCAGCTTTGGGTTTGTTTTACTGGCTCAAATCATACAACCGGCGGAAATTCAGGATCGCCTGTATTGGACGAAAATGGGAACCTAATGGGTTTGAATTTTGATAGAACTTGGGAAAGCACTATGAGCGATTATTTATTTGATGCCTCGCGCTGTAGAAATGTCGTGGTGGACATTCGTTATGTCTTGTGGGTTATGGATATTTATTCAGGAGCCCGGCATTTGGTTGACGAGATGACATTGGTTAAATAATAAAGACTTATCTTTGATGCCTGTGAATAGATTTTTATTAGATAAACACAAGAAAACCCTTATAGCACTATCCTTATTTGTGCTAGCGCCATCTATTTTCTTTGCAGAAGAACAACAAGCAACATGGCTTTTCGATTGGGGAAGCAGAACTACAATGATAGACGGAAAAGAAGAGGTTCAACCTTACTTTTGGTCGCATTTGGTCGCATCTGCAATTATGATTATCTACACAGCATGTTCAGTGTTTATTTTTCTATATGCAACCGTCCAACTTTCTTTGGGATTTGGTTATCTCAAGAATATGAAAAAGATAAAAGAACAGCAGAAAGCAAATTTTGACGAATTAAATGCGCCGAAAGTAACCGTTCAATTGCCCATGTACAATGAAATGTATGTGGCCGACAGAATTATCGATACCGTTGCAGCGTTCGATTATCCTAGAGATAAGTTTCAAATACAAGTCCTAGACGATTCTACAGATGAAACAAAAGAAATCATCGCAAAAAAAGTAAAAGAGTGGCAAGACAAAGGATTAAACATTTCTCATGTTCATCGCGTCAATAGAAAGGGCTATAAAGCCGGAGCCTTGGATGACGCCATGGATCAGGTAGAAGGCGAATTCATCGCTATTTTTGATGCCGACTTTGTTCCCGACCCCGATTTTTTAAAGAAAACCATACCGCATTTTAAACACGCTAAAATTGGTGTAGTTCAAACGCGATGGGGACATTTAAATAAAGATTATTCATCCTTAACTAAATTGCAAGCTTTTGGATTAGATGCACATTTTATTATCGAACAATGTGGAAGAAACAGTAACGAACACTTTATTAATTTTAATGGAACCGCAGGGGTTTGGAGAAAATCGTGTATTGAAGACGCAGGTGGTTGGGAACACGATACCATTACAGAAGACTTAGACTTAAGTTACCGGGCACAAATTAAGGGTTGGAAATTCACTTATTTAGTCGATGTCGTTTCCCCGGCAGAATTACCAATTACCATGTCGGCACTCAAAAATCAACAACATCGTTGGATGAAGGGTGGTGCAGAGGTCTTTTTGAAAATGTGGAGAAGACTTGTGTTTGCTAAAGGTGTGCGTTTATCAGATAAGTTTCATGGAATGTCTCATTTGTTCAATTCATCCGTGTTCCTTTTTATTATGACGCTTTCAATTTCAAGTCTGTTTATGAGCAACATAGCCGGATCATTTCCGGACTTACGAGATTTTCTTAAGTTTTATTATTTTTTCTACACAAGCACCTTCATTTTAATGCTATATTATTGGATTGCCTATCGTGATAAAACAGGAAATACGGTCAAAGATTTAGTCAAGTTTGTACCCCAATTTTTTCTATTTCTTACCATCTCATCGGCTTTAGCTTTGAGTAATGCAGTGGCGGTAATTGAGGGTTGGCTTGGCATCAAAAGTTCCTTTGTTCGAACGCCTAAGTTTAATGTAAATAAGAAATCAGAATTTTCAGGAAATAAATACGACAAAAAGCAACTTTCTATTGTAAACATGCTTGAAATCGTCTTTTTTCTAATTTTTAGCACAAGTGCCTATTTCATGTTGATTGATGGAAATATTGGAACATTGGTGTTTCATGGAATGGTTGCCGCTGGCTATGGAATAGTTGTTTTCCATACATTCAAGGAACTTAGAACACAGCAATAAAATTCCGGTTATATTGAACATGGAACGCAAGATCAAAATCTACAATAGTTTATCAGGGAAAAAAGAAATTCTTACCCCTAGAAACAAACAATTTGTTGGCATGTATGTATGTGGACCAACCCTTTACAGTGAACCACACATGGGGAACATGCGTACCTTTATTAATTTCGATCTTGTATACAGGTATCTCTTACATGCTGGATACAAAGTAAAATATGTTCGAAATATAACAGATGCTGGTCACATTACAAATTCGGCTGGGCAAGAAGAAGACAGTATTGGAAAAGCAGCTCGTTTAGAGCAACTTCAATCTCTTGAAATTGTATACAAATACAATGTTAAATTTCAGGAACTACAACGACTTTACAACATGCTCCCGCCAAGCATTGAACCAACAGCAACGGGACACATACAAGAGCAAATTGAAATTATCGAGAAAATTCTAGACAATGGATACGGGTATATAGTCAATGGAAGTGTATATTTCGATACAAAACGATACATGCAAGATTTCAATTACGGGATTTTAAGTGGTAGAAAGGTTGAGGAACTTGAAAATGAAACTCGTACATTGAATAACCAAGATGAAAAGAGGTTCTTTGCAGATTTCGCGCTTTGGAAAAAAGCAAATCCTGAAGATATGCAAATTTGGAGATCTCCTTGGGGTGATGGTAACCCTGGATGGCATATCGAATGTACAGCGATGAGTACAAAATACCTAGGAAAACAGTTTGACATTCACGGTGGAGGAATGGATTTGAAATTCCCGCATCATGAGGATGAGATCGCTCAAAGCTGTGGTTCTTTTGGTTGTCAACCAGCTTCCATATGGATGCACGCCAATATGTTAAATGTAAATGGCCAAAAAATGAGCAAAAGCCTCGGCAATTTCTTTTTACCAAAAGAGATTGTGGAAGGAACAAGTCCACTCTTTAAGAAACCATACGCACCCAATGTGATTCGGTTTTTCATGATGCAGGCACATTACCGAAGTACCTTAGATATTACAGAAACAGGTTTAGATGCCGCAGAAAAAGGCCTGACTAGGCTCCTGGAAGGATTAAAGTTAATGGAGAAGGTTTCTCATTCGGCAAGCACGTCATTCAATTGGAAAGGATTGATAGATTCATTTGATGAGGCCATGCAAGACGATTTTAATGCCCCAATATTAATTGCAAATTTATTTGAAGCGGTCCGTTATATCAACTTAATAAACGACGGAAAAGAGACTATTACGTCAGAGCACCTCGGGATTCTTCAAGCTGCAATGCAGGTTTTTATCTTTCAAGTGTTAGGTTTGTTTTCAGAGGAACAAGGGCAAGATAACCGGCTTAATCCCGTGATGGATCTGGTCCTTAATTTAAGAAGTCAAGCGCGAGAACAAAAAGATTGGACAACTTCAGATAAAATCAGAGACGGACTTGCGGCAGCAGGAATCGTTGTAAAGGATGGAAAAGAGGGCACAACTTGGTCTTAACCTAATTCGCGTTTAAGTTCAGATACAATTTCTTTTACCGATCGGATTGATTTCACATGTTCTATGGATGGTCCGGCGCACCAAACCGTTTTATAAGTAGAGGAAAATGCGGCCTTTTGTAAGCTTTTCATTCCACGCATAAAGGTGAGCGCTTTTGCCCATTTTTTTAACCTCTTGTTCTTGTTTAAAAGTCTTTCTAACCAGTTTTGTTGAGTGCCAGTTTTCTGAACGTATGGCGTGTTTATAACGGTACATGGAGTTCCAGAAAGCTTTGTTGTCATCACAATATCTTTTGCGCCATAATCGACACAGGCTTGCTTATA
>JACCDY010091880.1_pt1 | contig 16775 bp, 14 predicted proteins | sample 7446391 | NCBI WGS metagenome assembly JACCDY01 (sample SAMN15323451, study PRJNA562643) | freshwater metagenome | isolation source: river surface water | place: USA:Blue River Watershed | collected 2017-08-18
ATTGGTGAGACCCACCAGTTGCGCAAGCCTTTTTGAGCCACGCGGGTCAGCAACCAACAAAGCAGAACACCGATGACTGCTGTGATTTGTGGCTGGCCGTTGGTCACTGCGGCAGGCACAGTCAGGGCGACCGAAGCCGAACCAAAGGTGGTTAGCGACGGCACGACCATTTGCCCCACCGAAATTTTGGTCGGGAATCGACCCCTAGAGCGAACCGCAAAACCCTTTGAGGCGTTTTCAAGCGCGGCCTCGGTTGCCGAGGTGGCGCGGCCAATTTCATGGCTTAGGGGCCGAACCACGTCTTCGATGGTGTCGCGCAACCTAGGTGCCAACTTTGAAACATCTTGGCTCTTTAAACCACGGCGCAATTGCTCAACCACCGGAATCAGGATTTCCTGTGCCTTGGCAAGCAACTCAGCCTGCTGCTGGGCCACCTGCCCGTGCATGTTTTTACGCATTGAATCCAGAGCAGATTTTTGCTTCTCGAGGTCAGCGATCACAATGTCGTGGCGGTCTTTAGAGGCGTTGTAAATAGCCAGGGTAGCCACCGCGCCAAACACAAAAAACGGGCCAGCATAGAGCCTAAACAAGAGTTCACTCGGTGAGATAAGTTCAAAAGCTGAACCCACACCCCACACCGCAAAACCGCGAGCAAACCCGGCAAGCAGCAGCGCCAGCGTGGTTAGTAGCGGCTTAGAACCCCGATCGGGCCCAGCCAGAAAGGTCTCGCGCGCAGCAATCAAGACCGCAACGGTAGCAAAATAGGCGCCCGTGGCAATAAAGAACCATTCCAGAAATGAACCACCAAGACGGCCCGGATTACTGATGAGAATCAGCGCGTATGACGGAATCGCAAACTGAAGGAGGTTGCGGTTGCTCAGCGCCACCGGCCCGGCCGCGTTATAAAACGCCTCGCGAACACTAATTCGCGGAGTCAGAAATTGGCTCGGCATGGCTACTCGCCGGTCGTGGTTCCCGAAGCTTTGAGGTACTTGGCCGCGGCCTCTACTCGAGCATTACCGCCAGCATCGATGTCTACACCCAGGGCGATAAACACTCGCGAAACAATGCCTTCTACGGCACGGATAGAGGTTGCGCGCTTCTCAGCAATCTGAGCGTTCGAGTAACCCGCAGCAATCAACTGCAGCACCTCGATCTGCTTCTTCGAGAGAGTGGCGAGTGGGCGCGAAGGGTTTAGATCGTGGCGCATGTGTGGCGTAACTGAGTCGTGAAGCACGGCCTCTAGAGCATTAACCAATTCATTGGAGTCAATTAGCTGTGACTTACGAAGATAAGAGACACCCTTAGGGAGTTCATTTGGATCCTGGCCGGCAAAGCGGGCATCAGGCAGGTTGGTCAAAAACACAATGCCGACATCCGGTGAGGTGGCCTGAATCCACTGAGCAAAATCAAAGCCGTTTGGACCGGCACCGAGCTCAATGTCAAGCACTACGGCATCTGGGTCAAAATCTTGAAAAACCTTTTTGGCTTCGGCGGCGTTAGCAGCCACGGCAACACTGAAACCGGCTGCTTCTAGCGACTTTGCAACTAGGTCGCGCAGCAGTGCCTCGTCCTCGACGATGACTACGTTCCGATTAAACAATTTGCCCCAAATCTAAAGCTCTACACCCTGCGCCAAAATCAACTTCGGCACAAATTAGAACTTAAGACTAAATCAGATTTCTTTCGGCGAGCGCTGATTGCAAATCTGCATCACTCGGCTCCACCAAAAACTTGCCATCTTCAAACAGAATTACCGGGATGTTTTTGCGGCCAGAAATACCCTCGGCCTCGGCAGCAACTTCGGCGCTCTCAGAGACATCTTTGACGTCATAGGCAACCTCAAGCTTGTTTAGCAAAGCCTTTGAACGGCGGCAATCAACGCACCAGTCTGCGCCGTAATAAGTTACCTGAGCCATGTTGCCCTCTATCTCAATCGATGGTTATCTGGAATAACAAGAGTTTCGCCATCAAAGGTTATTCCCGTTAGGTCGCGCACCACGATGTCGGCATCGCTCAGCAAAGCGCGTTCAGAAACCCCGATTATCAAGCCGGCCTCGGCCTCAATAGCTGCCTGAACCCCGGCAATTGCGTCTTCAAAAACCACGCAGTCATGGATGTTAAAGCCAAGCCGCTCGGCCCCGAGTAGGTATGGATCAGGAAAAGGCTTGCCGCGCTTTACATCACTGGCGCTGACCAACTCGGCTGGCACCGGCAGCCCGGCGGCCTCGAGCCTTGCCTTGCCGAGGTTCACATTCGCCGAGGTGCATACGGTCCAGATTCCCGGCCGAAGCGAGTGCAGCAACTCAAACGCGCCACCCAGGGCAACGGTTTGTCCGGCTGTATCTTGCTCTAGCTGGTTGATGCGGTCGTTGGCCTCTGCAAAAAGCTCCGGTGCCACGTGCTCGCGAACTTTATCTTCAGCCCGCACGCCCGCGTTTTCAGAACTGTTCCAATCCCAGCCGGGGGCATACTCGCTAGACCAGGTGGCCCACGCAGCTATTGCTGCATCGTGAGAGTCAACCAAGACGCCATCGTTGTCAAAAAGCAGCCCCGATGCCGAAAACTTCAACTAAGCCTGCTTCTTCTCGCGGTTGCGCTCAGTGATAGTTAGGTAAATACCGACTACCGCCAGAACCAAAAGAACCTTGGCTGGCAATAGGTCTTCAAACAACCACTGGATAGAAGGCTCGGCCAAACCTGGCTGAACGTTGCACTCCTCGTCCTTGCAGTCCACCGGAACCTCAGGCCACACCTGGAGCTTTTGGATTGCCATCTGGCCAAAGGTGAAAGCCATAACCGATACGACCGCACCGAACACGATTGAAAGCACAAAGTTTAGGTTGGCAGCACCAGCGGCAGCCAAAGCCTTGCGAGGCTTAGGGGCTTCGGCCGTCTTGGCTAAGCGGGCCTTTGATGAAAAGCGGGTTCCGGCAATAATGCCCAGCGCAATGATCAGCTGAATGATCACCCAGACCCAAACCTGAAGGTCGGTACGGGTTACCTGGTAAACCACCAAACCAAAGATCATGGCAAAGGCTGCTGCCAAGATTGGCACGGCGTAACCAAGACCCAGAGCCTTTTGAGCCTCTGACATCTTTGGCTTGCCCTCTTCATTGGTTTCGATGGTGTCGACGCGGAAGACAAAGGCGCGAAGCAGAACCGTGATGACCAAGGCGGTTGCCAAGAAGATTGGAAGGTAAACGTTCAAGAAGTGAATGAAGACGTCTGAGCCTTGACCGTAGTAACTGTTGAACGAGCTCAAGAATGTGCTGATGGCAAAGATTGCACCAATCGCCAAAGAAATAATGACTGCAAGATTGGTGAATCGGTGAGCAGCGCGGGCCATCTTGTGGTCCTCACCAAGAGCATGGCGGGCCTTGATTGCCCAGGTCTGGCCAAATAGAGATGCCAGCGAGCCAACTGTGATGCCCAAGAAGTTTAGGTACACCGAAATTTTGAAAGTCTCTGGTGGTGGGTTCTCGCCGTAGTAATACGCATTCGAGTTATAGAGGTCTGCATAAGCGGCACCCATGAATAGCGCCCAGGCAATGACTAGGCCCAGTAACGGTAGTGCAACAGCGCGGTTCTCAAGAGGTATTTTTCTCATATCCATCACTCTAGCCCTCTAAACTTTTTTTATGATCCTTGTTATCGGCGAAGCCCTCATTGACCTAATTGAAAACCGCTACCAGCCAGGCGCATTCAACGCCATTGTTGGTGGCGCAAACGCCAATGTGTCTATCGCCTTGGCTCGCCGCGGCACCCCGCAGCAGTTTCTTGCCCGCCTCTCTAAGGATGGTTTCGGCAAGCTCATCCGGGCAAAACTAGAGGCCAACCACGTGGGTCTTGATCATGCCATCAGCGCCGACGAACAGACCACTCTGGTCACCGTATCGATCGATTCACACGGTGTGCCTTCTTACTCTTTTTACGTCAACGGCACCGCTGACTGGGGCTGGACCCCAGAGGAGTTGCCAACCGATGCCGACCTGGACAACCTGCACGCCACCGCAATTCAGTTTGGCTGCCTAGGCATGGCCATGGGACCGGGCAACATGGTTATCGAAGACTGGGCGCGCGAGCACTTCAAGCAGAAGTCGGTGACCATCAGCCACGACATCAACATGCGTCCGGCCCTCGGATTTGAGCGCAACCACGAGCGTCTTCGCGTTGAGCGCATCAACGACATTTCACACGTAATCAAGGCCTCAGATGAAGACATCGAATGGCTTTACGACCTAGAACCCGGCACTGACATCGACAAGATTGTCTGGAAGTGGATTGGTGATTCTGGCCGCCACGTCTTTATTACCCGCGGTGGCGACGGAGTCTCGACCTACCGCCTTGGCGCCGATGGCAGCAAGATTCGCTTTGATGTGCCATCTCGCAAGATCAATGTGGTTGACACCGTAGGTGCCGGAGATACCTTCTGCGCAAACCTTCTAGGCCAGCTTTCAGATGTGGATGCCTTGGGCACCGACCCGTTTGACCGCCTGCAGAACCTGAGCGATGAAGTCTTGCGCGAGTTTGTTTACAACGCAGGCATTGCGGCCTCGATCACCTGTGAACGTGCGGGCGCCGAGCCACCAACTCTGGCCGACCTAAACGAAGTTTTGGCGTCAATCAACTAAATGTATGTAATTTCAAAGCTTCAAACCGGTGAACCAGTTTGGGCTTTTAACACTCGCGACCTCATGCGAGCCGCCACCTGTGATCACTGCGTGCGGCTGGCCGTCGCCCGTGAACTCAGGCTTGCCGGTATTGCCGAGCTCGTTGCGCCCTATGAGCAAACCGATAAAAACTTGGCGATGCGCTACGGCGACAAATTTGAGGCCGAGATCGAGGGTGAGCTTCGCGACCACCTTGGCGAAGATGACTTTCAACACCCAGAAGGCAACGATAAGTTTGCCGAGACCGTAGCCCTCATGCACGCCGGCGTGCCGGTGATTTATCAGGGTGAACTTCAGCACCGATCAGGTCTCTCAGAATTTCGGGGCCGGCCAGACTTTTTAGTCCGGGCTGACTATGAACTCGAATTTGTTGACGGTCGGCTCACTGCCAAACAGAATCCAGACCTAGCCGGCATCGGTGGATACTTGGCCTGGGATGCAAAACTGGCCCGCTCGGCCAAGCCCCACTACCTGCTTCAGGTGGCAATCTACGTTGATGCCCTCGAGGCGCTTGGCCTGAAGGCCGAGGGTGGTTTGCACGGATTAATTTTGGGCAGCCGAACCACCGAGGTTTTTGAGGAGTCAGAGATTGTGCCGGCAATGCGCCGTGCCCGAGAGGTTTTAGAGGCTGCCTTCACCAAGGTTGCCGCGGGCCAAACTGCCGAGTTTGAACTCGAGAAACTTGATCTGCACTGCGAGTCAGAGAGCACCTGCAAGATCTGCGAGTATCCGGGCCTGTGCGCCCAAAACCGCAAAGATCTAGACCACTTGGTGCAGGTTGCCGGCATCAACAAGAGTCAGATTGAAAAGCTGCGCAAAGCCGGCATCAACACCATGACCCAGCTGGCAAATGCCACCGATGCTCAGCGTCCGAGCGATTTTATTGGCCTGACCTTTGACAAACTGCGCAAGCAGGCCAGCCTTCAGGTTGGCTACAACCAGACCGGCCAACACAAACACATCGTGGTTGAAGACCCTGAAATTGCGGTTCTGCCACCTGCCTCAGCCAACGATATTTTCTTTGACATGGAGGGTTTTCCTTACTTCGAAGAAAAGGGCGGGCTCGAGTATCTATTTGGCGCAGTCACTCGCGACAAGAAGTTTCACTCTTGGTTTGCGCACGACCGCATCCAAGAGGCCGGGGCCTTTGCCGGTTTCGTAAAGTTTGCGTACGACCGGTGTCAGGCCGACCCCACCGCTCACATTTACCACTACGCCCCCTACGAGGTTTCGGCCCTCAACCGACTGGCCACTCGGCATGGATTGATGGAGGCCGAGGTAGACTGGCTGATTGCTGAGGGCAAACTGATTGACCTATACAAAGTGGTCAAGGGCTCAATCATGGTTAGCCAGCCAAGCTACTCGATCAAGAAACTTGAACCGCTATACGGGTTTGGGCGCGACGGAGAGGTTGCCGATGCCGCCTCGAGCATCGAAGAGTATGACAACTATCGCCGCGCCATTATTGAGGGCGCGCCTGAGGCCGATCAACTACTGCAGAACAGTGCCGATTACAACGAGGATGACTGCATCTCGACCCTCGAGCTTTACGAGTGGTTGGCGGCAATGCCCGAGGCGGGCACCCGATACGCGCAGCATCGCAAGGCTGTCGATAGAAAAAAATCTGAGCGCGCAGCTGAGGCTAACCCCGATGATGGATCGGCAAGTAAAGCCGAGCTGGCGCTTCTAGAACTTCAGCGCGCGACCAAACACATGGCTGCCGCGCTCGAAAGCTTTAACTACGGAGTTTCTGAAGCGGCCGATTACCGAGCTACGGTTTGGCAGGCGCTGGTGCACTCAGTGCTCTATTACAAGCGCGAAGAAGTTGTCTTTTGGCGAGAGAACCACCTGCGGGTCGAGGCTCCATACGAGACGCTAGCCAAAGACCGCAAGGCCCTTGTGGTTTTGGGCTGTCAGCAGGTTGAATCTGACGCGATTTTTGAAGCACGGGACCCACAAGCGTCGACCAAGGTCGAGTACACGTATCACCTCGAGCCAGGTCAGGTAGTTCATCTAAAGCCCGGGGACACAATCTTTGTGCGCTACGACTTTGGCTCAAACCAGCAGGACCGTGATTACGGAACTCTGTTGGAGGTCGCTGATGACCGAGTTCGATTTGTTCGAACCGGAAAAGTAGCGAACATGCAATACGCGCCCAATGCAATTTGGGCCAATGACTTCATTCCCGCGCGTTCCAAAAACGACTCGGTTCGCGACCACGCTCTGGCCCTAGCTGCCGAATGGGTGTCGCCACTCAATGAGGCACCGCTTGGATTTGCCGCCCTGGATTTGTTGATGCGCCGGCCACCGCAAACCTCTGACGGCAAGGGCTTAGCGCCGGTGGTTAACGGCGATTACCTACCTGCCGTGATCGATTCGGTTGACCGCTTGAAGAAATCGGTGTTGGCAATTCAAGGCCCACCCGGATCAGGCAAAACTTACCTGGGATCGAGAACAATTGCCCACCTGGTGGCTACCGGCAAGCGCGTTGCAGTGGTGGCCAACTCTCACTCGGCAGTCGAGAACCTGCTCAGTGGCTGCATCGACGCTGGAGTGCCGGCCGAAAAAATTGCCAAGGCCGCCAAGAGCGGTGACCGCACACCAAAAGTTTGGTTCAAGCCGGCCAGTGCAACAAAAACCGCCGAATGGAGAGCCAAACAAACCGGCGGATATGTTGTGGGAGGAACGGCCTGGACCTTCTCTAACCCTCAGTTGTTGGCCTCACGCTTTGACTACATCTTCATCGACGAAGCAGCTCAGTTTGCCCTAGTTGATGCCATTGCGGTGGCGCAGGGATCAGACAACATGATTCTGTTGGGCGACCCCCGCCAATTGACCCAGGTAGTGCAGGCCATTCATCCGGGTGGAGTTGAAAACTCAGCGCTGGGCCACTACATGGGTGACCACGCAATTTTGCCGGCCGAGCAGGGTTATTTTGTTGAGGTTACGCGGCGCATGCACCCGGCCGTTAACCAACCGGTTTCTTGGCTTTCGTATCAGGGTCGTTTGCATTCGTTCAGCGCCGCTGCCGAGCAACAGATTGAGGGCCTGACCCCTGGCCTAACTTTGATACCGGTGGAGCACTCGGGCAACATCAGCCACTCTGACGAAGAAGTTGCCGCTGTGCTGCAGCTTTGCCACGGGCTTTTGACGCGCGTTGAGCAAACCGAAGTTTTGATAGTTGCGCCTTATAACGCTCAGGTTGATGCCATTCGGCACGCGCTGGACCTGGATGGGTTGAACCAGGTCGAAGTTGGCACGGTCGATAAGTTTCAGGGGCGCGAAGCAATGGCTGTGATCATCAGCTTGGCTGCATCGAGCGCCGAAGACGCCCCTCGCGGTCTCGAGTTTTTGCTGGATCGCAACCGCTTGAATGTGGCGCTTTCGCGTGCCAAAACTAACAGCTATCTGGTTTATTCACCGGCGCTTTTGCGCACCAAGTTCAACAGCGTTGAAGACGTAAAGTGCGTTAGCCGATTGGCCGGATTACTAGAATTCGCTAACGCCTAGCAAGAGTCCAACTAGGTAGGTAGCGCCAACTGCAATGCCGCCAAACATAAGCTGACGCAGAGCACTGGTAACCCATGACTTGCGGGTGAACTTGGCCGCGATGCCACCGGCAACCAATAGGCCAACACCACCGATTGCCAAACCGGCAAGCAGTGAGTCGTATCCAAGGATGTATGGAATCAACGGCACAGCTGCACCGATTCCGAACATTGCGAAAGACGAGAATGCAGCAACCCACGGTGATGGGTTTGAGTGCGGGTCAACACCAAGCTCTTGGGTAATGTGAACGCGAGCGGCAACATCTGCGTTTTCGTGAACCTCGCGGGCAGCAACTGCTGCAGTGGCCTCGGTCATACCCATGTCGCTAAAGTGGCGGGCCAACTCGTGGACCTCACCCTCAGGGTTGCGCTTGTGCGCCTCAATCTCGACGGCTAATTCAGAGTGAACCTGCTCATTTGAGGTCTTGACAGACGCGTACTCACCCAGCGCCATTGAAAATGCACCAGCAACCAAACCAGCGGCACCGGTAACAACAATCACCGGGGCAGAGGCACCCGCAGCACCGATACCGGCAATCAGTGCGATGTTTGAGACCAAACCGTCCATGGCACCAAAGACTGCAGCGCGCAACCATCCACCAGAGATGTCTGGGTGGCTGTGATCGTAGTCGTGCGGGTCGGTAGTGCGCACGTGATTAGCGCTGTAGCTCAGGTCGTTCATAATTAGAATCTTATTCTGAAGCGGCTGGAGCCTCGGCATTGGCTGCCTCAGCGCTGGACTTTTGCGCAGCAGCAACGGCCTTGCGACCAGCCGGCAACAACACCGCACCCAAGGCAAAAACCACCATTGCCAAACCAGAGACAATCATCAAAGATTCAACCGGATACACATCTGCCAGCGGTCCAAGCACAGCCATTCCAATCGGCATCGCCACCGAAATCACAATTCCGACAAATCCAAAGACGCGCCCTTGGCGCTCGGGTTCAACCGTCTCTTGAAGCAGGGTCATGGCTGAGGTAAAGAATGACGGAACCGCTAGGCCGATGATGAAGAACAAAATGTAAAACACAATCAGGTTGGTGGTGAAGCCCATGGCCACCGATAGCAGACCAAAGAACACCGATGTTCCGATGATCATGCCGATGCGGTTGACCTTGTTGGCAAACACCGCAAGCAGAGCACCACCGAGGGCCATACCGACACTGAACGCAATCTCACCGACAGTCAGCTTCCAGACTTCCGACCCAAAATTGCGAACAATAAATAGAGGTGAAAGATTAGAAGGCGCCACGGTTAGCAAGAATACGACCGCAAAAACACCCATTACCCAGCGCACTAAATCGTGGGTAAAAATGTAATTCAGCCCGTCTTTTAGGTCGGCAAAATATGATGGCTTTTCATCGCTGGCGGCACGCTCTAGGGTTGGCACTGAGATAGTGGCCAACAGGCCCACGCCAATAATCGCGGTTACAACATCGATGAAGAAAATCGGCACGATTGACATGGTTGAGTAAACCGCAGCGGCGGCCACCGGAGCCAACAGACCCAGGGCCGACTGAAGACTGCTGTTGATTCCGTTGATGCGCATCAATTTATCTGATGGCACAATCTGCGGCAGCAGGGCCGAGACTGCAGGCATCTGAACACCGGCACCCACCGACCTAACGGCCATGACCAAGTAAATAAGCCAGAGGTCATCGATACCCGACAGCATTAGCAGAGCCAGCCCAAGGGTTGAAAGCGCGATGGTCGAGTCAGAAATCATGATCATCTTGCGGCGGTTGACTCGGTCGGCCCACACCCCGGCAAAGATTGACACAATGGCCTGCGGCAAAAAGCCAAACACTGCGGCCAAAGCCAGCACCAAACCTGATTTTGTGGTCAGGGTCAGGTGCCACATGATGGCGTACTGCACCAAGAAAGAACCAAACATAGATACCGTTTGGCCGGTCATAAAGATGGCTACGCGCTTCTTCCAGCCCGGAAATTCTTCACTTGTAAATGTCATTTTTAGGCCTACTCAGGCAGCACTTTCAGGGTCTGCAGAGTTGGGTCAGCAACAAATGCAATGCGCACACCCATGTCTCTGGCTTGGAACAAGGCGCCAAGGGCAGCCTCGGTAATTCTCTCGCCCGGAGACAAGACCGGAACACCCGGTGGGTAAGGGCAAATCATCTCAGCTGAAACTCGACCCACGGCGTCCTTGGCGTCAACCACCTCGTAGCTCGAGAAGAATGCCTCGCGCGGAGTCACCACAACTTCAGGCTCAATCGAGAAGGCTGGCAAAATTTCGATTGGACGCACCTCACCGCGGTGACGGTTTACCGATTCGATAATCCGCTTGACCAGGTCGTTGATGCGGTCTGGGGTGTCGGCAAAAGTGATCATTGGAATGATGATGTCGCGGTTGGCCATTTCAACATCGATGTTGGCAGCCAGCAGATCGGCCTCAACCTTGGTGCCGTCTGAGCCACAACCCGAAAGCATGATTACCAGCTTGAGCGGGTCGATGTACTCACCGTCAATGACGTCGATGCCGGCAGCGGTTAGAGTGGCACGGCCGCGCTCAGTGGCCTCAATAACTGGGCCAATCAACTCTTCGCCGTGGCGCTCGAGCAAGGCGCGAGCAGCATCGATTGATGCCAAAATGCGGCCAGACATCGATGTGGTTTGGGTTGAATCAAACATCTTGTTGAACCGAGCTAAGTCAACATACTCATCTCGAACCAGCACAAAAGAAGCCTGCGAGTATGACGGCAGGGTCTTGTGGGCTGAGGTAACCACGATGTCGGCGCCTTCGGCCAACGGGTGGTTTGGCAGCTCTGGGTGGAACCCGTAGTGGGCAGCCCAAGCGGCATCGACCACGAGTGGAATTCCGTGCTCGTGGCACACCTTTGACAGGCGTGGAATGTTTGACATGGTGCCCACGTATGAAGGCTCACCAATCAAAACTGCCTTGGCATCTGGGTGCTTGGCCAAGGTCTCGGCCAAGCGGCTTGAAGGCAGATATTCCGGAAGACCGGTAGCCGGGTTGATCTCTGGGCGAATCCAAACCGGAATCACACCGGCGTAAACCAAGCCGACCAAGACGGACTTGTGCAGGGTGCGGGAAACAATGACTTTGTCGCCAGGGCTAGCCACGGCCATAACGGCAGCGTGGTTTGAGCCCGAGGAACCGTTGACGCCAAAGCGGCACAGTGAGGCACCCCAAAGGTCGGCAGCAAGAGCCTCTGCCTTGAGGATTAGAGATGGTGAAATGCGGTGCGGGTGATTGCCAGGTAGTACGGGAATGTCGCCATCGACGATCGCGCCGGTTAGATCGGTGCGGCCCTTATGTCCAGGAATTTGGAATGGTGACCGGTCGGTCTCCATATCTCGAATCCAGGCATCTAGTAGGGGTGCGCTAGAGCGCAAACCCATTGGGTCTTTCGTGTCGAGGAGTGTGGCTGCGCCAAACGCGTGCTGAGGCAATATCCCGCCTTTCGGTAGTCGGCTAACAGCCTAATGAATTGATCTGAATTTAGGTATATCTTTTGTTGAACATCGATGTCTGGTTAGGCACCGAGCCGCAACGGCGATGAGAAAGGGACCAGGTCTTTCGACCTGATCCCCTCATCGGAAGTACTTAGTTGACTAAACCTGTGGCTTAGAACTCAACCTTGGTCACGTTGGTGTCTAGCAAGATGCCAGGACCGAAGGTGGTTGAAACTGCAGCCTTGATTAGGTAGCGGCCCTTTGATGATGAAGGCTTCAAACGAAGAACTTCGTCAAGTGCTGCTGCAAGGTTCTCGCCTAGCTGCTCCTTGGTGAAAGATGCCTTACCAATTACGAAGTGTAGGTTTGCCTGCTTGTCAACGCGGAAGTCGATACGACCACCCTTGATGTCCTTAACAGCCTTTGCAACGTCTGGGGTTACGGTACCGGTCTTAGGGTTTGGCATTAGGTTACGAGGACCAAGCACCTTACCTAGGCGACCAACCTTACCCATTAGTTCTGGGGTTGATACTGCAGAGTCGAAGTCGGTCCAGCCTGCGGCTACCTTCTCGATTAGCTCGTCGCCACCAACCTCGTCAGCGCCGGCTGCAACTGCAGCGTCAGCTGCGGCACCAGTTGCAAACACGATAACGCGGGCGGTCTTACCAGTTCCGTGTGGAAGCGAAACAGTTCCACGGATCATCTGGTCGGCCTTGCGAGGGTCAACGCCAAGCTTCAATGCAACCTCAACGGTTGAATCGAACTTCTTTGAGCCAGTCTCCTTGATTAGAGTTACTGCCTCGGCTGGGGTGTAAAACTTGCCCTCTTCGATAAGAGCTGCTGCGGCTACATAAGCCTTTGAGCGCTTTGCCATGCTGTTGTTCCTTTTCTTTGGTCACAGTTGTGGTCAACGTATCGCGCGCGATACTCCCACGACTTCTTGGTTTTGCTCTAATGAGCGGTGCCCGGATGGGCGGGTGTTACTTAAGCTTCGGTGGTGATTCCCATTGAGCGGGCAGTACCAGCGATGATCTTTGCAGCTGCGTCAACATCGTTGGCGTTTAGGTCAGCCATCTTCTGCTCAGCAATCTTGTAAAGAGCGTCCTTTGACAGGGTCGCAACCTTCACGGTGTGAGGAGTTGCTGAACCCTTTGCTACGCCAGCTGCCTTCTTGATTAGCTCAGCTGCTGGTGGGGTCTTTAGAACGAAGGTGAATGAACGGTCTTCGTAAACGGTGATTTCAACCGGGATTACGTTGCCCTTCTGGTCTGCAGTTGCGTTGTTGTACTGGGTGCAGAATTCCATGATGTTCACACCGTGCTGGCCAAGTGCTGGACCAATCGGAGGAGCTGGGTTAGCAGCGCCCGCGTTGATCTGAAGCTTGATCATGCCGGTGATCTTTTTCTTCGGTGCCATTTTGATTTTCCTTTTGTATTGGTTTGGAAACTGTTTAAAACTTTTGTGGGCGGTTAGGCCAGTGGGCCAACCTGCTCGAAGCCAAGCTCAACTGGGGTCTCACGCTCGAAGAGTGAAACTAGAACGGTTAGCTTGCCGCTTTCAGGCTTGATCTCTGAGATGGTTCCAGGAAGACCTGCGAACGAGCCATCCTTGATCATGATGCTCTCGCCAACCTTGAAGTTGACGTTGATTGGAACAGCCTTTGCCTTGCCCTTGACTGCAACGCCACCCTTAGCAGCTGCCTTGGCTTCTGCTTCTTCAGGAAGAACGTAAAGGGTCTTCAACATGTTGAAGGCCTCATCTGGGCGAAGTGGAGTTGGGTTCTGTGAGTTGCCCACGAAGCCGGTAACAGCTGGAGTGTGGCGAACCAATGACCATGACTCTTCGTTCATGTCCATACGGATAAGTACGTAGCCAGGGATGCGAACCTTGGTGACCAGCTTGCGCTGACCGTTCTTGATTTCGATCGAGTCTTCCATTGGAACTTCGATCTGGAAGATGTCGTCGCCGCCCTCAAGAGCAAGCTTGCGGTTCTCGATGTTCTGCTTAACGCGCTTTTCGTAACCAGCGTATGAGTGGATTACGTACCACTTGCCAGGCTGGCGGCGAAGCTCGGCACGGAACTCGGCGTAAGGGTCAACTGGTGAGCCTTCTTCTTCCATGTCTGAAATCTCAGCAGTCTCTGCCTGAACCTCGGCAATTGCCTCTTCAAGTTCTAGGTCTTGCTCTAGCTCTGCCGCAGCGTCTTGAGCCAAGTCGGCAAGGTCGGCATCTGCTTCAGCAATGATCTGCTCAGCAGCAACGTCCTGAACCTCGGCAAGCGCCTCTAGTTCGGTGCGTTCTGAATCACTCAATGTGGTGTGTCCTTACTTACTTAAGCGGTTGGGGTGAAGACGAAAACAACACCCTGGTAGAACAGCCAGTCGAACAGCGAAATGATTGCCATTACGACGACTACGAAAGCCAATACAACTGCGGTGTAGTTGCGAAGTTCAGCAAAGGTTGGCTTAGTGACCTTGTTTAGCTCACCAACGACCTGCTTGAAGAACAGAAGGGTGCGACCGAAGACATTGCGCTTTGAGGCCTTGTCAGCCTTTGCGCGCTCAACTAGGTCTTCTGAGACCTGTTCTAGCTCATCTGCCATGAGACATTCCTTCTTCTTGAAACCGAAGTTTCGATCAACTACTTCTAGCAGGGCGGACAGGACTCGAACCTGCAACCCTCGGTTTTGGAGACCGATGCTCTACCAATTGAGCCACCACCCTTTACGGGTTAGTTCTTGACTTCTAACCGAACTGTCAAAAAGCACACTTCTAGATTGGAATCTTAGAAATGATTAATTTGCCAGATTAGGCTTCAGAAGTTGTCAAACTACCTCTAAAGAGTTTAGACCTAGGCGCTACTTAATGCAAAGCCCGTTTTGCACCTTTAGTAGGCTTTACAGCGTGAATGACTTCCCAAGAATCTCAAAGCGCATCGGATCAATCGCTGAATCAGCGACTCTAAAAGTTGATGCAAAGGCTAAATCACTTCAGGCTGCCGGCCGCCCGGTAATCTCGTACGCCGCCGGTGAGCCAGACTTTGCCACCCCAGCGCACATCGTCGAGGCAGCAGCTATCGCGGTTCGTGACCCTAAGAATCACCGATACACCCCGGCGATTGGTTTGCCTGACCTGCGCGAGGCTATTGCCCAAAAAACCCGCACCGATTCTGGCACCGAGATCTCTGCCGCTCAGGTGGTTGTGACCAACGGTGGCAAGCAGGCTGTCTACCAGGCATTCGCAACCCTGCTAGATCCGGGTGACGAAGTCTTGATGCCAACCCCGTTCTGGACCACCTACCCTGAGGCCATTCGTTTGGCCGGCGGTGTTCCGGTTGAGGTATTTGCCGGTGCCGACCAAAACTACAAGGTCACCGTTGACCAGCTCGAGGCTGCTCGCACACCGCGCTCGAAGGTCTTGCTTTTTGTTTCTCCGTCAAACCCAACCGGCTCGGTTTACACCCGCGAAGAGACCGAGGCAATCGGTCGCTGGGCATTCGAAAACGGCATGTGGGTGATCACCGACGAGATCTACCAGAACCTGACCTATGACGGCCTCAAGGCAGTTTCAATCACCGAGGCAGTGCCTGAGTTGATTGACCGCACCATCCTGGTTAACGGCGTAGCAAAAACCTACGCAATGACCGGATGGCGTTTGGGCTGGATGGCCGGCCCGCTGGACGCAATGAAGGCCGCCGGAAACCTGCAGTCTCACCTTTCTTCGAACGTTTCGAACATTTCACAGAAGGCTGCGCTGGCTGCACTTACCGGTCCGCAGGATGAAGTTCTGGCAATGCGCGACGCCTTTGACCGCCGCCGCAAGGTTGCTGTGGCCGAGCTAAACAAGATTGAGGGCTGGAACGCCCCTACCCCACAGGGTGCTTTTTACGTTTACTCAGACGTGACCGGTTTGCTCGGTCGCGAATGGGGCGGCAAGCAGATCAACACCTCACTTGAACTCTGCGACTACATCCTTGATGCAGCCGAGGTGGCGTTGGTTCCGGGTGAAGCATTTGGCCCATCGGGTTATGTCCGCCTGAGCTACGCGCTCGGAGATGCCCCGCTACTCGAGGGTATCCAGCGCCTACAGAAACTGTTCAGCTAAGCCTTAAATAAAAAAGCCCTCCGGTTTCGGAGGGCTTTTTTATTGGCCGAATTAGTCGAACGACCCGATCAGGTTTGGCTCGGGCACCAAGTTGATGCCGTACTTATTCGAGACCTGAGTCTGCACAAATTGAGCCAACTGAATAATTTCTGCGGCCGTAGCCCCGCCGGTATTCACAATGCCGAGAGTGTGCTTCGAAGATATCGCAGCCTTAGAGCCGGCAATTCTGAAGCCCTTTTCGATGCCCGCATTTTCAATCAACCAAGCTGCCGACAACTTGACGGTTAGCCCGTCATCGTCTTCATTTTCATAGCGCGGAGCCGACTCTGGCAGCGAACGAGCAAAGGTATCGCTGACCATTGGGTTGGTAAAAAATGAGCCGCAGCTGACTGAATCTGGGTCAGAATCACTGAGCACCATGCCCTTATTGGCTCGCAACTTGAGCACGCTGTTGCGGACTTCCATCAACGGCACCTGCTCACCCATTTGCGCACCAAGATCGGCGGCAATCTGGGTTGAATAAAGCGGGCGGCTGAGCCCACCCAAATCTTGTAATTCAAACTCGACCCAGGTAATTACACCCGGGCGGCCACGCTTGATTGCGCTGTCACGGTAACCAAACTGAAGGTCTTTGGCCTCCAGAATTGCCAATTCGTGGGTCTCGTAATCCAAGAATTCCAGGCGCACTAGGCAGTCGCTGAGCTCTTGTCCGTATGCACCGATGTTCTGTACCGGAGCTGCACCAACTGTGCCCGGAATGCCGCTCATGGCCTCAACGCCAGCCAGGCCCTGAGCAATTGTGTGAGCCACAAAGGCATCCCAGTTTTCACCGGCTTGAACCCGAATAACTACTCGGCCGTCTTCGCGAGAGCGAACCGGCTCAATACCGAGATTGGCAACTTTGATAACCCGAAGCTCTGAGACGTCGTCGGCAACGACCATGTTTGAGCCACCGCCCAGCACCAGCCAGTCATCGCCCGAGCGCCAAACGCCAAGGGTTTGCTCGATCAGGTCA
>JACCDY011193636.1_pt1 | contig 16770 bp, 17 predicted proteins | sample 7446391 | NCBI WGS metagenome assembly JACCDY01 (sample SAMN15323451, study PRJNA562643) | freshwater metagenome | isolation source: river surface water | place: USA:Blue River Watershed | collected 2017-08-18
CCGTTAGCGAATGAGTAACGGCCATCGGTGCCGGTGATAACTGAATTAAGACTTGATTCCAAACCAGTTGCGCCGATTCCATCAGCGCGCACAAATCCAACGAGTGATGAGATGAGTGAACCTGATGGATATTCACGGATAAATGAGCGCTCTGGGAAGAAGCCAATAATGCGCTTATCTAGCTGTTCGTTGGTAAGGGCTTTGTTGTAATTATAAATCTCTTCAGTGAGGCGATCCCAAAGTGCAGGACGTCCATTTTTAAGCACAATTGAATAGCGGCGAGTTCCGGTGATGTTCTCTTGTACCTCTGCAATCGGCAGACCCAAAATAGGAGCCACAAAGTTTGCCACGCGAGCTGGGTCGGTAATCTGAGTCTGATCCACCACAATAGTTATTGCAGAGACGCTACGCGCAAAGGCAATTCCATTGGTATCGGTGATTTCTCCACGTGGAGCTGGTGTGGTTCGAGTGTATTCCATCTCAGAGGCAGCTTTACTTTGATATTCACTAGCCTGAATAACTTGTACTCGAACAAGTTGGAGCGCCAGCAAAACGAAAATCATGAATACGCCAATAATGAGAATCTTGATGCGAGACTTAGAAAGTAGGAGATCACCCATTTGTTACACCTGTGGGTGGAGTTAAATTGAGGAAGACAGGCGTTTCGGAAGGTCGCATTCCCAGAGCGGCTGCAGCTGCGGCCAAGTTTTCGGGTGCTTCAAAAGAATCAATCGCACGATTGATGGCATCGCGTTGATCGGCAACTTGTTTTGCTTCAACCTTTAAGTTCGAAAGTGTGAAGGCATCCTGAGCCAATAAGGTGTTAACTCCAAGGAGTACGAGGAATCCCATGGCGCTGACGACGGTAAGGAATGTGGCGAAGTATCTATGAGTTGCGCGTGCACCTGAATTTAAGTCAGGAAAAATGCCGGAGATGATATCTGCTGTGCGTTCTGCAACAACTTTGCGAGCTTTAGGAATAACTGAGGTTGATTGGTATTTACGAGCGGTCGCTTGTGCCATTACGCAGCCACCCTTTCAATCGCGCGCAGGCGCACTGAGGCAGAGCGAGGGTTCTCATCCAGTTCGCTCTGCGATGGAGTCTCGCCAGATCGGAAAACGAGTGAGAATTTTGCGGCGTACTCTGGAAGTTCGATCGGAAGATTGCGTGGGCTCTTCGATGTTGATGCTTCTTGGAAGATCTCTTTCACGATGCGGTCTTCCAGCGACTGGAATGACATCACAACGAGTCGTCCTTGCACCATCAATAAATCAAGGGCTTGTGGGAGTGCGCGGGTGATTGCCCCTAACTCATCATTTGCTTCAATCCGTAGCGCTTGGAAGGTGCGTTTTGCGGGATTACCACCGGTACGACGTGTGGCTGCAGGAATGCTTTCTTTCACCAGAGTCGCCAGCTCTGTCGTTGAGTTAAGAGGTGCAATAGCACGTGCCTTGACTATATTTTCTACGATACGAGTTGCAAACTTCTCTTCGCCATAAGTACGCAGGATCTTTACTAGCTTTCCGGGTTCATAAGAGTTTACGATTTCGTAAGCAGTTATTCCCTTGCTGCGATCCATGCGCATATCCAGTGGCGCATCTTGGGAATACGAGAAACCACGCTCTGATTCATCGAGTTGCATAGATGAAACACCTAAATCAAAGAGAGCTCCATTTATACGCGTGAAACCAAAGCTCTGTACTACTTCTGTGATCTCGTCGAATACACAATGTGCTGTCTTTAGTCGATCTCCAAATGGAGCAAGGCGAGCAGATGCTTTCTCGAGCGCGCTCTTATCGCGGTCAATCCCAATGACGATGAGGTTTTCAAAACGTGTAAGGAGCGCTTCGGTGTGGCCGCCCAAACCAAGTGTTGCATCGACAATAACTGGTTTCGAGGATGAAGTAATTGCAGGAGCGAGAAGTTCTACGCAACGATCGCGCATTACTGATATGTGTTGCATCTTCTCCCCCATTCTTAACTCTTTCTTTCTTCATCTCATCGATACTCGATTAGGTGAGCGCTCATCTCTGGTCACCGCCGGCCGACGGATCTTTTGAAGGTAGCGACGCCGGGGAAGGGACGTCGCTGCCGGCCTAACAAGTAAGGAAAGGTCGGCGGTGGCCACAAATGAGCGCTCTATTTAGTTGTGTTAAATGTTTTTTGCTGATGTTCTAAAAAAGTCCCGGAAAAACCTCCTCAGAGACATCAGCAAAACTTTTTTCGCGATCGGCGAGGTACTCGCTCCACGCACCGCTATCCCAAATTTCAACGCGGGTATTTGCACCAATAACAACGCACTCTTTTTCAAGGCCTGCATATGTACGAAGTCCTTGTGGGATGGTGACGCGACCTTGACGGTCTGGAATTTCATCGTGTGCGCCGGCAAACATCACGCGCTGGTAATCGCGAGCGCTCTTGGCAGTAACTGGCGCCTGTCGCAAAGTTTCGGTAATAGTTGCAAATTCAGATGATGGAAATACATAGAGGCAACGCTCTTGGCCCTTGGTGATGACAAGGCCTGCTGAGAGCTCGTCGCGGAATTTGGCCGGAAGGATGAGACGGCCCTTTTCATCAAGGCGCGGTTCGTGAGTGCCGAGAAACATTCTTCGCGCCTCCTTCCCCAAGTGGCCCTTTGAGCGTGAACTTCCCGCTCAATTCCCCACTTTACACCACTTTCCTCCTTTTTCAACCACCTTTCCCCATTATTTTCCCTAGCCCTCCCTCAATCGCTCCACCTCTGCCCATCGATTTTTGGGCGCAAAAAAGCCCCGACCTTGTGGTCAGGGCTTGGGATCTACTGGGCGTCTACTGCTGGTCGAAGTCCCTACGGTTCCAACGCTCTTCTAGGCGCTCTGAGAGCGAGGTACGAGCGCCCTTTTCGCGCGGCGCACGGGTTGTGGTCAAAGAAGAGAGCGAGCGCGCAACCAGAACTACACCTACGAGAGCTACGAGAAAGCCAGCTACTCCGAGTGGGGTGATCTGAGAGATAAGGCCAGCAAAGAGAATCGCTACCCCTGCCAGAATTGAGAGAGCTCCGAGGGCTAGTCGTGGTCTGGTTGGAGTCAAGGTACTACCGGCTAACCGTGACTCTAGGCGTGGGTCATCGGTAGCAAGAGCTGCTTCCATCTCGGCTAGGAGGCGACGTTCACGGTCTGAGAGCGACATATTCACACAATAGAACAGAACTTCATACAGCGCCACTTTATTGCGGACTTACTTGGAGGGCTATTCCTCGTCAACACCACTTTCAGGGCGAATAAGCCTGCCTGGGCGCACGCTACCTCGGCCAAAGCGCGCTTGTGCACGATCGATAGCGGTATCTGCCTCACGCCATCCACGTTCACGCGCGCCAAGTTCAAGCTGTACTGGAGCGCCTTCCTGTAGTTGAGAGAGTGAGACACCGACAAGACGGATGCGCGCACCTTCATTGCGAAGTGCGAGATAGAGAGCTTTTACAACTTCGTAGGTGTCGTGGGTGTTATCAATTGCAATCGGCACTGTTTTAGAACGCGTCAGTGATGAGAAGTCAGCAAACTTAATCTTGATGCTAATTGTCTTAGCAAAGAGAGAGCGTTCACGTAAACGCGCTGTTGCCTTTTCAGTCATACGCAGAAACTCGCGCAAGATTTCTTCAGGGTTATCAAGGTCTTCACTAAAGGTCTCTTCATTGCCAATGCTTTTCTCAGGTTCATCGGGAATAACGTCGCGATAGTCGCGCCCCCATGCCAATTCATAGAGCGATGCACCGGTTGCCTCACCCAGGGCTCGAATCAACGTTGCACGCGGAGTATGTGCAATATCAGAGACTGTATGTAGCCCTAACCGCTCGAGTGATTCAGCAGTCTTTGGTCCAACTCCCCAGATAGCGCGCACTGGAAGTGGATGGAGAAATTCGAGGATTCGATCGGCTTTTATCTCAAGCATCCCATTTGGTTTGCAATGTTGTGATGCCAGCTTTGCAATGAACTTAGATTGCGCAAGGCCCACAGAACATGTGATGCCCTCTTCTTTCTCTACTTGTTCACGAATCTTTGCCGCGATTTCACGGCCTGTGCCAAATAACTTCTGTGACCCTGTGACATCGAGAAATGCTTCATCGAGTGAGATTGGTTCAACCAGCGGTGTGTAGGAATGAAAGATTGCCATGACTCGCTCTGAGATTTCAGAGTAGCGATGATGTTCGGGCGCGATAAAGATTGCATGTGGCGCCATTCGCTTGGCACGTCCTACCGGCATAGCAGCGCGTATTCCAAATTTGCGCGCTTCGTAATTTGCTGAGAGCACAACGCCACGAGCTCCGGCGCCAACAACGAGAGCTTTGCCTTTATATTCGGGGTGATCTAGTTCGGCCACCGATGCATAGAAGGCATCCATATCTACATGGAGGATGACCGTCATATCGCCACACTATCTGCTCGGTTACGCCATTGTTCGTAGGCCAGGCGCAGATCCCATACGGCTGTTGCACGAATAGAGATACCGCGGGCGCCAGTGCGTCGCGTCTGCCCACGTACTAGCAGTAGCGATGTGGAATAGAGCGTTGATGCATGATCGACTTGTGCATCAGGGAAGAAAGTTGAATCGCTGCAACCATAACCATCATCGAGCGTTAAGAAGATGACGCGCCGCCCCGAACGCACCGGTGGTGTTTGGAGCGCAACCTTGACGCCCGCAACAAGCACTGTGGAGTCAGAGCGCTGCGAAAGTAAGTCAGAAGATTTTACGGCCCCGATAGCGTTAAGAAAGGGCGCATAGAAAGAGAGCATATGTTGCGTGACATCCATACCTAAGCGCGTGACTTCGCTAGAGACTTTTTCGGCTGCGCTAAGTGGTTGTAGCCCACTGCTTTCAAGGGCAGGGGGTGCAAAACCAAAGGTAAGTTGCGAACCAGGAAGATGCGCCACTGGTGATTTTTGTAGATCTGTTAAGTGCAGTAAGAGGTCGCGCTGATTGGCATGAATCGAATCAAAGGCGCCCGTCATAATCAGATTTTCAATTACTGGTATAGACGCACCTGACCTGCGATAAAAGTCGGTGAGATCGATGTAAGGCTGACCCTGCACAATTGAAGTAATCTCTTTTTCAGAGATACCAGCAACGCATGAGAATGCGATTCGCACAGCATCTCCATCGAGAGTGCGTTCGACTCGGTAGTGCGCTGATGATTTATTGATATCAAGAGGTGCAATACCAACGCCCATCTGCCGTACCTCATCGAGCATCAACCGCTTGGGGTACATACCTGGGTCGTGTGTGAGGACCCCTGCCATAAAAGCTGCTGGGTGATGGGTCTTAAGCCAGGCTGATTGATAGGTCGGTAGAGCAAAGGCGGCGGCATGCGCTTTGCAGAAACCAAAGGATGCAAAGGCGCGCAGCACATCCCAGATTTCAGTAATAACTTTTAACTCGTAACCACGTTCGGTCGCTGCAGGAAAGAACCAATCGCAGACTTCTTGTTGGCCTGCCTTATCCCCCAGCGCTCTACGTTTTTCATCGGCAGCAGCAAGTGAGATTCCAGTCATCACCGAGATAATCGAGATTACTTGTTCGTGAAAGACAACAACGCCTTCAGTTTCAGACAAGATCGGCAGCAAATCAGGGTGGATTATCTGCGCTGGGTTCCAGCCATGGCGAGCGTTGAGAAAAGGTCGAATCATGTCGCTCTTTACCGGCCCCGGACGAAAGAGTGAGATATCGATAATCAGATCGCTAAAGGTGCGCGGCTCTAGCTTGCCTACTAGTTCGCGCTGCCCCGGACTTTCTACTTGGAAGATACCTAAGGTGCGCGTTGATTGGATAAGAGAGTAGGTAGCTGCATCATCAAGTGGCAGCGCATCGATATCAATTTCTTCGCCGGCAACTCTTTGAATTTCGTGGATGGCATGAGCGATGGTGGATTGCATCCGCACGCCCAAGATATCGAGTTTAAGGAGACCAATATCTTCAACATCATCTTTATCGAATTCGACCATTGGGAAACCACCTGCGTTGAACTGCACAGGTGCGCGATCTAGAAAAGCTGCATCAGATAAGACCATGGCGCAGGGATGCATCGCTAAATGGCGTGGCAGACCATCAAGGCGCGCAGCAAGTGCGATGGTGGCGCGCGTTAACGGCGCAGAGGTGTTGAGGTTCTTTAGCTCTGGAAGTGAGTTAAGCGCTGCCTCGATATTGCCGGCGCGGATATGTGGCATTGACTTTGCCAAGAGATCTATCTCCATCGCCGGCATGCCCAGGGCTGCTCCAGCATCGCGAATGGCATGGCGCGCACGATAGGTATCAACCATTGCAACTGTGGCGCAGCGAGAAATTAACCCAGATTTACTCCAATCAGCTGCGCCATATCTTTTAAAGACCATCTCATAGATTTCAAGTCGTCTGGCAGATTCAACGTCGATATCAATATCAGGAAGTGCACGGCGCAACGGTGAACAGAAACGTTCCATCAATAAACCATGTTGCATCGGATCAACGCCAGAGATACCAAGTAAGTGACAGATCAGAGAACCCGCACCGCTACCCCGCGCTGCTACGCGGATATCTGCAGCTCGTGCCATATCGGTGATATCTGCAACTGTTAAGAAGTATGACTCGTAGCCCAGAGTTGCAACGGTAGCGAGTTCATCATCGAGTCGCGCCCGCGCTTTGGCAATTGTGGCGCTGTCGTTGTAACGCCAATTAATACCCGCTTCAGAACGTGCACGTAGCAAGGTGCGCATACCTGCAGCTGAATCAGCGCCGACAATATGTGGTTCAGGTAAATGAATGCCACCTAAACCAATATCGCGCTGCGGCGATAAGACTGCGCGTTCGGCCCATTGTCTAGTTGTTGTCAGAAGTGCACGCGGAGTGCGTTCGCCAGCGGCCCGTGCGATTTCAGCAGCAAGTGAAATCATCTCATCGCTGCTCTTTAAATAACCTTCAGCGTTACGTCGTTCAACATGGCGTGGATGTAGCGGCACCAATTGACGGGCGCAATCAAGAACATCAGCAACTGGACCATCGTCGCGATGGCACATCCGTACTGCATTGGTAAGAACGGCATCAATATCGTTATCGCGCGCAAAGATAAGAGAGCGGGCAGCATGAGCGGTAGAACGCGGGCCGTTGCCTGGCGCTAAATGCGAAACACATTCGATGGCATGGTCTGCAAAGAGATCGCGGGTCTGATTAAAGATAGTAAGCGCTGCATCGAAGCGATGCGCTGTTAGCGCCTGTGACACTGGTGATTCAGGGCCATGCAGAAGATGCAGCTGCGAGGTGTAGCTACTGAACTTTTCAAGAAGTTCGGGGGTAAGTACAGGTGTGCGATCTGGGCTATTCATCTGTAGCCCTGTCATGAGGCGCACTAAAGAGCGCCAACCACCATCGCCATGCGCCAAGACAGTCACGCGCGGCAGCGCACCAGATGTATCACCAATACGAATTGCCAGATTAACGCCGATGATGGGTGCGATGCCGTGTGCTACTGCTGCTTTAGTAAAACGGATTGCGCCAGCTAAGCCATCGCGATCAGTGAGTGCGAGCGCCGGCATCTCAAGTTCTGATGCGCGCGCTACAAGATCACGTGGTTGTGTAGTTCCGTATTTAAAAGAGTAGGCACTCGCTACTCGCAGATGGATAAAGCTCATGGTTTAGAGCGACCTAATAATCCACTGCCCTGTTGCTTCATCGCGTTCGAGTTCAAATGTGGCAAGAGCTCCGATGGGAGCCGCCTCAACTTTCCAGAGAGCGCGCGCTTGATCGTCGGGACGGAACTTGCCATCGCTAATGCGGTTCCACCAACCACCTGCTTCGCACCAACGAGAGAGAACTGCATGGATGCGAAAGCGTTTGCCGCGAAAGGTAAATTCGATAGGAGTAAGACCACCATCGGCGAGAACTTCGTGCGCTGGTATTACTTGAGGTGCTGTTGACGCTCTTTCGACTGACATTCTTTCTACTTCCCCTGGGTACTTGTGGATATTCGAACAGATGTTCGAAAAGTACGCCAGAGGGCTGACAAGGGCAACTCCCGCGTGTTGTGAGCGTAGATAGTTGAAATTTCAACTACTTTCACCTATTCTCGTGCTCGTACATACCCCCTACCCATAGGAGAAACACTTGGACGCAATACTCATCATCGGACGCATCCTCTTCGGAGCGCTCTTCGTCGCATCAGGCATCGGTCACTTTGCAAAGCTTGAGGCAATGACTGGCTATGCAAAGTACAAGAAGCTCCCGGCTGCAAAGTTCGGCGTTCTCATCTCAGGCCTGCTCTTCCTTCTTGGCGGCATCTACATCATCGCTGGCTACTGGGTTGATCTCGGAGCCCTCTTCCTAGCAATCACGCTAATCCTCGCCGCATTTATCTTCCATAACTTCTGGAAAGAGACAGATGCAACAGCGAAGATGAATGAGCAGATCGCATTTAACAAGGACCTATCACTAGCTGGTGCCTCGCTTATCCTCTTTGCACTCATTGCAAGTGGAACGCTCACTGACTTCGGTCCAACCGTTGGAACGCTCAACTTCTTTAACTTCTAATTAATTGCAGGTAAAGCCCCTCGAGAAATCGGGGGGCTTTCCTTTTTGCCCTGCCACAATTGCCAGATGGAGATTATTGGCGCACTGATTGCAGGTGGCGCAATTGGTGCCGTGCTCGGTTTTGTTGGCGCAGGCGGCGCGATGCTCTCAGTTCCAATTCTGATGTATGGATTTGGCTTTGGCGCCAAGAGCGCAACTACCGCAGCTTTAGCGATTGTCTTTCTCGCAGCGTTATCAGGTGCTATCCCCAAGGCGCGCAAAGGTCAGATTCTCTATCGCGATGCTCTGGTCATTGTCGGGCTGGGCCTTACAACCAACTTCGGTTTCGCAACGATTGCCGATGACCTATCTGATTCACTTATTTCAACGGGCTTTGCACTCGTGTTAATCCTTGCTGGGCTTTCCATGCTCCGCACCCCTAAATTTAGCGAACATACTCGCATGCCCGTGCCGGTGCTGATTGTTATCTCGCTAGTAATCGGATCCATTACTGGGCTCTTTGGTATCGGTGGCGGCTTCTTGGCTATCCCGGTCCTCGTTCTCTTCTTTGGAACTCCGCAAGCTATCGCCGCTGGAACATCACTGCTGATCATTGCCCTTAACTCATTCATTTCATTTTTAGGCCACCACGCACTTTGGGATTCCGTGGAGTGGCATATCCCCATCTTTATTGGAGGCGCAGCTATCGTTGTTGCACAAGTTGCATCGCACTATTCAGCAAAGACAACTCCAGATACCTTACGGAAAGCCTTTGCTTATCTATTGCTAGCCATTTCAGTATTTACTATTGCGCAGACCTGGCTTTAGTTTTCGTGGCTCAGCCTTTTCACCGTAATAAATCGTGATTGATAGGCCGCACCGAACATCAGCAACACTGGGAAGGCGAAGGCGATAGGAAGCGAAGTTAATTCAGCGATTCCACCAATGATTGTTGGGCCTGCGAAGTAAGAACCAATCGCGATGATGCCAATGCGTGCTAGGCCAACTGAAGGTGCAACTCCTGGAATTGAAGCTGCCGCTAAATTAAAGGCGGGAAAGAATGGCCCCATTCCAAATCCTGCGGCGCCAAAACCGATACAGACAATGACCAGGCTCGCCATCTGATGTGAATCAGCAAGTGGGATACCAATAATTAAAGACAGGCCCCAGATTCCTCCGCCAAAGATTCCACCGTACTGCACAGTCTTAACGTGTCCCCACTTCTCAAAGAATCTATCTCCAAGTAAACGGCTGGCAATCATTGCTAACGAGAAGATGGTGGCAGCTGCTGCATTTAAACCTTTTCCAATATCCATATGATCTTGCAGCAAGATTCCGCTCCAGTCATACGAGCCACCTTCTGGAATAAGCGCACACATCAGCCCAAAACCTAAGCCCCACAGAATCATCGCTTCTTTGCCAACGAGTGGAACCTTTGATTCGAGTTCTTCTCCTTCATCACCCAAATGTCCATCTAAGTGAGGCGGCAACAAGTTGTAGTTCACCCAGAAATAAGCGAAGAAAGCGATAGTTGAAATCGCCAGAAGGTTGACCATTGGTGAAACAAAGTTAGCGACGAGGCCACCTAAGAGCGCTGCAAAGAATGCACCAACGCTCCAGAGCCCATGAAAGCTCGACATCCAGCGACCCTTTGTATGTTCTTCGATTGCAACTGCCTGTCCGTTAAGTGCAACATCCATAAAGGCAACGCTAAAGCCGCAGATAAAGAGTCCGATGCCTAAGAGCGCAACTGACTCTGATATTCCCATGATGCCTACGCCGAGCGGCAAGGTCACTCCAGAGATGCGAACAACAATCTTTGATGAATACATATGAACAATACGTCCAGATAACTGCGCACCAGGGACTGCTCCCAACGTGCTTGTCAAAAGCAGAAGCCCAAATTGGCCATCGCTTAACCCCAGAGAAGTTTTCATCTCAGGAATTCTTGGGATCCATGCCATGCCGGTGATGCCCAGCAAGAAGAAACCCGCCCAAACCGCATTACGCGCCCGAATTCCTCTTTCGTAATTGCTGAGCGCGCTCAAAGACATGGCGCGACGCTATCTCATAAAGTTCGCACATGGATGGAATTCTGGAAAAAGCGGCTGTCAGACGTTTCAAAGAAGCAGCCGATTCACTTGGCGTAAAAGGTGAAATCAATATCTTGGCCGAAACTGCTCGCACTGCCATTGATGCTGCCAATGGCCTTGGTATTGAGGTAGGTCAAATTGCTTCCTCTCTCATCTTCAAACTTCCATCCGGTAATCCGCTCTTGATTATCACTAGCGGGCGCCATCGCGTTGATACAGATTTGGTCGCAAAAAATCTTGAAATCCCAGAACTAGGTCGTGCTGATGCCAACTACGTCAAAGGGGTATCTGGCTATTCAGTCGGTGGCGTATCCCCCATCGGTTGGATTACAACGCCAGAAATCACGCTAATTGATCAAGCCCTCAACGATTACGAAATCGTCTGGGCAGCTTCCGGTCATCCCCACGCTGTCTATCCAACAAGTTACGCAGAACTTATTGCCTGCACTGGCGCAACACCTATGGTTGTCGGTGACTAGGCAAGTAGTTCAGCAAGTAACTTTTCTACGCGAGTTTTAATCTCATCGCGAATAACGCGCACTGCTTCAATGCCCTGTCCTGCAGGATCATCAAGCACCCAATCTTCATAACGCTTACCCGGATAGAACGGGCAGACATCACCACATCCCATGGTGATGACTGCATCAGATTCTTGTACCGCTTCAGTTGTTAAGACCTTAGGAGTGTTGTTGGCAATATCAATTCCAACTTCGGCCATTGCCTCAACTGCAATTGGGTTAATTGAATCCTTTGGTGCAGAACCAGCAGAAAGCACTTCAACGCGGCCTTGCCCCAGTTCGCGCATGAAGCCTGCCGCCATTTGGGAGCGGCCAGCATTATGAACACAGACAAAGAGAACTGTTGGTTTGCTCATTTACTTTCCTGACTTTGCTTTGGTGGTGAGGTATTTGAAAGCTGTGTATCCAACGGCTGCTCCCACTATCTGGGCTGCAATAAATGCTGGAACTGATGAGAAGTTAATGCCAGAGAATGAATCAGTCAGGCTTCGTGCAATTGTGACTGCAGGATTTGCAAAAGAAGTAGATGAGGTAAAGAAATAAGCAGCACCAATCCACGCAGCTACCAAGCGCGGAATCTTCTTATCTATCCCCTGCTTGATCGCTAGGAAGATGATGAAGATGAGGCCGGCTGAGGCAATCACCTCACCGAGCCAAAGATGAGCGCCATCTCTTACTTTCTGTGAAGGATCAAGAGCCGGGTGTTCAAACATAAGGTTGGCCAAGATTGCACCGAGTGAGCCGCCGAGAATTTGAGCAGCCAAGTACCAGATGGCGTCAGCGAATGAAAGTTCTTTTCGAAAGAGTGAGATAAAGCTGACGAGTGGATTGAAGTGAGCTCCACTTATTGGCGCTAAGAGCGTAATTAGAATGTAGAGAACGAAGACGGTGGCGATGGTGTTAATCAGTAATTGAATCCCGACATCTGAACTGATGTCGGTCGCCATAATTCCAGAGCCCACAACTGTGGCTACGAGAGCCCCTGTCCCAAGAAACTCAGCGAATAACTTCTTACGCAGCATGGGTATCCTTCAACTATGGAAAGCGCCGCCAACATCACCGTCGCCTACTTCTTTTCAATTCAGAAGCAGAGTATTCCATTTGCCTTCTGGAGCATGGCTATTGACCGAATCCGTAGCCGAAAGTTCACCGGGATTTCATTTTCCAAGTTACTTGGCACGGGCACAGGTAAGACCTTTACGCCAAGTGATGCTGACTTACTGCAATGGGGCATGGTTGTGGTCATCGAAAAAGAGCGCCTTGCCGCCTTTGATGAATCTGCCATCATTAAAGCTTGGCGCAAGAGATCAACATCAGAATATCGCGCACTCTTATCGCCGTTGTCATCCCATGGACTTTGGTCTAGGACAGAGCCATTTACGCCAACCCAGACTTTAAGTAACCCAGATGCGCAGATTGCAGCGATTACACGCGCACGCATCAAGTGGAACCACAATCTCCGTTTTTGGAGAGCAGTACCTCCAGTTGTCACTGATCTCCATTCATCCCCTGGGCTGATTGCTGCTATTGGTATCGGTGAAGCACCTATTGGTCTGCAAGGCACATTCTCACTCTGGAAATCATCAGCGGCGCTTCGCGACTTTGCATATAAGGGCCAGGCGCACAAAGTTGCGATAGAACAAACCGCATCTATCGGTTGGTATAGCGAAGAGTTATTTGCGCGCTTTGAAGTACTCGAGCAGCGCGGCTCAATTGTTAAGAATCTAGCCAACTAGGGCAGACTTAGCCCATGTCGATTCGCCATTACAACCCTCGCCGCAGGCGTCGTGGTGGAATCTCCCCGAAAGCAAGAAATTTCTTAGGGGCACTTGTCGCCCTGATTATTCTCTTGCAAATTTCATATCCTCTGATTGAGGGCGAATCCCTTCGAATTGTCACAATCGCAACTGTTCTTGTGGCAGCTCTTGCCATGGTCGTACATGGACATCTTTCCTATGGGATTAAATATTCATCACGGTATTTACCGATTGCATTTGCATTTGGTTTAGGAATTGAAGTTTTAGGCGTGCACACTGGCTGGCCATTTGGCGTCTATGAATATGACACATCTCTTGGCGTACAGCTATTTGGCGTTCCACTCGTTGTTCCATTCGCGTGGGTCATGATGGCTCACCCATGTTTATGTGCGGCACGTCGTATCGCTGGCAACTGGGTCTTTCTCTATGGCGGCGCTCTTCTTGCTGCTTGGGATCTCTTCCTCGATGCGCTCATGGTGGGAGCAGGTCGCTGGACCTGGGAGGTAGATGGCGCGCATGCACCATTTACTCCAGATATTCCAATGTCTAATCCATTCGGTTGGCTCTTGGCGGGAATGTTTATTACCGGCCTTCTCAATAAAGTTCTTCCGCGCGAGCGACGTAAAGAAGGCGCTTCCCTTCGCGCAGTAGATGCCTATCTTCTCTGGACCTTATTCGGCGGATTTGTTGGAAATCTATTCTTCTTCGATCGCCCAGGGTTAGCTCTCTTCGCAACTGCCGTGATGGGCGGCTTACTAACTCCATACTTTTTCTCAAGCTGGCTAGGTAGCAAAGAATAGTCAATGTCATTCATTGCCCTGGTTTTAGTCTTTCTTACATTCGCTATTTCAGTCTTTAACTTCATCACTATTCGTAAGCCTGAAAATGATGACCTTGTCAGTGAAACAGTCACAGTTATTGTTCCGATGCGCAATGAGGCCGAGAATGTTGCAGAGTGCATCTCGGCACTATCTAGCCAAAGTAGCGTTGATAATCTCAAGTTCATCCTCGTTAACGACTCATCTACCGACAACACTCTCGCGCTAATTCAGCAGGCAATCGCAGGTGACTCTCGCTTCATAGTTATTGATTCGCCAGAACTACGAACTGGCTGGCTGGGCAAAGTTTCTGCGCTCCAAGCTGGATATGAGGCCACCGACTCTGAATTTATTGTCACCATCGATGCCGATGTGCGCTTGAAGCCAAAGGCCTTGGCCCGCGCCATCAACCAACTCAAAGATCTGAAGCTTGATTTCGTCTCTCCTTATCCTCAGCAAGTTGCCGTTACATTTCCAGAGAAGTTGATTCAGCCGCTCTTGCATTGGTCTTGGATGAGCACCGTTGTGCTTCGCCTTGCTGAGAAGTATCCAATTCGCTCAACTGCGATTGCTAATGGCCAATTCTTTGTGGTGCGCAAAGAAGCGCTCGATATCATCGAAGGCTTTTCGACCGTTTCAAGCAAAATCCTTGACGATATTGAAATCGCTCGTTCGCTCATTGCATCTGGTTTTAAAGGAATTGTTACTGAGGGATCTGCTATCGCCAAGACGCGCATGTACTCATCATTTGATGAGCTGCGCAGCGGTTATGGAAAATCTCTCTGGAAAGCCTTCGGAGGACGTTTTGGATCTTTAGTTGCAATCTTCTTTATCTTTACAGTTGGGATCCTTCCCTTCGTACTCTTTCTCAACGGTTATCTCATAGGCTTTATCCTCTTCCTCCTCTCAGTGTTAACACGTGAGCTCAGCGCGCTGCGTTCGCGTAGTAATCCCATCTACGCCTTCTTGCACCCACTCTCATCCGCGCTCTTGATTTATCTCATCATCTACTCATGGAGCAAGCGTGGAAAAGTTCAGTGGAAGGGCCGCACTGTATGACCGGCCATGTTGGAAAAGTTGCGGCACCCGAAGAGATTGCAGTTATTGGCGCTGGAATCGGTGGGCTCTGTACTGCAGCTCGTCTAGCTAAAGCAGGCCACCGCGTCACAATCTTTGAGGCATCAGATCGCACGGGTGGAAAATGTCGCACCGAATGGATTGGTCGATACGCCTTTGATACCGGACCATCTCTTCTGACTCTTCCTGCTGTCTATCGCGATTTCTTTCAACGAACTGGCGAAGTCATGGGTCGAGTTGTAGAACTTGAAGAAGTAAACCCTTCCTTTGATTACCGATTTCATGATGGCAAATCGGTACAGTTCGCTAACTTGTCACGCAAGAAGACGTTAGAGGCGATTAGTCAATCGCTAGGTGACGTCTGCGCTGCCGAATGGGAGCGTGTGATGCTGCGCGCTGAGGCTATGTGGGATGTTTCGCGCGAACCTTTTGTTGAATCTGAACTGAAATCCCCGATCTCGCTACTCAAGCGCCCTCGGGTTTTACGCGACTTAGCCACTATTGCGCCTTGGAAATCGTTACGAGGACTCAAGATTGAAAGTCCTTACCTTTCAAAGATCATGGATCGCTACGCCACGTACAGTGGATCTGATCCACGTTCGGCCCCTGCAGTTCTATCAACTATTGCATTTGTAGAAGAGGCCTTTGGCGCCTGGCATATCAAAGGCGGCATCGGAACCTTGTCCGAAAAGATTACGCAGCGCTGTGAAAAGTTGGGCGTCACAATCCGCCTCAATAGCTTTGTTTCTGAAATTACCCACCAAGGCAACAAGGTCACTGGCCTCATATCCAATGGCGAACATCGCTCTTTTGACCGCATCGTTGCCAATACAGATGCGCAGTTCGTCTACGAAAAGCTATTGCCTGGCAGCCGTACCGCCAAGAAGGTAGCGAAGTCACTGTCTAAATCAGAGCCATCCCTTGCCGGTTTCTCACTCCTCTTAGGGCTTAAGCCAAGTACTGCGCCAGCCCTTTCACATCACACAATTCTATTTCCAGAAGATTATGACGCTGAATTTGAATCAATCTTCACGACAAAGACGCCAGTTGAAAAGCCAACCATTTATATCTGTGCGCCAAGCGATCCCTTGATGGTCAAAGACGCCGGACATGAAGCGTGGTTTGTGCTTGTTAATGCTCCGCGTCATAGCAAAGGCAGCGATGGCTTTGATTGGAGCGATGCCGAGTTGGCACGTCGCTACGCCAATAGCATTATTGATCAGATTGAAGCTCGCGGTATATCAATCCGCGATCGCTTAGAAGTTCTTGAAATTCGCACACCACTTGACCTTCAAAATTCTGTACATGCTCCTGGTGGTTCGATTTATGGAACATCTAGTAATGGTGCTCGTTCCGCATTTGCTCGCGCCAAGAATCGTTCACCTATTAAGGGGCTCTATCTCGTAGGAGGTTCTGCTCATCCAGGTGGCGGGCTACCGCTTGTGGGATTAAGCGCAGAGATTGTGGCTAACGCAATTTTAGAGAGATAACGCGCATTACTTGGAAAAAACTAAATACCAAGAGTGCAAGAAAAACGTACGAGATAACCAATAAGCCTGGGATATCAAAGATATAAAAAATCAAAACAAAGGCCATAAAGATTGCGCGGACTGGTCTTTCAGTAACTGTCACAACACCAACTTCGTGGTGGCCAAGAGATGCCATTCGTGCGCGCGCATATTCTTGTATTGAGGCAACCATCCACATAGTGATGGCTAGCCATGCTGGTATTCCTAGACGCCAACCCATATAGAGCCAACACGCCTCAGAGATGCGATCTGCCAATGAATCAAGGAGCGCGCCCCACTGACTATCTCGTTCTTGCACAATCGCTACGCTGCCATCGATGCCATCAAAGAAGAGTGAAACAACCAACAGTAATAGCGCAATCGCTGCATAGGTAGATAACGCCATGGCGATGGCGGTGAGTAAACCTAGAAGTGTCAATAGATTTGGCGTGATGCGAAGTGCGGTGCAGACGCGCGCTGCTTGATACGA
>JACCDY010544596.1_pt1 | contig 16766 bp, 15 predicted proteins | sample 7446391 | NCBI WGS metagenome assembly JACCDY01 (sample SAMN15323451, study PRJNA562643) | freshwater metagenome | isolation source: river surface water | place: USA:Blue River Watershed | collected 2017-08-18
AAAAGAGAGATTGAATATATTTGTTCTTATGTTTTCTTTGAATTCAATCTCTATAATGTCCCATAGAAACAACCAATGAACATCAACTGCTTATCGTTCAGCGATTGTTTTTGGGTTTGTAAAAAGAGAAAAAAGAGAGATTGAATTTATTTGTTCTTATGTTTTTCTTTCAATTCAATCTCTCTTTTGTCTTATAAAAACAACCAATGAACATCAACTGCTTATCGTTCAGCGATTGTTTTTGGGTTTGTAAAAAGAGAAAAAAGAGAGATTGAATATATTTGTTCTTATGTTTTCTTTGAATTCAATCTCTATAATGTCTTGTAAAAACAACCAATAAACATCGACAACTTTTCATTCGGCGATTGTTTTTGGGTTTGTAAAAAGAGAAAAAAGAGAGATTGAATTTATTTGTTCTTATGTTTTTCTTTGAATTCAATCTCTATAATATATAATGTCTTGTAAGTAGAAAAGACAAAAATTATAGAGATTGAATGAATATTAAAAAAAAAAGAATAAGTCGACGGACGCACGGATTATAAACGTCGATAGGGGAAGGGATGTCTTCTCTCCATAGAGACAACATTGTAATCCACGTCGTGTTCGGTGCACCAATGGATGCAATCCAACAAATTGTCGGACACCATGCCTTCCAACACCTCCAGTTTGGGTTTTTTATCGATGAGAGCCAGGGTCTGTAATATATTCTCTATTTGTTGTTTGCCGATGATTCCATTGCCATTCTCCAAACACAACAAGAAATGTTTGGGCACATCTATGGTCAAAAAACGTCGAATGGCAGACGAGGAATTGTGATTATTGGTAACGAGATGTGGCAGAAACGCCGAGCAATCCTCGAAACGAAATCCGCGACAGACTGCATATTTCTCCGAGTTGCCCAAACGACTTGTCCGAATTTTGGCGATGGAGACGTCGTTATAAAACATGGTCAAAATATAGAGTAAATCGATGGTGGGGGTATGGAAACAGTCGAATATTTTCAAGACGAAATGCCCACCTTTTCTTTGCATGGCCAAAGCAAATCGGATTTGGGCCCAAAGGAGAGATACAATCGACAATTCTTGGCCATTGAAATTGTGTGTGAAATCGAATCCGCCGTCCGCCGTGATGAAATCCATGGAAGAAGCAAATCTCTCCACACAATAATCGAAATTCGCCGGCGACAGCAAATCGCCCGTTCCGTCGGCCCCATAGACCAATTCCACTTCGGGATACATTTGCAAGAAGGAACCACTCTTCTTCCAACCGGGGGCGGAATGGTGGCCGTCACTGACTCCCGCTCCACTCCCTGGATGGGAGTGGCAGTCCGTCAACAACGTCATGCCATACAATCGTATATTGGAGAGGGGAGTTGTATTTGTTTGTGTATTGTCTTCATTGTATGCATTGCATTCATTGTCTTCATTGCATTCATTGTGGCCAGAAAGCGGGGATGAAGAATCTCTTTCTTCTTCCCCTCCATTTTCTTGTTCTTCTTCTTTGTCTTCGTTTTTGTCGTCTTCATCTTCAGAAGATGATGACGAATCCGATGAAAAATATTCAGCAAATTTATTCTTATTCTTCTGGTTATTGTTATTGTTTTGGTTTCGGTTCGTCGGATTTCGTTGTCGATACCCCTTTCCCTTCTTTGAAAGGGTAGAGGCAGCGGCGTCGTCGAGAAGCGAAGCGGAAAGAAGAGGATTTGACAAACGAGCTCCCAAACGAGCATGACAAACGGCTTCCATGAAGCCCCCCGGACCTTCGGCCAAGTGAAACGTTTGCCAAGCATCTTGCGACGCATCTTGCGACGGAGACAACAAATCGAATGTCTTGATCAATTCCAACATTTTAAAATAAGATCGCGACAACGGATGATGTTTGGCAATGGCATATTTTTTGTTGGGCAAGGGAGAATGAATGTATTCGTAGGGGTTGGTGTATTTTTTATAGGTGTCCCAATGCTGATCTCTCGATGAGATTTGGTCCTTGATGGCCATTAAATAATCACTCAAACTCTGTGAAATGAATGTCTTTTGACATTCTGGAGGATGAGGATGATTGTCTGCGTCAACATTCTCATCGTATTGCACTTCGATAAAACGAAACAATGCCGGATCGGTTTTGGGCAAAGAGAAAATAGTTGTCATTTTTGTTTTGTTTTTGTTTTGTTTTTGTTTTGTTTTTGTTTGTTTTTATAAAAAAAATAATTAACAAAAATCGCACTTTTTACACAAAAAAAAAGAAAGAATGCAAAAACAAAAACGAAAAAAGATTAAAAGCAAGAACGAAATAAAAAAAAAGCAAGGTGCGCATAACGTACAATGTATGTATGAGGTTTATATTGTTATTTTCAACAAATAATCTCCAAATCAGCTAATTTCCAATATTCAAAGCCCCCATTTGGAATGGGACGACGGACAATAAAAGGAATTTTCTTTTCTTCCAATTCGGCACACGCAATCAAATACCCATCGATGGAACCCGACGGCAAGGACAGAAAAGGTTTCGCCCCCGCGTTGATTTGTTTGGCGCGTTCCCCCAAAATACGTGCCTTTTCATATTTGGTTAAAAAGGGCAAGGTTCGATGCAACGGATCATCGATGAGTCCATTGGCATTTCGAACGATTTTGGTGAATGCCAACACTTCGGCGTGATTGTGATGCACCAACTCGGGGTGAAATCCGTGTGTCACTTGTTTTTGTGTGTCAATGTCGAATTTCTGCAAATAATCTTCGTCGATGATTTCTTCGTCGGAAGAACTCTCTTCTTCCATCGCTCGACTTGGACGGCGGCGACGACGGCGAAGTACTCCGTCTTCATCCACCTCGTCCTCTTCACTGTCATCCATATAATCACTGTCCTCATCGTCTCCCTCCTCCCGATGAAATAAAAGATCGCGATTATCGATTATGCCATTTGCGTTGCTATTCTTGTCCTGGTTCTTTTTACTACTTTTGCTATTTTTCTTCTTTTTACTATTTTTGCTTTTTTTATTGGATTTGGACAATTTCTTTTTTTTGCTTCCGCCACCTTCTTGGTCATCATCTTCTTCGTCTTCGTCCTCCGACGACGAAGAAGATGATGACAAAAATGGATCTTCATCTTCTTGAAATTCATCCTCTTCCTCCTCTTCTTCCTCATCCGACGAATCATCATCCTCTTCTTCCTCTTCCTCTTCGTCATCTTCTTCGCGACGTTTCATATCATCATCCTCTTCTTCGTCCCCATCCTCTTCTTCCACGTTCTTCTCCTTTCCATAGGATGATTTCTTTTTTTTCATGTTTTTGGGGGGATGGGTTCCACTAATAAATTCCTCCTCCTCCTCGTCGTCGTCGTCATCATCATCGTCGACCTCGTCATCCACTTCCTGTTCTTCTTCATTTTCTTCTTCTTTTAAGTTGTCATCTTCTTCTCGAAAGGATGTATTTTTCTTTTTCTTTTCGTTGATTCCGGTGTCCATTGGTTTGGATTGGTTTGGATTGGTTTGATTTATTCTCAAAAAAAAGTATCTGTCAATCAAATAAATATAATTAAATTATGATTACAAAATAAATATTTATTATTTTTTTTTTGTTTTATTTATTTCATTTTTTTTAATAATACAAACAGACAACAAAATAAAACAAAAAAATACAATACAATTCAAAACAAAACAAAACAAAAAGAGAGAATCCAAACATAATATATATATGATCTTCATGCTTTATCATCTGTTTTCCAAACTGTATCACATGTAGAACAAATGTACAAATATTTCATGTTGTCATCATCGTATCGCATGTATATAATTTCATTATTGTAGTTGTGGTTGTCAGAGGAGTCTTTGTCTTTGTCCTTGTCTAATGCAGTAGAAGTGGACGTAGACGTGGATGGATGATTGGTAGGACATTCTGCGCTAGGACATTTCATGTTATAAATACGGGGTAGTGTTGGATCTAATTTGGTGTATGCATTGATGATGTGATGATACGGTTGTTCGGTTTTCTTGTAGTTGGTGGAGAGAACCATGGATCCCATGGCGGCTTGGACGGTGGTTTGTTCGTCTTCATAATGACAATGACGACAGTAATAGGCCAACGAATCTCCCGATTCTTCGCCACCATAAATCCTTAAATACAACATGTTGCGGCATTGATTACAAAATAACATTTTATTTTGTTTTGTTGGTTTGGTTTTGTTTGGTGAATGAATAATCAAACAAATGAATAAAAAAACAAAAAGAAATAAATAATGTCCTGTTCTAATAAATTTAAATTTAAATTTGTTTTTTTTTTGTTAAAATGTATATTTATTTTTGAAAAGTTCAGGTGAGAGAAAGAAGCCTTCTTTCGCTCTCTTCAAAGGCTGCCTCTCCCCTATGGGTCAAAGACTCTCCCTGGAGGGGAGAGGCAGCCTTTGGCGAAGACTCTTGTGCGCCCGCTTTCTCCCGAAGGGTAGCGCTAGAGGCAACCTTCGGCGAGGACTTGTCTTGACTCTCTTCCCAAAAAAAAAACAAGCTCCCCAACAATTTTTTGTATAGATACAGAGTGGTAAAAAGGTTTATGCCGATCATTATCTTATTCTTTTTTGTTGTGTGACATGTGCAAGTAAAATACCCAAAAAATTATTTTGTTTTTTTGTTTTTTTTTTGTATATTTTTCCAAACCCTTAAAAAAAATATATAAACAGGTAAATTTATAATTCCTTTAAAAACAAAAACATCAATCGAATTATTCTAAGAATTTGATTTGTTTTTTTAATACAGGACAGGAGAATATAAATGTCATCTACACAAGGACCCGACAACAATAATAATGATGGTGTGGTCAGTGGTGGTGTATTGATTAAAACGAACAAACGTGTCGTGATCCGTCGACCCAAAGAGAAAGACAAAAACAAAGACGGATTGACAAATACTTCGTCATCGAAAAGCAAACGGGCGCGAACCATTGCACCCATTCCGGAAGAGTTATTACCGGGCGAGTCTATGCCGGAGGAACACGTGGCGAATAGCAATAGCAACATCATAAACGATATAAATAGCAATAGCAATAGCAATAGCAACCGTATGAACAACATGAATAGCAACAGCAACAGTATGCCTGCACCTATCTCTTTACGGGAACAAGAACAACAAGAAGAACAAGAACAAGAAGAAGACATGGTAGAACCAATCCGATTTGCGATGGATTTGGACATTGATTCCTTTATGGAATTATATCGTGTAAAAACAAGAACAGAACACCCATCCCCCCATCGTGGACAAATCACCAACACTCGTATTCGGGGTGGATCTTATATTATTCCAGAGAATGAATACACGCGATTTTTGGACATTTATTATCGGGATGTCGTGAAACACATGGGAAAAACGGATTCCCTCACCGAAACCCAATTGACGGATGATGGGCCGTGTTTAGTCGATTTGGATTTCCGTTTGCCCTTGGAAGTCACCGAACGATTGTATGACCGCGGCGACATTGACGATTTGATTGCCATTTATATGGCGGAATTGAAACGCATGTATCAATTCGATAAAGATTCGGTGTTTTCGATCTATGTGATGGAGAAACCGACCGTGAACCGCGTTCCCGAGAAAAACGTGACGAAAGACGGATTGCATTTGATCATCGGTATCAAAATGGAACGTCGCGCCCAAATCATTTTGCGAAGAAGAGTGGTGGAACAAGTGGCCGAATTATGGGGCAACGAGCCGGCGTTTCCCATCCAAAATACGTGGTGCGACGTCTTCGACGAAAGTATCACCTTGGCCCGCGCCAATTGGCAAATGTATGGATCGTGCAAACCGGGTGGGATGGCCTACCGATTGACGTATCTATATGAGATTTATTATTCGGCGACGATGCGCGATTTGGTGGTCAATGTCCGCAATATGGTGGAAGAACAAGCGGAAGATCCATCGTATTTGGTGGTCACACGGGATATGTTTTCTGCCTTGTCTGCCCGCAATACGAACAATCCCGCGTTTTTCATGCGCAATTCTTTCATATCGGAACTCATGGAGGAACCGGAATTTCGTCGTGGTCCCGCCGAACGGGATCTGGTGGAATCAGCGACGCCAAGACCATCCTCGATGTTTGTGGAAGTGGCCGAACGAGAAGAAGAAGCCGAAGAAGCTGGGGAACAAGAAAAACATCCTTCCATCGTGAGCAATCGATATTTGCTGTCGATCACCACGTCGGAAGAATTGGTTGAATCGGTCACTTGGTTTTTGGAGGAGGCGTGCTCCGAACCACGTCATTACATATGGGCCCAAGTCTACAATTGTTTGATGGTCTTGCCCGAAACATATTATGGTCCCGGATCATACGACAAATGGATGCGTGTGGGGTGGGCCCTGCGCAACATGAGTGATCGTCTGTTGATCATATGGATTGCCTTTAGCACACGATCGCCGGAGTTTCATCTCGGCCAAATCCACGATTTGTACTACCGATGGCAGCATTTTCGGCAGGGAGACGATCCCGATGGATTGTCGCATCGTTCCATCATGTATTGGTGTCGCACGGAAGTGCCCGAGGAATACGCAAAATTGCAAATGGAATTCGCCAAGAATATTGCCGAGCGAAGATTGGGGAAAGTTGAAGATGCCGACGACTTGAAAGTCGATCGTCGGGGCTGTACCGACAATGAAATCGCCGAAGTGTTGTTTTTGCTGTTTGGAGATGTCTATGTGTGTACCTCGGTGTCCGCCAACGAATGGTATCGTTTCGATGAACCGCGGTGGCGCAAATGCGATGCGGGCTATCATTTGCGTATGGAAATTAGTGGAACCTTGTACCAATTGTACAAAAAGAAAATGTTCGAATATGCTAACGAGAAATCGACGTTGCACGAAACGGAAGATGCCTATCGAATCAAAAAATTGGAAAAAATGATTGAGAAAATGTGTTATATAATGACCCGGTTGAAACAATCGAATGACAAAAAGAACATTATGACGGAGGCCAAGGAATTTTTCATGGACAAAACCGACATGTTCATCAAGAAGTTGGATGCGAATCCCTATTTGTTGTGTTTCCGGAATGGCGTCTTCGACTTCAAATCGAAAACCTTCCGCAAGGGCATGCCCGACGATTTCTTGACCAAATGTACCAACACGGATTACCAACCCTTGGATGTCGTGCGTGATGGCCCCATCATGGCCGACATTCGCAAATTCATGCACGAATTGTTCCCCGATCGCGACGTCCACGATTATGCTTGGGAGTATCTCGCCTCCATTTTGATTGGTTTGTTGCCCGACCAAACGTGGAACATGTTCATTGGCGACGGTCAAAACGGCAAATCCCTGTTGATGACAATTATGGGCAATGTCTTGGGCGATTATAAGGTCACCATTGCCACGAATTTACTCACCGACAATCGCACCAAAATTGGAGGCACCGCCACCGAATTGTTGATGTTGAAAGCCGTTCGGTTGGCCATCATGCAAGAACCCAAACCCGACGAAGAAGTCAACGAAGGCATCATGAAACAGCTCACCAGTGGCATGGACACCATTGAAGCCCGTGGTTTGTACAAAGCCGAAATGGATATCTTCAAACCCCAATTCAAATTGGTGTTGTGTTCCAATTATTTCATGAAGATCAAAAGCAATGACCACGGCACGTGGCGTCGTATTCGTGTGGTGCCTTTCAAATCCTTGTTCACGGAGAATCCCGTCGCCAACGATCCCGAAAAACCCTACCAATTCAAAGTCGATTACACTTTGGAAGAACGCTGCAAGGAGTGGACGCAAATCTTCACGGCCATGTTGGTGGAGATTACTTGCGAGAAACAAGGCAAGACGTCGGTGTGTCCGTCGGTCCTTGCGGCGAGCAATGCCTACCGCGAAAACCAAGATTTCATCGCCGAATTCGTCTCGGATCGTTTGTTGGTCGATCCCTTGGGTACCATTCGAAAACCCGATTTGATGCGCGAATTCTCGGGATGGTACGAATCCACCTATGGACGCAGCAAATCGCCCAACATCAAAGATGTACAAGCCTATTTGAATAAGAAATTCCGATGGTGTAATGTCACCAAAATGTGGACGGGGGTTCGGATCGCCGAATCGTATGGTTCGTTGGATCCATCCATGGCACAATCGTTTGTTGCGCCTGCTCCTTCAAATGTACCACCTGTTTCTGCGCCCAGTACATAAACACATGTTTTTGTTTTTCATTTTTTTTATTTTGTATTTTCATTTTGTATTTATTATTTTTTTTTTCATCATTTGTAATATAATTTTTGTAATTAAAATCAAAATCAAAAAATCAAAAAAAAATAATAATAATAACATTACGTCAAACTAACCGAACCATTATAATTGGGGATGGCATTGCCCACACTATATAAATCGGATCCTGTGACAATACGATCGAAATCCGACACATACACACGATTATAGACAAACGACAATAAGTATTGTACACCGGCATACAAATAATGTTCCACTGTGTAAATGGTGAAAGGAAACAACACAAATCCCACTAATACCGCGCCATCTATCCATTTGTTGCGACCCGCCGCCATTCCGCGCGCATATTGCATACCAACGGACACGACAATCCCCACAATCACGATCCAATACACCCAAAACAAAATGCCCGCATATCGCCGAACAATCAAAATCGAATCATTGACATATTGGGCCTTGCGAATGTACACATCGGTTTGTGCACTCAAATCTTCTTGGCTTGCATTAATTATATCATTTTGTTTTCTGATGGCATCCACAAGAGATGATGACATTTTTTGTTTTGTTATGTTTTGTTTTGTTTTTTTTTCAAATTTAAATTCCAAAAAAATGAAATAAAATTTTTTTTTATTTTTTTACAGAAGTCGCGATATTTTGTTTTACAGCAGCAACCATAGGATTATTTTGTATTTGACTCAATGGACGGTTGGTATACAAATAATACAATCCGACGCCCACGCCAATCAATAAATTCACCATATAGATCACTTCCCGATTATACATGGTTAACATATTTTCATATTGTGTTTTTGCCGTGGATTGTTTTTCCGCATTTTTTTGTAATTTATACGAAAAATTGGAATTTGCTTCACATGCATGACGCATGTCGTTATCCGTGGAATTGGGATCACATATGTTTGGATCATTTCGAAAACGGTCGTTATAATTTATAAAACTGGGTTGGTTCATTTTTTTTGAAACAGAATAATTAAAAAAAACACACACACACAAAATAAAATAAAATAAAATAAAAATGTTGTAAATATTGATTGTTCTTTTTTTGTTTTATTATACACATACACGATAAAACATGGACTCGGAGGCGGTGGGACTCGATCGTTTGATCTCACACACTTGGCCCGGACGCATACAGATGGCTAAAGCGACAGGATCAAATCGCGAGATTTCGGGCAATTGTTTGCGAGCATCGTGTACATTGTATTTGCGCAACACGTCTCTCGTTTCTTCGGCCGATAAAATGCGCGTGGGTGGCACATATTGATGTTCCAGAACATTGTACTGTAAGCGGGCTAAATTATGGACGACGACAAAATAACCCTGGGAATCATACAAATACTTGACCAACGCCGTCATGGGTTCGTTGGGTTCGCCGTCCATTATCAAAATCAAGGTATCGTCGCGGGTCAACATCATCGACTGCAAAAACAAATCATCGACGATTTCGCGGAAAATCTTGGGACTGGCTTGTTTCACCGTCGTTTTCTTGCCACACAAATACTTGACGTAGACTTTTCGGGCATCCACCGTCGATTCCAACAACATGTCCAGTTGATCGTTTTGGACCATGGCATCCACTTCGTTGATACTGAATCCCATGTGTTGTTCCACATTGTACATTTGATTTTGTAGAAAAGAGAGAATCGTTTTTCTCGAATTATAAATCGACAATATACGGTTGGTGGTCGATGACATGTTTGTTTTGTATTTGTCTTTTGCAAGATGAATTAAAAAATATTTAAAATATGATTTCAAGTGGAAGTTTTAAATATTTGTTTTTTTAATTTATTTTTATTATTCTTCTTTCGTCCATCTCCTTTTTTTTTTCAAATGTTCACCAAATAAGGAGTAGGCTGGGGTTGGGCTGGCGGTTTGGATTGAAACATAGGATTCCTGTTGTCCATCATGGAATGGGGTGGTGCTGGCATATATGGATTGGTTTGACCCACATAATTGGAATACATGGGTTGTTGTTGATGTTGTTGAGATGGCGGTGGTTGGGACGAACCATATGTGGACATTCCATACATGGGAACAATTGGTTGTTGTTGTTGTTGTTGTTGAGAGAATCCAGGACCTGAAGAAGAAGAAGAAGAAGAAGAAGAAGGCATCATGGACGGTGGTGCTTGTTGTTGTGGATGTGGGGGAGGCAACATATGGTTGGCATTGATGCCAGCCAACGGACCATTTTGTTGGAGAGGAGCAATTTCCATGTTGCGACGTTGTTCTAAAGATTCCATATTGATGTCGCCTTCTTTCAACCGATCGGTTTTGTAATTGTCGGGCAAGGCTTCGATGTGTTGTCCCCCCGTTTCGTGGGTCGCCGGCACATAATTCAAAAGTTGGCGCATGGGTCCCTTGCCTTTGGCACCCAATTCTTCGGGCGTCATATTGTAATACGTGAATTGTTCCGACATGTTCTGTCCCGATCCCAACAGGAATCCACTGGGTTCGCCATTGTTGCGCGTAACTTCGTTGGTGATTTTATTGACCATCGACTCCAAATACGTGTAGATATCGTTGCCAATCAACACACGATAACTTTGTTTGGGCAACATCAAACTGGGCACATTATGAATGTTGGGTGGCAACGACACTTTGGTGCCCCTGTCCAATATCAATAGAATTTGACCGGTGGCGGGATCCCGCATTCGACGATCAATCGACAAAAAATTGAACTTATTCGTGATGCCATTCCTAGCTAAATATTCCAACAAACGTTGGCAATGGGGGCAATTGGTACTGTAATACAAGACATCCTCCATGTTTTGTTTTGTGTTTTGTGGTTTTATTTATAGTTTTGTTTGAAAAAAAAAAAGAAAAAGAAAAAGAAAAAAAAAAGACAGAGGAGGCAAGCAAAAAAAAAAATACAACAGTAGTTACATAATCCATTTCTTTCACAAATCAAAAAAGAAACACGCGCACACATAAATACATTTTGTTTTTGGGTTTGTTTTGTTTTGGTCTTCTTGTCTATTGGTCTTTTTTTTGTCTACCACGCCTTTTCAATTTTATCGAAGAATTCGTCATCATCGTCACGATCCCCGTCGCCAATATCCTTCAAAATGGAACACAAACGATCCGGATGATATTTCGCTTGAATTTTGGGAAGACGCACGCGTTCGTATAACCATCGTTTGAAATGATTCTTGTACTTGAAACACATGATTTTGAAGCGATATTCTTGGATAAATTTCTCTCGAATACCAACATAATGATCACGGAGCAAGACATAAAAATTCAAATAAGTCATATTATTGGCCATCATTCCGTGTGTATCGGGTCTAAATAAGAAAAATAAATCATAATCACACACAATAAATCTCGGATCGACGGGACTCCTCAAATTATTTCGTTGAATGTAATCCATCAATAATCTTTTCATGTCTGAAAAACACACAATCTGCAATCGTTTTAACCCGAAGAAATCGGCAAATTCATTGGAAACCACATACAAACGTTGATCCGGATGAACCTTTTTTTTTGAGGATTCGAATTCAAAACCAGCATATTTCTTTCTTGTATGATCCATTCCTGAAAAAAATTAAATAAAATTATGATTCCTATGAAAAAGAAAAGGAATACAAAATATGCGGATTCATTACTCCGGAGGAATCTCTCTCATAAATTTTCCCCGTCTTTACTTTTTCCCATGCAACTATGAAATCGGTAGAATTATAAAAAGTGTTACACATGGGCAACAAATATACATTTTTTAAACGCACGGTAGAACTGGTGGCATCCCACAAAATACCATCATACGAATGTCCATTTTTTAAATGCAACACAATGCGGTGCCGCATGACATACGAATCAATTTTGTTTTTGATGGATGCCGACAATGACACTTGGTAGAGTTCCGACGGTTGGCAAGTCACGATAGTGTTGTTGTTGTTATTGTGTGACATCATTCTCTTCTCTTTTTCGTGTTGTGATTTTGCAAAATCGCTGTCGGAATATTTTCGAAATGTGTTTTCTTGTTTATATTTATTTTTTTTATGCACAATTTTCAAAGGTAATAAAAATATTTTCTTCTTCTTCTTCTTTTGCGTTCTCTCTTTCTTCTTCTTCTTTTGCGTTCTCTCTTTCTTCTTCTTCTTCATTCAATTCTTCGACGCGATCAGAATAATGATTAAAATAAATATCTTCTTCATTATTTTGTGTAGTTTTTGCACGAAAAATATACACATTATGGGGATCATTTGAATAATTTTCATGCAAAAATTCAATGGTTTCTTTCAATTCCGTCAACCAATCAAAAGTGTCACGATATACATCAAGTTGTAACAGACGAATTACATGGTACCCGTTGTCGTTGGCACATTTTTGTTTGTGTTTATCTCGACAAATCGCTTCCTCGGGAGATGGCCAATTTCGCACTTGCTCAAAATGTTGTTGTCCGTCTAATTCAATGATAATTTTTTTGTCGGGAATACAAAAATCAAACGAAAGAGGTAAAATATTTCGACACCATTCTTGTTTGAATTGTTGAATCAAATTGGGATACAAAGGCGATAATATTTCAAACATTTTTTGCTCCGTTTTGTTCATACATCTTGGACACCAACATCCAATTTTTATATTATATAATGACATATTAAATGTTTTTTTACATTTCAAACAATTAAACCAAAATTTAAAATCGGATCCTTTCACAAAATGTCTTGGTAACAAACCATTATTTTTTTCTAAATTCCAAAATATTGATTTTTCATGCGATGCAAAAGATTTATTTAAACAAAATTGGCAATTCATGTTATCGCATAATTCATATGAGTTACAATATCCACAAAATGAATTTCTTTTTGATATATCATTTGGACGTTTTATAAACGAATGTTGACATACTTTACAATCAAACCAATATGATAAATTAGAGAATTTAAAAATTTCTCTTGGACTCAAATTATTATTTTTTGTAGTATTCCAAAATGTTGCATATTCATGTGATGCAAAGGATTTATTAAAACAAAACTCACATAAAATACTTTTATCACACAATATTTTACTTGCACAATATCCACACCAATTATTATTTTGAGTTATTTGTGCGAGCATTATGTTAAATTCATGTTTACATATATCACAATAAAACCAAAAATACTTATTTGAATTTTTACACACATCTCTTGGTAATAAATTATTATTTTTGGTAACAACCCAATGAGATGATTTTTCATTTGATGCAAACGACTTTTCTAAACAAAATTTACATTCATTATTTTTACACAATAAATCCCCATTACAAAATCCACACCATTGATCGTTATTTGTTACATTACCAAGAGAAATATTAAAGGAATGTTTGCATAAGTCGCAATCAAACCAAACTAATGTACTTGATGATTTAAATACAAATCTTGGTAATAAATCATTATTCATCTGAAAATTCCAAAATTTAGACTTTTCATGTGAAGCAAATGACTTATTAAAACATAAATTACAAGAATTTTTACAAAGTTTTTGACCTGCACAATAAATACACCAATTGCCATTTGTTGTTACACTATTAAGAGCAATATCAAACGAATGATTACATATGTTACAATCGAACCAAAATTTAGCATTTGAACATTTTAAAACATTTGAAGGAATTAAATTGTTATTTTTGTGGTAATTCCAAAATTTGGATTTTTCATGTGTAGCAAATGATTTATTAAAACAAAAATCACAAGAATTTTGACAAAGTTTTACACCTGCGCAATATTGACACCATTGATTTCTATATACGATTTTTGATACTGAAATATAAAATAAATGATTGCATTTTTCACAATTAAAAAAATATTTTTCTTGTGAACTTCTTCTAATATCTTTCGGTGTTAAATCATTATTTTTTGTATAATCCCAATGAATCGCTCGTGGATGAGATGCAAATGACTTTTCATATGGAATTTCTCTCAATTTTCTTTTCATCTTATAAATAAAAGTTTTTAATCATATATAAATTTTCATTGAATTTAATTATGATTATGTCGCCAAGAACTACAATATTTTATAAAATGATAAAATTATAACTTTGTTTTACAAAGTACGTCCGCACATCGTAAACAACATGCGGTTCTCCAAATACGCCAACAAGTATGAAAAACTGAGGAGAATAGACACAAAGTAGAATTCCATGCTATGTTTCTGCTTAATGCCCGTATACAAAATGCCCAAAATAATGAGAACGAATATAAAGAGTTTAACGCCCGCTAAAATTTCAAAATACAAACAGAATTCCGATCCAAGGGGACCAAATAAATCGTTGGTGTCAAGCATTTTTTTTTGTTTTATTGTGAATGAAACGTGAAAATGAAAATGAAAAAGAGAAAATGAAAAAGAGAAAAGTAATTATATTATAATGAATAAAAAAATTTTAATCTTTATTCACCTGCTCGTTTCCCTCGCAGGTTCACCAGCAATTTTTCTTACGAAAAATTGCTTTATAGATAAAACTTTATTTACCTTGCACTGATGCCCCGGGGCATCAGTCCAGGTGAATAGAGATTAATATGATAAAATGGAATAGAATAGAATATAAAACAAAAAAAAAGAATTACATATGAAAAATATAACTTTTAATGGCACGAAGTAAAGTCTCATTACCAAAGACACGATTTTGGGCGACGGATCCCCTTGCCACAATGTCCTTATCCAGGTCTTTCCAAAACTGAATGTATCTTCTCGTGCCAGGGATGCCATGTTTGCGCATATAATGGCAAATGAGGCGGCGGATGGCGTATAAACCCACTTCGCGCTTCGCCACTGTTTCTGCATATTTCCGGTCTTCATTCGCACGCATATACTCACTGATTTCGAGCCACGCATCGCGATTCCACAGATACACTTGCTCGGTTTTCTTGTAATACGGTATATACTCCCCAGGTCCCAAATACTCGAGACGAGTGTGACGTTGGTAGTCCATATGCAAACTAAAATGCGGGTGACCACACAAATGAATCAAACGGGGGCGCGATGCTCCATACATGGGATGTCTTTCCAATATGCGATTGATTTTCTCACGCATCTCCGCACTTACCATGGCAACCGTCTGCTTTCTTTTTCTTCCCCTTCTCGTCGTGGTGTCCATATTCATTTTTTCTGAATGATTGGGTTCTTTAAATAGTTTTTTTTGTAGAATGAAATGAAATTGATTTAATTTGGATTTGAATTAAATTATGATTTGATGAAAAGAACTTAAAGGAATGAAACATCCGTTTTTATTTTTTTTCCCCTCCCAAAAAAATAAAATGAGGAGATGAGTCCTCGCATCGAAACTTCGATGGAAGAATAGAAGAAAAGAAGGAAACAAACAGAAAATAAAAATAAAAACACACATAAATACCAAAAACTAAAAATCTGCTCAATAGCAAGTAAGCAAACAAGCAAATTTCAAATAAACAAAAATTTGAAAAAAAAAAAGTCGGGGTAAAAAAAACCAAATCCAAATCCAAACCAAAACCAAATCCAAATCCAAAACCGAATCCAAAAACCCAACTGAATCGATGGACGAATCCACATTATGGAATATTGTGGAAGCCCCCTTCAAAGAGAAAACCTTCCGATTGGCAGCACATCATTTGGATTCGTATAATGATTTTTTCGCTCATGACTTGCCAACCATGTTGCGCCATCAAAATGAAAATCCATTGGCTTTGCAAACCCAATTCGACCACGACATCCAAGACTTCAAATATCAATGTCGTTTGTATGTGGGCGGCAAAAACGGTCAACACTTGGAATATGGCAATCCGGTCATTTATGATGCCGATCGTGTGCATCATATGTTCCCCAATGAAGCACGATTGCGCGATATGACCTATGCTATGCCAGTACATTATGACATCGAAGTCGAATTCATGGACTATTGGAAAGATGGCGAGGAAATCCCTCTGAATATTTCCCCCCTCTTTTATGAGATGATGTCCAAGTCATTAACATCGTCTTTAGATGGACAAAATATAATAATTTCCGAAGAAGATTTGCAGCAACAACGATTGTTGGAATATTATCAATTTCACAAAGAATTGACACTGAGCGGAGGAAAAAAGAAAAGCGATACAGAGGAAGAGAAAGGAAAAGAAAAGGAAAAGGGAGAAGAAGAAGAAGAAGACACCGATCTGGAAGACGATGACGAGGAAGACAACGACAAAAACCCATCACGACGTAACAACAAAAAACAACGAACCAAAAAGGAAGATCCCATTCATGCGAGTCAATTGTTGCCTCCCATCTCGGAAAAATCCACCGCAGATTTTAGTGAACTTTTGAAAGAAGCCTTGGCACAATCACTCGAGGATGTCACCGATCCGGTCAAAATGAAACGCCAACGTCGCACAATTTGGTTGCGCCATTTGTTTTTGGGATATTTCCCCGTCATGGTGCAATCCCAACATTGTATTCTCTATGGCATGTCCCAAGGAATGCGCGCCGAAGTGGGGGAAAATCGCCATGATCCCGGTGGATATTTCATTATTGATGGCAAAGAGAGGGTATGTCTCTCCCAATGGCAACGTGCTCCCAATACCATTTTTCTAGCACGTGAGGATCAAAATGAAAATGACATTGCCAATAATGAAAA
>JACCDY010220146.1_pt1 | contig 16735 bp, 15 predicted proteins | sample 7446391 | NCBI WGS metagenome assembly JACCDY01 (sample SAMN15323451, study PRJNA562643) | freshwater metagenome | isolation source: river surface water | place: USA:Blue River Watershed | collected 2017-08-18
AGATGACGGATTGCCACAATCCGTCAGTAACTTTGCCATTAGCTGCGAAACTTCCGGATACATCGGAGTTGTTGCAGCATGATCTAAGTACGCCACTAGGCAATTCTACCTATTTATAAAAGTGGCGTAATTAGTGAAATTTACTTGCGCGCCTTAATTCGAGTTGTTAAGTCTGGCACGACCTCGTTTAAGTCACCAACAATTCCAAAATCTGCCAAATCAAAAATTGGTGCTTCAGGGTCTTTATTCACTACAACAACAGTCTTTGAGGTCTGCATGCCAGCACGATGTTGGATTGCTCCCGAAATGCCGTTCGCAATGTAAAGCGAAGGAGATACTGTTTTTCCGGTCTGACCCACTTGGAATTGATGTGGATACCAACCGGCGTCAGTAGCCGCGCGTGAAGCTCCGACCGCTGCGCCAAGAACATCTGCAAGCGGCTCAATTACATTCTTAAAGCCCTCTTCGCTTGCAACTCCGCGACCACCCGAAACAACTACTGCTGCTTCAGATAAATCTGGACGACCACTCTTTTGCACCGAAACTCGGTTTGTCACTTTTGTTTTTGATGGAGTGTGATCTACGGTCAGTGAGACAACCTCAGCAGATCCGCCACTAGCAACCGGAGAAATCGAATTTGGCCGCACAGTAACAATTGGTGTACCAGAAGTTACTTTTGCAGTAACGATTGTCGCGCCACCAAAAATATTTTGGGTTACTGAACCGTCTGAACTGATATCCGTTGCATCAGTTAGTACACCTGAATTAGTTGCCAAGGCAAGTCGACCAGCGATCTCTTTTCCATCGGCGGTAGATGGAACCAACACTGCGGCTGGATTTAATTCTTTGACCAACTTTGCAAGTGCAGTTACAGCCGGAACAACAACTTCATTTACATAGACTTCACTTGAATCTACATAAACTTTTTTAGCGCCGTGGTCGCCGAGTAGTCCGCTGGTCGAATCTGAACCTGGACCTAGTACTACAGCAACTGGTGAGCCTACTTTTGCAGCCATGGCCAGCAACTCAAGTGAAACTTTCTTTACTTCACCCTTTGCATGTTCAATGAGAACTAAAACGTCTGTCATAACTTCTCCTAAATGAACTTCTGTGAAACTAGGAATTCTTCAAGCTTTGCTGCCGCAGTGCCATCATCAACAATTTTGGTTCCAGCTGCTTTAGCTGGGCGTGCGGTGAAATTAGCAACAGTAGACCAAGCTGCAGATAAACCAACTGCACTTGGCTCAACACCAACCTGGGCAAGTGAAAGTGTTTCCATTGGCGCCTTCTTAGCCGCCATGATGTTTTTAAACGATGGATATCTTGGTTCATTGATTTTTTCAACAACTGAAACAACAGCTGGCATAGCCGACTTAACTTCGTCGTATCCATAGTCAGTTTGTCGCTGGATTGTTAATTCGCTTCCAGTGACTTCAACTTTGCTTGCAAATGTCATCTGAGGCAGATCTAGACGAGCGGCCACCATTGCAGGAACAACACTCATCCGGGCGTCAGTTGATTCACTGCCAAACAAAATAAGATCAAAATCTTTACCTTTTAAAGCTTGGGCAATTACTAGTGATGTGGCAACTGCATCAGATCCGTGAAGCGCATCGTCAACAACATGTATTCCGTCGTTGGCTCCCATTGAAATTGCTTTTCGAATACTGTCTGCAGCTTCTGCTGGTCCAACTGAAAGGATCGTTACTTCGCCACCGTGCGCTTCAACTAAACGCAAAGCTTCTTCAACGGCGTACTCATCTAATTCGTTTACAACTCGATCAGCTGCAGCTCGATCTAATGTGTTGTCGGCAGGATTCAATTTCTTTTCTGCCCAACTGTCTGGGACCTGTTTAATACAGACGCAAATTTTCAAGGTGTTGGCTCCTTTTTATGCCTAGTGCCCGAAACTAGACCACATTGAAATTGTATCCAATCCAGTAAAAGTTGCTCTGGCTGGGGATTAGCTAAAAGTTGCTTTACCCGGACCGTTTTCAATGAAGGACTGCATCCCAATCATTTGATCAGCAGTTCCAAACAAACCAGCAAAAATTTCTTGTTCAACTTTTAAACCTTCAGCCAAGCTAACTTCAATTCCCTGATCTATGGCTGCCTTGGCCGCGGCTAACGCAGTTGCAGAGCCTTTCGCCAAACTGTCTGCCAACTCTAATGCGCGACTTAAAAGTTGATCAGGTGCAACAACTTCGTTAACTAACCCAAAACTTTGTGCTTCAACAGCCGGAACAAATCGACCGGTAAAAATCAAATCTTTGGCTTTTGCGCTGCCAATTAGCCGTGCAAGTCGCTGCGTGCCACCAGCACCTGGGATCACCCCGAGCAAAATTTCTGGCAAACCAAGTTGAGCATCATTGCTTGCGACTCGAAAGTCACAGGCTAAGGCAAGTTCTAGGCCACCACCTAGTGCATATCCAGTTACTGCAGCAATTGTTGGTTTTGGAATTTGCGAAACTGCTGTGAAGCAATCTTGTAACCCTGGAGTTTCTCGTGCCGCATCTGCAGCATTCCAATTCACCATTTCTTTTATGTCAGCACCTGCGGCAAAAGATTTTTCGCCACCATAAATGACTACTGCTCTGACATCTGGATTTTCTGAGATCTCATTGCTGATTAATCTAATTTCTTCTTGCATGGCACGATTCAAGACATTCATTTTTGGTCGATCTAAGCGAATCAATCCAACTGAACCGTGGTGCTCTAAAGAAACGAATTCATACATATAAATAAGCCTAACGACTTAGTAATGTCGCCACCTATTCTGCAAGTTTTTTGGGCAAGATAGTGTTTTGTCAGCAAAAGTTTGACCAAAAGAATGGGGCGGTAATGCACGGTATTGAAGCCGGCTTGCCTGAACCATTAGGTGCAACCATAGTTTCTGGTGGCGTTAATTTTGCAGTATGGGCTCCTGAATCAGATCGCGTAGAGCTTTGTTTACTCGACGATGATGGAGCGCATTGGAATGTTGATCTACCTGGATTTACCAAGGGTGTATATCACGGCTTTATTCCAGAAATTGGTCCAGGACAACGCTATGGATTTCGAGTTCATGGCGCTTGGCAACCAGAAAAAGGTTTGCGCTTTAATCCAGCGAAACTTCTTATTGATCCGTATGCCAAAGCCATCACTGGTGAACTGAAATTTCATGAAGCAATTTTTGGACACATCGGAAATGACACCACGGTATTTAACTCCATGGACAGCAGCCCGTTTGTTCCAAACTCTGTAGTAGTTGATGATTCTTATGACTGGGAAGATGACAAATTACCTCGGATTCCACTTGCGAATACCGTTATTTATGAAGCACATGTAGTTTCACTGACAAAAACTCACCCAGAAATCCCAGAACATCTTCGGGGAACCTACGCGGGTATGGCTCACCCAGCAGTAATTTCACACCTAAAAAATCTGGGTGTGACAACTGTCGAATTGCTGCCAATTCATCATTGGCTAAGTGAAACATTTCTATTGGCAAGAGGTGCGCAAAATTATTGGGGTTACAACTCGATTGGTTTCTTTGCCCCACACGCAGGGTATTCATCAACTGGTACCAAAGGCGAACAAATCCGCGAATTCAAAGACATGGTCAAAGCATTCCATCAAGCTGGGCTCGAAATTGTGCTCGATGTCGTCTATAACCACACAGCTGAAGGAAATGAATTTGGTCCTACCCTTTCGTTTCGTGGTTTAGATAATTCGGGTTACTACCACCTAGCTGAAGATCAATCAAAGTACTGGGATTCAACTGGATGCGGAAATACAATTCGAGCAAGTCATCCCCAAACGCTGCGCTTAATTATGGATTCACTTCGTTACTGGGTAACCGAAATGCATGTTGATGGATTTCGCTTTGACCTAACAAGTGCACTAACTAGAAATTCTTCCCATGAAGTGGATTTAGAAGGTGCGTTTCTGACTGCAGTTACTCAAGATCCAATTTTGCGAAACGTAAAGTTGATCGCCGAACCTTGGGATCTTGGTAGTGGCGGTTATCAAGTTGGCTCCTATCCTGCTCCGTGGAGTGAATGGAATGATCAATTTCGCGATACCGTTCGTGACTTTTGGCGCGGACAAAGTGGTGGCGTTGCAGAACTTGGCTGGCGATTAACGGGTTCGGCAGATATGTACTGGGATCAAGTTGGTGGATCTCATGCATCGGTTAACTTCGTAACTGCTCACGACGGTTTTACCTTAAGAGACTTAGTTAGCTACAACGAAAAACATAATTTGGCTAACGGTGAAGAAAATCAAGATGGCAATAACTCGAATAGATCTTGGAATTGTGGTGTCGAAGGTGAAACCCAAGATGCGACAATCAACTCACATCGACACCGCCAAATGCGCAATTTACTAGCCACCACAATTTTGAGTGCTGGAATTCCGATGTTGCTTGCCGGGGATGAAATTGGCCGAACCCAACAGGGAAATAACAATGCCTATTGCCAAAATAATGAAATTTCCTGGGTTAACTGGAACTTGGCGGCTTGGCAAAAAGAGATCCAAGATTTCACCGCACACTTAATTAAAATTCGCCAAGCCCATCGAGTATTTCAGCGAAGTGGATATTTGCAAGGTGAAAACGTTGAGTATGTAAACGTGCCAGACATTGCTTGGTTTAGTCCGGATGGAAATTTATTCACCAATGAAGACTGGCAAGATCCGCAAACTCGTGCAATCGGGATGTACTTAGCTGGGGCAATATCCGATGGCATTAATACTGACATGGTTGATAATGGTTTTTACTTTTTCTTAAATTCAGGTGACAACCCAGTGACAGTGAACCTACCAGCCGGAGATTTTGCAAAAAGTTATCGGCTTATGTTCAATACCGTTGATTCTCATGATTGGGAAAAATTTGACTTGATTCCTGCTGGAAGTCAGGTCGTGTTAGCTCGGTGGTCCAGTGCACTCTGGATGGTCACTTCCCGCTAGTTACTTACAGATAATTAGCCAACAATTACGCCTTGGGCCTGGCTAATCGCTACGGTTGACTTGTGGCAACTACTAAACCAAGTTCGGGTTCAATCGGTCGAATCCCAGTTTTAGATATTTGGCCAATGGTTAGTGGCGGTATCCGACCGGTTAAAGCGGTAACAGGTGAGCGGATAAAAATTTATGCCACTGTTTTTCGTGAGGGGCATGACAGCGTTGCTGCGGATGTAGTACTGGTTGATCCGAACGGAGAACAATTTTCTCGAACTCGGATGAAACTCATCGGCGAGGGTACTGATCGATATGTAGCTGCTATTCAACCAAGTAAAGAAGGTAACTGGAGTTACCGAATCGAAGCTTGGAGTGATCCACTTTCGACTTGGCTACATCGAATTGAAGTTAAAGTACCAGCAAATATTGATGTGGAACTTGAGTTTCAAGAAGGTTCTACCCTCTTACAAAAAATTGCAAAGTTAGCATCTGGTAAAGATTCCGAAACCATTAGCAAAATTGCAAAATCAATTGTCGATAAAAATTTGCTTCCGGCAATTAGACAAAAATTAGTTGAAGATCCAATTTTTTTGGAGATGTTACGTAGTTATCCATTGCGCGAATTTGTTTCTAGTTACGGTCCAATCAAATTAAAAGTTGAACGTAAAAGGGCACTTTACGGTTCTTGGTATGAATTTTTCCCTCGCAGCGAGGGCGCCAAGCAATTAGCCGATGGCAAATGGCAAAGCGGAACATTTAAAACAGCTGCACTTCGATTGCCAGCCATTGCAGATATGGGATTCGATGTTTTGTATCTACCCCCGATTCATCCAATTGGGATAACGAATCGCAAAGGACCAAACAATTCATTAACTGCTGGACCGAATGATCCTGGCTCTCCTTGGGCTGTTGGAAGTAAATCAGGCGGTCACGATGCAATTCATCCTGAACTAGGAACTGAAAAAGATTTTGTTGAGTTTGTCGCTACGGCCAAGAAATTAAATATCGAAATTGCCTTGGACTTGGCATTACAAGCAAGTCCTGATCACCCGTGGGTGAAGGAACATCCAGAATGGTTTTCCCAAAGAGCAGATGGAACTATTGCCTACGCAGAAAATCCACCTAAAAAATATCAAGACATCTACCCAATTAACTTTGATCAAGATCCAACTGGCATCTATGCCGAAGTTGAAAGAGTTGTTCGGCATTGGATGAATTTAGGTGTGCGAGTTTTTCGAGTCGATAATCCGCATACAAAACCTGTCGCGTTCTGGGAATGGTTGATTAGTCGGATAAATGCCACTGACCCAGACGTTATTTTCTTGGCAGAGGCTTTTACTCGACCAGCAATGATGCGCGCGTTGGCTGAAATTGGATTCCAACAAAGTTACACATATTTCACCTGGCGAAACAATAAATGGGAACTTGAAGAATACTTACGTGAACTAAGCGGTGGGGCTTCGCCGTATATGCGCCCAAATTTCTTTGTAAATACTCCGGACATACTTCCAACTTATTTACAAGAAGGTGGTAGACCAGCTTTTGCAATTAGAGCTGCGCTGGCTGCAACACTTTCTCCAACTTGGGGCGTTTATGCCGGATATGAACTGTATGAGAATCGTCCGACGAAGCCAGGTGCTGAGGAGTACTACTTCTCAGAAAAATATGAGTTTAAAAACCGGGATTGGGCCGGAGCAATAAAATCTGGAGATTCACTTGCTCCACTCATCAAGAAACTAAATGAAATACGTCGCTCCCATCCGGCACTGCAACAACTTCGCGAAATTGAATTTCACCGAGTCGATTCAGATCAAGTTATTTGTTACTCCAAAAAAGATGGTGATGATCTAGTGATCTGCCTAGTAACTCTTGATCCTTTCGTTAGTCAAAAAACTACCGTGCACTTTGATATGCCAAAACTTGGTCTTGATTGGGCTAGTCAAATAGATTTCGTCGATGAATTAACCAGCACCGAATTCAAACTTTCTGAACATACCGAATTTAACTTCGACCCTTCTGGACAATTTGCTTTCATTTTGACCAAGAAAAAAATTGTTAAACGATAATGGCTACACATAAAGCTCCGACTGCCCAATTAGATCAAATAGTTGATGGTTGGCACCATGATCCGCATTCAATTTTGGGAGCGCACCCTGATGGCACTGGAATTATCATCCGAGTTCTGCGACCTTTGGCAAAAGCTGTTCAAGTAGTTGTAAATGAGAAGATACATAATCTTGTGCACGAACACCGAGGTATTTGGCTTGGCCGAATAGCCGGTACTGAGATACCCAACTATTCATTATTGGTTGACTATGGTGACGGGTTCATTAAAGCCGATGACTCATACCGTTTCACCCCGACTGTTGGTGAACTAGATCTGCATCTATTCAATGAAGGCCGTCACGAAAAACTCTGGAACTTTTTAGGTGCACATCAAGTCACCCATCAAAATGTGAACGGGGTTAGATTCGCAGTATGGGCACCAAATGCCCAAGGTGTTCGCGTCGTTGGTGACTTCAATCATTGGGATGGCTTAGCTACCCCAATGCGCTCTATGGGGGCAAGTGGAGTTTGGGAACTATTTATTCCGTTTATCCAAAGTGGAACAATTTATCGTTTTTCAATTCTTGGCAAAGATGGAATTTGGCGAACAAAGTCAGATCCAATGGCTTATGCAACAGAGGTACCACCTGCTAATGCTTCAAAGATTTTTAAAACTAATTACCAATGGCAAGACCAAGATTGGTTAGCAAAGCGAAGCCAAATTAATCCGCATAATCAAGCTATTTCAATTTACGAAGTGCACCTAGGATCCTGGCGGCCAGGACTTAGCTATCGAGAACTTGCAAAGCAACTCGTTGATTACACAGTTGAACACGGCTTTACTCATCTTGAGTTGATGCCCGTTGCTGAACATCCCTTTTCGCCATCTTGGGGTTACCAAGTTACTTCTTACTACGCCCCCACCTCTCGATTCGGAAATCCAGATGAATTTAGGTATTTAGTCGATTGTTGTCATCAAGCAGGTCTTGGCGTACTTATGGATTGGGTACCAGCACATTTTCCAAAAGATGAGTGGGCGCTAGCCAGGTTTGATGGCAGTTGCCTTTATGAGCATGAAAATCCAAAGCGCGGCGAACACCCCGATTGGGGAACTTTAGTATTTGATTTTGGTCGCAATGAAGTGCGAAATTTCTTAGTCGCAAATGCGCTGTATTGGTTGGATGAATTTCACATTGACGGGCTTCGGGTAGATGCGGTTTCTTCAATGCTCTATTTGGATTACTCAAGAGAAGCTGGCCAATGGGAACCCAATATTCACGGGGGCAGAGAAAATCTTGAAGCCATGCAGTTCTTACAAGAAGTTACCGCAACGGTTTATGGACGAGTACCAGGTGCATTAATGATTGCTGAAGAATCTACTGCCTGGCCCGGGGTAACTAAAGCTACTGACTCGGGCGGTTTGGGTTTTGGTTTTAAGTGGAACATGGGTTGGATGCATGACTCGCTTGAATACATCAAAGAAGATCCGATAAACCGTAAATATCATCATGACAAAATGACGTTTTCACTTGTCTATGCATGGAGTGAAAATTTCATCTTGCCAATAAGTCACGATGAAGTCGTGCACGGAAAAGGTTCTCTCTATGGTCGAATGCCAGGTGACCACTGGCAAAAACTTGCCAACTTACGTGCCTACTTAGGTTTTATGTGGGCGCATCCAGGCAAGCAATTAATTTTTATGGGAACCGAATTTGCCCAACCTGTTGAATGGAATGAGTCACAGAGTTTGGATTGGCATTTAACTGATTTTGATCAACATAAAGGAATTCAAAAAACTATTCAAGATTTAAATAGAACTTATCGAGAAACATCATGTTTGTGGCAACGTGATAACGAGCCAAGCGGATTTGAATGGTTAATTGGTGATGATGCAGCAAACAATGTATTCGCTTGGGCAAGGCATGACGATGAAGGATCAATTTTGATCTCAGTTACTAACTTCTCTCCAGTTGTTCGCGAAGATTACTTGTTGCCAATGCCAAAGTCTGGAACCTGGAAACAGGTTTTAAATACTGATGATGTTAAGTATGGCGGTTCAGGGGTGGGCATCATCGACCAACTTGATGCAAAACCGGAAAGTCACTATGGCAAACCAGCAAGTGTGAAGCTAACATTGCCTCCACTTGCAACTTGTTGGTTTAAGTTAATTTAATTTTTTTAAAAAAGTGCGTTTGCAAGTTGAGTTCTTGCTTTAATTACCGTCGGATCAGTCGGCCCAATGATGTCGAATAATTCAACAAGTCGATCACGTACTTGCTCGCGCTCTTTACCTGAAGTCACTTTAACTAGATCTATTAATCGAGTGAAAGCACCGGAAAGATCATTCATCAAAAACTGCGCATCAGCGGCTATGAATTGACTATCAAGCGAAGAATCCGCATTCGCGATAGCACTGGCGAAATCAAGGCCATCGGTTCGTTTTAAAAGGGCTACATTCAAGATGCCAATTTTTGCGATTGGGTCATTAGGCGTCGCCGCTAAAACTTGTTGATATGCAGCCATAGCGCCATCCCAGTCACCATTTTCTAATGCAGATTCTGCAGCATCAAATCTTGGATCTGAAACTGGTTGCTCTGCTGTCTCTGGTGATTCATCTTGCGCACTATTTACTGATCCATTGACCCCAAGTTGTTTTGCTTGAGCCAACACTGCATCAATAACCTGTTTCACTTGCGGATATGGCTGCGCACCTTGGAAAAGTGGAGCAACCTGTCCACCAATTGCTACGAAAACTGTTGGGATGGACTGGACTTGAAAGGCAGCACTAATTTGAGGTTCTGCATCAACATCTATTTTGGCTAAGACAAATTTTCCGTTGTATTCGAGTGCAAGTTGTTCAAGCACAGGTGAAAGTTGCTTACACGGTCCACACCACGTCGCCCAGAGATCAATTACCACTGGAACATTTGCAGATTGATTAATGACTAACTGTTCAAAATCCGCAGTGGTGACATCCAAAATTACTTTGCTCGCCAATGGATTGGCAGCCTTATTTGCCTGAACTTGGCTTGCCTGCTCTTTTGATTCTCGAGCTGCAGCCAGCGCACCTAGGTCGACTACTCCTGGCAAATTCATTGGATTTTGTGCCACTTAATTTCTCCGTTTTGTTAACGCTTTTATTTTCAGAATTGATTTCGTTGATGACTAGGGAACGCGAATAATTATTGCGTCACCTTGGCCACCGCCACCACAAAGTGCTGCTGCCCCAAGGCCTCCACCACGACGTTTTAACTCCATCGCTAAATGCAACACAAGTCGGGCACCAGACATTCCAATTGGATGACCTAGTGCGATGGCTCCACCATTCACATTTACTCGATCAAGGCTGATGCCAAGTTCAGCGGCACTTACAAGAGAGACCGCAGCGAAAGCCTCGTTTATTTCAAATAGATCAATATCACTAACTTTGATTCGAGCAGACTCAGCTGCTGCCTTTATTGCATTGGCTGGTTGAGCGTGTAAAGACGGATCTGGACCAGCGACCATGCCGAGTGCCTCGATATGGGCCAAAATCGGTAAACCAAGTTCAGCGGCTTTGGCTTCGCTCATGACAATTACTGCTGCAGCACCATCAGATATTTGTGATGATGAGCCGGCTGTAATTGTTCCTTCTTTACTGAATGCTGGTCTTAATTTTGCTAACGTATCGATACTAGTTTGGGCTCTAACACCTTCATCGACTTGAAAAACTAGATCAGTTCCGGATTTTTGGGGAATGGTGACTGGAACTATTTCATCGGCAAATTTATTGGTATTAATCGCTTCTTGGGCAAGTTCATGAGATCTAAATGCAAATTCATCTTGCGACTGACGCGTTAATTTGTAGTTCGAATTATATTTTTCGGTTGATTCACCCATGGCCAGCTGATCTATTGCGCAGTACAAACCATCAAGTGTCATTGAGTCTTTAAGTTGCCAATCACCATACTTAACACCTTCTCGACTGCCAACAAGTAAATGTGGTGCTTGTGACATACTTTCCATTCCGCCGGCAACCACAACATCGGCCGCACCAGATCTAATCATTTGATCAGCAAGTGAAATTGCATTAATTCCGGAGAGGCACACTTTATTTACGGTTAATGCAGGAACGCTCATGGGTAATCCAGCTTTTACGGATGCTTGCCGTGCAGAGTTTTGTCCAGCACCTGCTTGCAAGACATGACCCATAATTACGTAATCAATTGAACTTGGTTTGACTCCGGTTTTGGCCAGGGCGCCTTGTATTGCGACTGCACCAAGGTCGGATGCACTCATATCTTTAAGGCTGCCTAATAGTCGACCAATGGCCGTTCGGGCACCGCCAACGATTACTGACATGTGTGCCCTTTCTAATTAATGCGAATTGCCACTTTGGACCAAAATCCCCTACTGTCACTTTATCGATTTAAATAAGGGGTACGAAATGCCTGCGCCACAGCAAGTCATTAAAGACCTAATTATTGGAATCGATCATGTTGGCCTAGCAGTAAATAATCTTGATCGTGCAATCGATCATTGGGTAACTAATTTCGGTGCTGAGCTAAATTCTCGGGAAACGAACGAAGATCAAGGTGTCGAAGAGGCGCTCCTTAGTTTTCCTGACAATTCTCAGATTCAATTACTAGCAGCAACTTCGCCAGAGTCACCGATCGGTAAATTCTTAGCCAAACACGGAGAAGGCGTTCAACAAATTGCTTTCAAGGTTTCAAGCCTGGTAACAGCAACTTCATTACTTGCCAATGTTGATATTCCGACGGTTTATCCAGCACCTAAAAAAGGCTCAAACAATACAACGATAAACTTTATTCACCCGAAATACGCAGGTGGAGTGCTTCTCGAACTCGTTGAATACCCTGCCTAATTACTAAAGGAAATTAAATGGCCAAATGGCGTCTACTTTTCATGTCACTTCCTGTTGTGGCAATTGTCTTAGGACTTCGCTACCTAGTTCATGATGTAGCAGGTATTAATGATGTAGTAAGTTTTTCTGACGCAGGTGCAGTATTAACTGGTGCTTCAATCATTGTCGGTTTAATGCTTGGCGGTGTGATTGCTGACTATAAAGAGTCTGAGAAACTTCCCGCTGCGCTAGCCGGATCGCTCTCTGGCTTTGAAGGATTAGCGCTTCGAGGTCTTGAGGCTAAAGGTGTGGATGATTCTTGGGTACACCCACGGATTACTAAAACTGCAACCGCAATAAACGACTGGCTTTACGGTCGAATTAGTGACGATGAAATGTTTAAGGCTACTGGCGATAACGCACAAATGATTGTTGATTTAGAAAAAGCTGGAGTTGGCACACACTATTTAGGTCGCCTTTTCGTTGCCAATTCTGATTTGGGTGGCGTGCTTTCAAGAATGTCGGTAATTCGCAATACTAATTTCATTAAAAGTGGTTATGCGTTAATGGAAATTTTGATTGCTATTGTTCTTGGCTTACTGATCATTGTTGATTATCCAAAGCCAGCAGTTCAGTGGGTAGTATCCGGTGTACTCGCAGCTGCCTACACTTATCTAGTTTTACTTGTTAAAGACTTGGATAATCCTTTTGATTATGGTGCAAATGGTGAAAAAGGTTCAGCAGCAGATGTTGACCTTTCACCGTGGAAGAAGCTTTACACTTCTATTTTGCAAAAGTAATCAGCCAAGTTTCTATTGCGTTGGCAGTAGCAACTGGATCTTCAATAATTGGCAGGTGGCCAGCATTTTCAATTTCGATGCTGGTCACCTGCTTTAATTTTTTTTCCATTTCTAAAAAATCAGTTTCGGTACTAATCGAATCTGCACTACCTCTAATCAATAGAGTCGGAACATCGATTTGAGCTAATGTCGAAAAGCTAGATGGCCTATTAGCCATCGCAATTTGTAACCAGGCAATAGTCTCAGGTTTAGCTTCGGTCATCCAAGAAATTACTTGCTCATAAACTTCGGGCTTATTCAATTTGGTATGCGCGCCAACAATATTCTCAGCCATTTGGGTAATAAAGAGTGAAGTTTTTGAATTCTCTGACATTTGCTTTGCAATTCGAAATCTATTTTCCTTAGCCTGCGGCGAATCACTACTAGCTTTTGTATCAAGCAGGATTAATCCAGAAATCAAACTTGGATCTAATCTGGCCATTGCCATCGCTACGTATCCACCAAGGGAAATGCCAGCCAAAATTACTTTTTTTAAGCCAATATTCTTAATCAGCTCAATTAAATCGCGTGCCAATAAATCAAAATTTGGCTCTTCGGTTCCCAACGCAGTCTGGCCGCATCCGCGTAAATCTGGAGCTATTAAATAGTTACTGTCACTAAGTTTGCTCGCCAGCTGATCCCAGATTCGACCATCAAAGGGAAAAGGGTGAACTAAAACTAAATTATTGGTTGCATTTTTGCTGATAAGTTGACCATATTCTCGATAGTTAACGGTCATACCTCAATTAACTTTCCAGTTAAGTCATCCCACTTCTTCATTGAACCTGACCAAGTCCAATCTAAATTCGGCAGATCCGGTCGAATGCGACGTAGCGCTTCATCCCAAGCAATCCGGACAAATTTTTCACCAACCCATAAATGTTTGCAATCAGCAATCGGAATTATTTCGGCGTGAGGAACTACCGAAAATTTTTCTTTCGCTTGTTCAGGTTTCAGGTAGTCGTCTAGTTCCGGAATCAAAGCCAGCAAAGGTCTGCGGGTTTTTGCCCAAGCTTCAAGCGCATCTTTTCCGCTCCATTTAAGTGGTGGGCTAAAAAGAACTGCGCCACACACCGGATCAACGTTTCCATGTAAAAGCGTTACGTCTGTTCCAAATGACCAACCAACTAACCAAATGTTTGGCAGATTGCGATCGATTGCAAATTGCAGTGCAGCTTTTAGGTCGTAACTTTCGCTTCGACCTTCATCGTATTTACCTTCACTTGTACCTGCTGCGCTTGTTGTACCTCTTGTGTTAAATCGCAAAACTGCTAAATCAGCAAGCGCAGGTAGCCGCCATGCAGCTTTTCGATATAAATGGCTGTCCATCATTCCGCCTCCAGTTGGATTTGGATGCAAACAAATTATTGTGGCTTTTGGTTCAGTATTTTCTGGAAGAGCTAATTCGCCTACTAAAGTTAGTCCGTCTTCGGTGTGTAATGTAATGGGTTCACGTTTTGCCGGTAAAACGCTATTTGCTGAAATTTCATTTTTCATTTGCCACTCGGCCTACGATGATCTTTTTTAGTCCAACAAACGCTATGCCAATGTCTGCGATCATCAACCGCATCTACTGGCCAGGCAACAATGTGTGGAGTTGCAGGTTTTATTTCCATGTCACAGCCTGGGCAACGATAAGACTTCACTGAAGTTGAACCAGTAATTGATTGAACGATCCATTCACCGTCACTGTGCGTTTCTGATTTACGAAACCCACCGACCCGAAGTTCTCCTGGTTCAGGAATTGGTTCTCGACGATTGCGGCGACCCATGTGACAAGTTTAAGTTGAGCTACAGAGGTAGCGGAGCGAAGTGCGGATTTCCGGTGCTGGTCGCAAGATTGATTTGCCTCTCACGCAACGTCTTTAATCCAATTTGATCAATGCGCTCAAAAGGTCCTTGTGGCAAACCGCAACCAAGTTTCATGCCGTTGTCAATGTCGATTTTTGATGCATATCCACTTGCTTCCATCGCAACTGCATTACCTAACAAAGCCGTTTCAAGTTCGATAAATACTGCTGACTTAATTTCATCCTTATCACTAGTTGGAGGCATAGGTTTTGTTGTGTAATCATAAAAACCACTACCCGACTTGCGACCTTTATGGCCTTCCAAAAGTAATTTAGTTAGCCCCTCGGCCGGTTTGTGCAGCTCATTTCCAGAATCTTGATAGATAGTTTTAAGAATTTCCACACATGTGTCGATACCAATAAGGTCAACTAATTCAAGTGGTCCCATTGGATATTGAGCTAACTCGCGCATTGCTGAATCTATGTCCAATTTTGTGGCAATACCTGAATCTAATATCTGCACAGCATGATTTAAGTAAACCAAAAGCAACTTATTAACAATAAACCCTGGTTGGTCAGCTACTTGAGCAACATATTTATCAAGGCTGCGGCCGATAGCGAAAGCTTCATTAATTACTTCACTCGATGAATAACCGGTAAAAACTAGTTCGATAAACTTTTGCACTGGTGCTGGATTAAAAAAGTGAAAACCAATTACATTTTCTGGGCGAGAAGTTGCCTCTGCAATCTGGGTTACCGACAAACTCGAAGTATTAGTCGCCAAAATACAGGTTGGTTTGGTGATTTGGCTTAATTTAGAAAAAATTTCTAGTTTTAAATCAAGCAATTCAGGTGCGGCTTCAATAACTAAATCGCAATCTGCCAATTCACTAAGCACTGGACTCCAATAGATATTTTGCTCAATGTCTTTTGCTGACTGGGCCGTCAATTTTCCACGCTCAATGGCTCGATTAATTGACTTAGCAAGATTTTGCTGACCGACTGAAACCGCTTGTGCGCTCTCTGCAACTGCAACTACTGAGTAGCCACGACTAGCAAAAACTTCGACAATCCCGGCACCCATTATGCCTAGCCCAACAACCCCAACTTTGGAATCGAGTTTAGGTTCAAGCAAATTGTCGGCCATGTATTAAGTCTGGCAGATCAAGCCACAACTACAACATTCGGGCAAGATAGATACATGCCAAGTTGGAATGCATTCTCATTTCTGTATGGACCGCTTGTTTCATTTGGTGGAATTATCATTCTAATTTTGATTTTGCGTTGGGCGTTTGGTGGCAGAAATTCATTGGTTGAACGCAATGCGCAACTTGGCCACGAAACAGATTATGGCTTGATGGTTCCCGTGGCTTCGCCAAAGAATCTAATTGAGGGCGAAATGTATCGGCGACTACTTATTGATGCCGGGCTTCGGGCTAATTTAACCAGCACTTTAGATGGCCCAAAATTAATGGTTTGGCCTAGTGATTTATCAAAAGCTAAAGAAGTAATTAAACAAAATCCGAAACTTTTTCGCGAATAATGTTTGCACCTAATCTTGTTAGTTCAGTTTCGAAATTCACATAACCACGATCTATATGTTCGATAGCATGAACTACAGTTTCGCCATCTGCAACTAAGCCAGCCAAAACTAATCCAGCACCAGCACGAATGTCTGTGGCTTCAACGGGTGCTCCTGATAACTGTGCTTTTCCACGAACCAATGCATGATGGCCATCCGTCTTAACTTCAGCGCCCAGTCGACTTAATTCTTGAACAAATCTAAATCTCGCTTCAAAAAGATTTTCAGTGACCATTGCCTGACCTTCGGCAATAGCATTAAGCGCAATAAATTGTGGCTGTAAGTCAGTGGCGAAACCTGGGTACGGAAGTGTGACAATATCAACCGCTTTTGGTCGCCGGTCCATTTGAACTCTAAAGCCATCAGTGGTGTGTGAAACTTGTGCGCCAGCGGCGACTAATTTATCTAACGCCAACGAGATGTGCTCGGGATTTGCATTAATAATTTCTATGTCACCTTTGGTAATTGCTGCGGCAACTGCCCAGGTTCCAGCAACTATACGATCTGGAACAGTGTCATGAACTACTGGTTTTAATTCATGCACACCAGTCACGGTTAACAACGCAGAGCCAACGCCTTCAATTTGTGCACCCATCTTGATTAACATCTCGCAGATGTCAACAATCTCTGGTTCACGTGCTGCATTATCAATAACTGTTTTGCCATTAGCCAGCACAGCAGCCATCAAAAGAGTTTC